>Ga0066388_100000204_pt1 | contig 24304 bp, 22 predicted proteins | sample PanSoiMetaGPlot6_FD_64539 | JGI IMG/M metagenome (GOLD analysis project Ga0066388, IMG submission 64539) | Tropical forest soil microbial communities from Panama analyzed to predict greenhouse gas emissions - Panama Soil - Plot 6 (Hybrid Assembly) | ecosystem: Environmental > Terrestrial >...
TCCAGCCACCGAACTGCCCCGCGACGAAATCTAGACCGGCATATTTGAGCGTGGGGCCGGTCCCGGTGCTGTCATATAGGTAGAATTTGCTCGCGACCTCGGTCAGGCTGGTCGAGCCGTTCACCTGGATCACAATGGGGGCAGGACCAATCGTTCCGTCGCCGTTCAGGCCTTGTTGGAACGTGGTTTCGAGCGTTTCCAGTGAATAGTCGGTCCCCGGCACGGCATAACCGGTGATGCTCGCGAGGTAGTTGCCGTCGCTGTCGGTGCTCCAGACCACATACTGATCGGCGCCGGCGACCTTCCAGGCCACGTCATATCCGTCCGCGGTCTTGACCGCGCCGATCGGCGTCCAGCCACCGAACTGCCCCGCGACGAAATCTAGACCGGCATATTTGAGCGTGGGGCCGGTCCCGGTGCTATCATAAAGGTAGAATGTGTTGCCGACCCTGGTCAGGCTGGTCGATCCGCTCACTGATGTCTTCCTTCCCCGTCACAGACGGCGCACCCATCGAACCGACCGCCTGGCGCCCACAAGATTGCCCTGCGGAACCGGGCGTTCGACCTCGCGCATTGGCGCTGGCGCGTGGCCGGGTTCGTTCAATTGCGTGCGGTCAGCGGCGTGAGCAGCGCCGCGACATGGATTTCGCTCAGCCTTCGGCAGCGCCGAGGCAAGGAGCGATCAGGTTGGAAGAAACGCCGAGCATCGACAATCGGCGACGCGACGCGCTGCTGGCCGCTGGACCGCGTTACGCTTTCGCGCTCGCGGGTACTCGCAGGATCGACTCGATCATGTTCGAGCGACCGCGGTTGCCGGTGATCACCGAGCCACAGAGCTCGCGCTTGAGATTCCCGTCAGTACACAGATGGAGTGCGGTACGTACTTCCGTCATTGATGCCCTTCCCGTGCTTGATCGCATGTCCCCATCGGGCTCAGCTTAGGGGTAATGCGTTATGCCGCGTCAACGGTCTTACTGCTCATTTTGGACAGTTTGGCCCGCTCCAGGTCGCGGCCGGCCTTGATGATGAGCTGCACGAGCGCGTCGAGTGCGGATTCCGAGGGCGGCTGCGCGGCCGCGCGGGCACTCACCAGATAGCGCGAGCCCCGGCGCTCCAGGTGGCCCAATCGCTCAAGCAAAGCCAACCGGCGCGCGATCGTCGCTCGCGGGATGGCGGTCTCCTCGGCGATCTTGTGCGCGGTGGTTGTATGGCCGGCGATGTGCGCGAGCATCACGTAGGCCATCACCAGCCCGAGGTCCGGCACGTTCTGCGGCGGCAGCGTCGGGAAGTACGCGCGGCGCATGTTGACCATCGCGCCGATCAGCAACTCGCCGATGATGCGGCGCTCGACGGCTCGCGCGATGTTGCGCCGCTTGGGCATGGCAGGGCTCTTGTGCTTGATGCAGCACTAACCGCGGCTTCCGGCCAATGGTTCCAGGTCAGCGCTCCGAACGCTGCGGCGCCCTCCAGTGTCCCGATGCTTGGCCGGAGGTATCGTCATCCCGGTCGCGTCACCCGTTGCGGAGCAAATGCTCAGAGCGAGCGCGTCGGCGTTCGCTCCGTTGCGGACATCCGGCAACGTCAGTGAGTCAAACGCTGTTACGCCGGCGCTAAAAAGAAAAGCCCCGCGACGTGCGGGGCGGAAAGGTCGAGTCACTCAATCAGGAATGACACGCAATCGCCGTTCACCTTGGCGGCAATGTGGCATCGAGGGTTTCTGGGTTGATCGTCTGAAATTCAGTTTGATAGTTGCCAAATTGCATCAGCGGCGTTGCGACCGCGCCGCGCGACAGCAAAATCGCAATTTGGTCGCGTCTGTTGCCGCCCTACGTGTGGCCCTGGATGTTGGCAACTCCGTTAGACGGCGCCCAGGCGGCGCTCGGATCGAGCCGCAACGATGACGATAACCGCCAAGACCGAAAACAGGATGATGAACTTGATCATCTGGGCTCTCCCACCAGCCCTTTCGGACTTGCCTATTGTTACCCCCCGATTGGCTTTCGCAGGTGTGACGATGCTCACATCACGGCTCTACTTCTTACAAAAAAGGCCCCGCGATGCCGGGCCCAGTCCGCGGTCTCGAATGAGACACGGCTGCAAGAACAGTCGCTATCCGTGACACTCAAATGGCAGGCCCAGTGGCTTCCGCAGAGCACATCAGTTAGGATCGCCGCCGGCTACAAGTTCTGAGCGTCGGAACCGCGAGTCCGCCGTTGGCACAAAGGGGACGACCCGAATGGATGTCTGCCCCGAACTGGCCGCTGCCGGCGAGGTCATCGAATGAACGGCGCGCAGGCGAGGCGAGTAGCATGTTCGCGAAATTAAAAGCGGCTTGGATCCGTCTGTCGAAAGGAGCCGGCAAGCTTGACGAGGCGGCCACGGCGTTCATCGAGTACAAAGGCTATCGCATCAGGCCGACACCATACCTGGTCAACGGTCAGTATCAGACCGCTGGGATCATCGAGAAGGACCACCCCGACGGTCTCAAAGAGCACCGCTTCGTCCGGGCCGATACGCACCAAGACAGGGACGACGCAATCAACTTCACGATCTCGAAGGCCAAACAGATCATTGATATGCAGGGCGACCGCATCTTTGTTTGAAAGATGATGGGGGCTTCCTACAAAATCGACGAAATCGCCATCGCGAGGGGCAGGGGAGGACTCCATGAAAATTGCGCGCCGCGAGGCTCTGCATCTGGTCGGTGGCGCGGCCGCGCTTGTTGCCTCCCCCCGATCACTACAAGCCCAGACTTTTCCAACCCGGCCGGTGACGCTGGTTGTTTTTGTTCCGGCCGGTGGCACGCCGGACATTATTGCGCGGCTCGTCGGTCAAGCGCTTTCGCAGCAGCTCGGCCAGTCGGTGATCATCGACAACCGCCCGGGTGCCGGCGGCAACTTGGCGCTGCAGGCCGTCGCACGCGCCCCCGCCGATGGCTACACCCTCCTGCAGGTTGCCAGCCCGCACGCCGTCAACGTGACGCTTTATGAGAAGAGCGCGATAACGGTCACGCGCGACATAGACCCGATCGCGAGTACCAATAACGATTCCTTCGTCCTGACGGCGAACCAGTCTTTTCCTGTCAAATCAGTTGCCGAATTCATCGCCTATGCCAAGGCCAACCCCGGCAAGATCAACCTGGCCTCGACGGGGACCGGCAACTTGACCCATCTGTGCGGCGAATTGTTCAAGATGATGACCGACACCAACATCGTGCATGTCCCATATCGGGGCACACCGGCGGCGCAGTCGGCGGTAATGGCCGGCGATGTCCATGCGATGTTCGACGCGATTGGCTCGTCGGTGCCGCTCATCCAAGCCGGCGCGGTGCGCGCGCTCGGGGTGACCGCCACCGCGCGCGTGCGGGTGCTGCCGGAGGTTGCTCCGATCGCCGATGTCGTCCCGGGCTACGCGGTGAAGGGATTCCTGGGCTTCGGGGCGCCCAAGGGCACGCCGCCGGCGATCATCGAGCGTCTCAATCGGGAGATTAATGCGGCGCTCGCCGATCCCGCCGTAAAGGCGCGCATGAGCGAGCTCGGCAGCGACATATTCACGGGCTCTCCGGCGGACTTCGGCAGTCTCGTCGCGGAAGAAACTGACAAGTGGGCGAAGGTCGTGAGATTCGCCGGCCTCAGGTTGGATTAGACCCAACACGTGACGTCGAGAGTGGTCTGGGCGGCAACGGGAGCACCGCCCGAGCAAAGAGGTCGTCTGTCGTTCCGTCTGCAATTGCTCGATCGTCTTTACTGCGTATGGGCCAAGTGTTTCTTGGTCAGTCGCAGAATTGTTGCAGACAGTTTCGGATCCGTCACGATCCGCGAAATTGTAACCGCCCCAACCACCGCCGATACCGCGACCAACGCCCGCCCCCTTGCGGTTTCGTGGTTCGTCTGTCGATAGTGTTGGGCGAAAATATCCACCAACTTGAGAAATCCAGCGGTTGCGGCAGCCCGCGTATCCTCGTCGCCCCGCGCGAGCTCGCTTCCAAGCCCAGCCAGCACGCAGCCCTCGGACAGATTGTCTCGGTGATCCTTGGAGAGGTACGCCGTCAAGATTGCGTCGAGTCCAGTCTTGCCCGGGCCAGGCTCCCCGACCGGGTCCATTGCTACGGCGCAAGCTTCGGCGACCAGTTGGTCCTTTGACGCGAAATGCCGGTAGAACCCGCCGCGGGTCAGGCCGGCGGCCGCCATCACCTCGTTGAGGCCGGTGTTGTTGATTCCCTTGCGGCGGAACTCCACCGCGGCAGTCTTGACGATGCGTCGCCGCGTTTCGGCAGCTTCGAGCTTCGACTTCTTCATGAAATCCGCCCTTCAAACCGCGCCTTGCGACATTGTTGTTGATTTTGTCGCGGCCCGTTCCTTGCCCCGAATCCTGCGAAGGAGCGTGTAAAAGACCGGCGTGAACAGGAGGCCAAACCCCGTCACGCCGAGCATCCCGGCGAATACCGCCGTGCCGAGCGATTGCCGCATCTCGGATCCGGCTCCGGTCGCGACCACGAGCGGGACAACGCCGAGGATGAACGCAAACGAGGTCATCAGGATGGGGCGAAGCCGAGTGCGCGCCGCACGCACCGCGGCGTCTTCGGCGCTTGCGCCCTGCTCCTGTGCCTGGCGCGCGAATTCAACAATCAGGATCGCATTCTTGGCGGCGAGGCCCACCAGAACAACAAAGCCGATCTGCGCCAGGACGTCGATCGACATATCGCGCAGCAATAGGCCGGTGACCGACGCGAGCAGGCACATCGGCACGATCAACACCACGGCAAGCGGCAGTTTCCAGCTCTCGTATTGCGCGGCGAGCACCAGAAACACGAACAGCGCAGCGGCGCCGAACACCAGCATTGTCGGCGTTCCGCGCTGCTGCTGTTGGAACGCAAGCTCGGTCCATTCGAAACCGATGCCGGGCGGCAGCACCTCCTGCGCCAACTCCTCCATACGGGCCAGCGCGGAGCCGGTCGCAACCCCCGGCGCAGCGACGCCCATGACTTCCGCCGCCGGAAAGAGATTGTAGCGCGGCACCCGATAGGGAGACGTTTCGTGCCGCAAGCGCGCGACCGTGCCGATCGGCACCATCTCGCCCGCGATGTTGCGCGCCTTGAGCCGTCCAATGTCGCTGGCGTCGCGCCTGTAGCTGCCATCGGCCTGGGCGATGACTTCGTAGGTTCTTCCGAGATAGTTGAAGTCGTTGACGTATTGCGAGCCGAGATAAACCTGCAACGTCGCGAACACGTCGGTCGGGGTGAGCCCGACCTTTTCCGCCTTCTCGCGATCGATGTCGGCGTAGATCGATGGCGAGCGGGTACTGAACAGGGTAAAGACCCCGGCAAAGTCAGGATCTTTGTTCGCGGCGGCGACGAGCGTCTGCGCCGCGCGCGCAAGCGCGTCGGAACCAAGCCCAGTGCGATCCTGCAGCATCATCTTGAAACCGCCGGCGTTGCCGATCCCCTGCACTGGCGGCGGCGGGATGGTCAGCACATAGGCGTCCTGGATCACCGAAAGGCGTTTGCGCAGATCAGCGAGCACCGTCGCTGCGGTTACCCCCTTGAGCGAATGGTTGTAGAGCGACGGCAGGCCGGAGAAGATCGTCCCGGCATTGGACGCCACCGTGAACGTTGTGGCATCGAGGCCCGCAAATGGTGCGACATGCTCAATGCCACGTGTGTTGAGGATTATTTCGATCGCGCGTTTGACCACGGCCTCCGTCCGATCGAGGGTGGCGCCGGGCGGTAGCTGCACGACCGTGATGAGGTAGCCCTGATCTTGCTCCGGGATGAAGCCGGTTGGCGCGCGTCCGAACTGAACGGCGGCAAAACCGATGAGCAGCGCATACACCGCGAGCATGACGGCGACCCTCCGCACGAGGAGGTGCGTCAGGCGGCCGTAGGCGTTCGATAACCATTCGAAGCCGTGGTTGAAGGACTCGAAGATTCCGCGACCGAGTCGACCGATCCTTCCTGTCCGCGTGTTCTCGGCAGCCTGATGCGGCTTGAACAGCACCGCACACAAGGCGGGGCTGAGCGTCAATGAGACGAAGCAGGAGATCACGGTCGAGGCCGCAATCGTAACGGCGAACTGGCGAAAGAACTCGCCCGAGATCCCGGACAGAAAGGCAGAGGGCACGAACACGGCGCAGAGCGTCAGTGCGATCGCGATGAGCGCGCCGCCGACCTCGTCCATCGTCGTGTAAGCCGCCTCTTTTGGCGACATCCCAAGCTCGAGATTGCGTTCGACGTTTTCGACCACGACGATCGCGTCATCGACGACAATTCCGACGGCAAGCACCAGTCCGAACAACGACAGGTTGTTGAGCGATATGCCGAGCGCGTACAGCACCGAAAACGTGCCGATCAGCGACACCGGAATGGCAATGACCGGAATGATCGCAGCGCGCCACCTTTGCAGGAACAGGAAGACGACGCCGACCACCAGCATGATAGCCACGAAAATGGTGGTAATGACCTCCTTGACCGACTTGCCGACGAAAATCGTCGGGTCGTAGATGATCGTGTATGCAAGGCCGGGCGGAAAATCCTTCGCCAAGACCTTCATGGTCGACAGGACCTCGTGCTCCACCTCCAACGAGTTCGCTCCCGGCTGAGCGAAGATGAGCAGCGGCAGTCCCGGACCGCGATCCGTGAAGGCGGTCGATCCGTAATCGGCGGCGCCGATCTCGACGCGCCCGACGTCGCGCAGGCGCGTCACCCGCCCCTGGGGGTCGGATTTGAGAACGATGTCTGCAAATTGCTGCGGCGTCGACAGGCGACCGAGCGTCTGAACGTTGATCTGATAGGCTTCGTGCGAGGGCACCGGCGGCTGATTGAGGATACCGGCGGAGACCTGAATGTTCTGGGCCCGCAGCGCAGCCAACACTTCGCCTGCGCTGAGATTATTGGCCGCGACCTTGTCCGGATCGAGCCAAATGCGCATCGCGTAATCGCGCGCGCCGAACAGCTGGACGTCGCCGACGCCGGGCAGACGTGCCAGCGTATCCTTCACATGCAGCGTCGCGTAGTTCGACATGTAGAGATCGTCGCGCGAACCGTCCGGGGACATCAGGTGGACGGCAAGCAGAATGTTGGGCGTCGCTTTTCTGACCTGCACGCCAAGTCGCTGGACGTCCTCCGGCAGGCGCGGCAGCGTGTCCTGCACGCGGTTTTGGGTGAGCATCTGCGCGACGTTCAAATCGGTTCCGATCCGAAACGTCACGGTGATGGTGAGCTTGCCGTCGCCGGTCGACTGGCTGCTCAGGTAAAGCATGTTCTCAACGCCGTTGATCTGTTGCTCGAGCGGCGTTGCTACGGTCCGCGCGACGGTGTCGGCGGACGCCCCGGGATAGGTCGTGGTGATCTGCACCGTCGGCGGAACGATCTCCGGATATTGGGCAACCGGAAGGATCGCGAGCGCGCCGAGGCCAATCAATGTCACGAAGACGCTGAGAACGGTGGCGAGGATCGGCCGGTCGATGAAGATGTGCGACAGGCGCATGTGGCAGCTCCCGTCCTAACGCCGGCTATCGGCGTTGGCGTCGTACTGGATCGCGCCTTCCTTCGGATCGACCGTCGTGCCGGGAATTGCGTGCACCACGCCTTCGATGATCACGCGGTCCTCCGGGCCAAGACCCGATTGGATGACACGCAGGCCCCCGCGCAGGTCGCCCGTTTCAACAGGGGCCGGCACGACCTTGCCGTCGGCCGATACCGTCATGACCATGTGTTGCGATTGATCGAGCACGACGGCGGCGTCTGGCACCAGGAGGGTCGGAGCGGGCGCTGCGATTGCCACCCGAATCCGCGCGAACTCGCCCGGCACCAGGAAAAGATCCGAATTGGGGACGGTGGCACGGGCATGGATCGTACCGCTCGACCGATTAAGGGTGTTGTCGACGAAGTCGAGCGTTCCGGTGCGCGCAAATCGGTTCTCGTCGCCGAGACTGATCGCTATCTCGTTTGCGAGCGGACCCGCGAGATGCGCGCGTTCGCGCGCAAAGATCAGGTAGTCGGATTCGCTCATGTCGAAGTCGAGATAGATCGGATCGAGCGACACGAGGGTGGTCAGTAGCGTCGTCGGGCCGGTGCCGGCGCGGCTGCCGGCGATGAGACTGCCGATCGACACGAGACGCGCACCGATACGGCCGGTGAACGGCGCGGTAATGCGGGTATATTCGAGATCGAGCTCGGCGTCGCGGATCTGCGCCTTGGCGTCGTCGATTGCCGCCTGCGCCGAGTTCTGCTCGGACGTGCGCTGATCGACCGTCTCGGGCGTTGCGAAACTGCTGCGCTGAAGCGACTGCGCGCGGCTCAGCTCGCTGTTGGCGAGCGCCAGGCGCGCGGAGGCGGTCTGCAGGAGAGCGTTGGCGCGGGCGAGCTTGACCTCATAGGGACGCGGGTCGATCACGAACAAAAGATCGCCCTTATGGACGATCTGCCCGTCCTGGAAATGAATCTCGGTCAGCGTGCCGCCAACCTGCGGGCGCAGTTCGACTCGGTCGATCGCGGAAAATTGGCCGAGCACGCCGATGCGCATGTCGACGTCGCGAACAAGCGGCTTGCTCACCGTGACCTGTGCGGGCGGCACCGTCGAAGTCGCACGGCCGCCTTGGCGGTATGAAAAGCCAATCCATGCGAGTGCCGCGAGCGCCACTCCGATGCCGGCCACGATCCACGGCCAGGCATTTACGCGTGCGGCCCCGCGAGGTCGCGGCTCCTCAACGTCCAACGCGACGCCATCGTTCCGGTCGCGGACTTGCCCAGCGTCCCCGGCAAACCGTTCGCCCTGCTTGGCGAACAGCGACGGCTTCGCTTCATCATCGTCCGCGGCGTCCTCGCGGGCAAAGCGATCGCCGCCGAGCTGATCGAGAAAATGGTCGCGCATCGCCCGCCGTCCGTTGTGGTAAGATGATGACTAACATCTAAATTCGATAAGAGGATGGTGGCCGACCTGTAAAAGGTCAATGGCACCCTGATCACGGATACGAGCATAGCGCACGCTTCGTGCAAGCATGACGAGCGGCGCGAAAGTCCCGCACCGTCCTGCGGCCGAGAATGACCCGAAGCGGAGCGCCGCGCGTGGCGCTCACCTCAACCGCATCCGGGAGGCTTTGACTCGGCGACTGAACTTACGGGCGTGCTCTAAGGTTTTGGCGAGACGCGCCCTTTGGTGTTCGCCTTGCCGACCTTCACGCATCCGGAGGCCTGGTCTTGCTCCGGCACCGTGAGGGCGAGATTGTCCGGCCACGTGTGGAGCTTGCGAAGTTGGCCGACGGTCCTTGCCGACAGGTGCGTGCCGGGCTCCGGTTCGACCCGCATGCGTTCCGGGAGCCCGCCAAGAGCGATCTGGAGCGCGGCAACGCTTTTGGGCTTGTAGTGCATTGCGTCCTCCCTGGTTGTTTGTTTTGGTTTATTAGTTCATGCGCAGGCGCCTGGTGCGATCAAATCCATTAGCCTGGGCCAACTTGGCGAGCGCTTCGCCTTTGGGCTCGGTCGCCAGTTTGGCAAGCAGTTCGTATTCGGCGACACAGCTCAGCAAGAAATCGCGCGCATGAGGATCGAGCGTGGCCTCGGCGATGACGCGAGTCTCGTCGGCATGGCCGAGATAATATTGCGGGTGGCGCATTCTAATGTTCCTTAGTCAGCCCTATCACACGCCCTAAGGGCTCGCCCGCGCCTGTTCCCAAATTCAATCCTAGCGCCGGTCCGGCGGGACCGCTACCGGGGCATGGGGATAACACGCGTCGCGGGGAGGTTGTTTGAACTTGCCGGGCACACCGGCACGCGCGGGCGCGGCGGTCCAGGCGGGCTACGATCGATGGCTTGCGCCGCCAGCTCGCTCGCCATCCCTCATCGACGACTGCTGCGGGGCGCGTTCGCGCCACCGATGCGAACAGCGGCCGGCCGCATTTCTGCATCCGGTAAAATAGGATAGATCCTGCAGGTGAAGGGGGCTTGGGGAGTAAGACAATGATTGACAGGCGGAGTTTACTCGTCGGTGCAGCGCTAGACGTGGCGTTCGGTCCGCGCGGCGATGGCGCAGCCTTCGGACAAGGCGGCATTGTTGGCCGAGCTGATGAAGCTCGAGGCGGCCAGCTGGCAATACCTCAAGGACACCAACGTATCGGCTGTGGAGACCTACCTCGGCGACGACGCGGTCCTGATCTTCGGCAATGGCACGCGCTTTACCAAGGCGGAGTACATCAAGGCGATGCCGTACATTCAGCTGGACAGCTTCACCATCGAGCCGAATGCCGACATCAAGGTCTGGACGCCGGAGGTCGCCACCTTGCTGTACCGCGTCAGCTACGCCAGCGGGATGAAGAACACGAAGGCCTCGACCATGAAAGTGCTGTCGTCGAGTAAGTATGTGCGCCGCAACGGCAAGTGGTTGAGCGTGCTCTATCAGGAGACACCGGTGCGGTAAGCGTCGGTGCGGGGCAACGTTCTGCCCCGTTTTGTTGGTGAAACTTTGCCCCGATAAAGTCAGGTCTTCAGTCGGCCCGGAGGGAGCGCGTCCTGCGCTTGCCGGTTCGGCCCGCGCTGCGGGCCGGAGAGGCCTGGCGCGGCCGAGCGCTCGTCCCAAATTGCGTCCAAAACGCGATCCTTACTGCGTCTTCCCCCGAGCCACATCCATCACCATGCGGGTCAGCAGATAAAGCCGCGGCTCGATTGAATCGATGTCGATGTACTCGGCGTCGTTCGAATGCGCCCCGAAGCCGCGCACGCCAAAACTTTCGATCACGGGTGCAGCGCTCTTGAGCGCCGCAAACGCCGCATCGGTGCCGCCCCCCTCGGCGACGTCGCCAATAACCAGCTCCTTCCCGATCTCGGCATAGACGGTTTGCGCGTGCCTGGCCAAAGCCTGCTGCACCGGTTTCAACTCGAGGGGAGGGCGCCGGCGCTCGAACGTCATTTCAACCTTGGTATCGGGAATGAGCTGGTTCTTGATACGCTCGCGCACCTTCTGCTCGATCCCGTCGTAGTCGGAAACGCGCAGCACGCGGACATCGGCGGTCGCCGATGCGATGGCCGGAATGACATTGCGATTGGTGCCGGCGCTGGCGATGGTCCAGTTCATCTTGACGCCGATCTTGGGGTCGGAGAGATCACGTGTCTGCAGGATCTGATGCGCGAGCTCATAGAGCGCGTTGCGCCCTGTCTCCGGGGATTGGCCGGCATGCGAGGCGCGGCCCTGGACGTTGAGCACGACGGCTCCGATACCGGCGGTGGTCAGCGACAGCCGATCGGACTCGACCCGGGACGCCTCGACGGAAAACACCGCGTCGTGTTCGGCGCCAAACTTGGTGATGGTCGCGCGCGACCCGGCCGAGCTCACCTCCTCGTCGGCATTGATCAGCACCGTCAGGAGGCCATAGTCGCGGAAGTTCATGTCTTTGAGCATCGCGATCGTGTGCAAGATCAGCGCGATGCCCTGCTTGTCATCGGAAATGCCCAGGCCATAGGCCCGATTGCCGTCGACGCGGAACGGCTGCTTCGCCAACATCCCGCGCAGGTAGACCGTGTCCATATGAGCGATCAGCATGATTTTCTTCGTGCCGGCGCCAACGAACCGCGCGTGGACCATGCGGCCGATTTGCTTCGGCGTATCGATCATCCGATAGATGTCGGCCGGATCCGGCTCTATAAACTCAACCTCGCCTCCGAGCGCCTTGAGCCTGTCGGCGATCAGAGCGGAGATCGTGTGGAGCCCCTCGCGGTCGCCGCTGCCGGTTTCGATCGAGACGAGATCCTTCAAGGTGTCGAGGAACGGCGCTTTTTCCGTTGCCGCCTGCGCGGCGACCGGCTCCAACGGGGCTGCGGCCGCGGAGGAGACAAGCGCGCCGCCCCAAACCGGCGACGTGATCAGGACTGCGGCAGTCACACAGAATTTGGACATGTTCGTCTTGGTCCTTGCGCCAGCGAAAAGATCAGAGATCTCGCGTGGAGCATCATAGCGGGGATGAGGCGTCGGCGAAATCCGACTGCGCGCCGCCTTGCAACGGCCGGCACGCTGGAGCGATCTAGAGATATGTCACAAGCCCCATAAAGCCTTCATCTTGGTGATCCTGGTGATGGCAGTGAAATAGCGATGGTCCGGGATTGTCGGCCACGAAATCGATTTCAACACTGCTGAACCGCGTCATGTTGATAGTGTCTTTCATCAGCCCCGCGGTCGTCTTATCTCCGACCTTCGTCACCTCGAACGTATGCCGGTGAAGATGGATCGGATGATTGTCGCCGCTCTTGTTCGTCATGACGAGCCGATAGCGTTTGCCGACCTCGGTTGTCAGCAACGGGTTGGTGGTAGGCCATGAGCGGCCGTCGAGCGTCCAGCGATTGTAGCCGCCGTGACCACCGGCGACTTTTTCAAACAAAAGCTCAAGGCGGTGATCGGGTGCCGACACGGAGCGATCGACCCCAAAGATGGTGTAATCCCAGGCAGCGGTCGGCGGCTCTAGCCATTGCGCGTCGCCGGTCTGGTTCGCGTATTCGACGACGACGCCAAGACCCATCTTGCGGTCATCTTCCTTGATGCCGCCGAAAATCCAGACGCCGGGCCGATTCATGTCGACAATCACATCAGTGCGTTCGGCCGGCGCGAGAAATACGGTGTCGATCGTGCGCTGCGTCGGTACCGGATTTCCATCGAGGGCGATGACGGTGAGCTGATGCCCCGCGAGCGCCAACGTGACATTCTCGGTCGGGCTCGCATTTAGCAATCTGAACAACACCCGCTGCCCCTCCCGGACCCGCACCGGCGCACCATGACCTAGCATCTTGTCGTTGAAGGAGGCCGATGCGTAGAGCACTTCGAGGCCGTTGTCGGGGGGCGGCCCCTTGCGGATGTCCTGCATACTGACCCAGCGCGGTTCCCAATGATGCGCTGCGAGCAGGACTTCCTGATCATAACGACCGGGATTACTGGCCGGCTCGATGATCAGAAAACCATACATTCCCGAGTACAGGCTGCGCCGCAGGTCGGTGCCCGCCACATCGTGGCTGTGATACCAGCGCGTGCCCGAGGGTTTCGCCGCGAAGCTGTAGCGCCGGGTGGCGCCGCGCTCGACCATCGGTGATCCTTCCTCCATCGCGCCATCGGCGACCGATGGCACGTAGAGGCCGTGCCAATGGATAATGTCGTCAATGTCGGTTTCGTTGGTGATATCGATGTTGACATGCTGCCCTTCGCGCAGGCGCAGAAGCGGTCCCGGCACCGTGCCGTTATAGACGAACGTGTCAATCGACTTGCCGGGCGCGAGTTCGAGCCGCAGCGGCGCCATGCGAAGCGTGTAGTCCGCCGCATTGACGGCCTGACTGTAGGCGCGCGCGAGGCCGGCACCAGCCGCCGCACCCGCCGCTCCGGCGCCGATCAGGAACTCGCGGCGATTGGTCAATGACGATGTCGAGCTTTTGGAATTCCCGTCCGGTGAAATGGTCATCTCGCTATTTTCCTCTAACTTCGAAAGATGCTGAGGGGTTCTCGCTAACGAGATGCCCGCTGCGCATGTCTGGCCCAAATGAACAGCGGCACCGACGCGAGTTGAGCCGCGATTGCGAACGCAACAAGCGCTGCATGCGATTGCTGGTAAAGCACTCCCATCACGATACTGCCGACGAGCCAGCCGCTCCCGTAGCCCGCATAAAACAGTCCGAAGGCGAGATTGCGTCGATCTTCGGGGAGCACACCTGCGACCAGCGCCTTCAGCAGGCTATCCTGGGTCGCGAAGCCGATTCCCCACAGCACCAGACCGATGAGGATCACCCAGAAGCCGCCGAAAAACACGAGCGGAGAGAACAGCGACGATAGGACGACCGCCACCAGAACGACCGGCAGGCCGACACGATCATAGAGTCTGCCCAGAATAAGGCTTGCACCGACACCGAAGGCGGTAGAGATGGCGAGAAACGCCGGAATCCACTGCTCGCCGACGGCCTTGGTCGTCGATAGATGGTAGGAGATCAATTCAAAGCTCATGAGACCGGCGGCGAAGCACGCTCCCGCCGCCATGTAAAACCAATACGTCGGCGTGAAGTCGTGTGCCCGCGGCGTTGCGGGCTGCTCAAGGCTCGAAGGCAACGGAAAGCGGATGCGTGCGGCGACAAGGGACGCCAGCGCCAACAAGGCCGGAATGCTCAGCAGTGCGAAGCCGACCCGGTAATCGCCGTTAAGGAGAAGAACGAGCGCGATCAGGAGCGGTCCGAATGTAGCGCCGGTCTCGTCCAGCGCGTTGTTCACGGCGTAGACCCAGCCTTCACCTAACTCGCGCGTCGTATAGGAGAGCATTGCTTCCACGGTCGGCTTGCGCAGCGCGCGGCCGATGCGCTCGGCGACAATGAGGGCGGCTGCGATCTGCCAGCTCCCAGCCAGCGCCATTAGCGGAACGGCGATCAGATTGACGACGTAGCCGATAAACGTAATGGCCCAATATCGTCCGCTGCGATCTGCAACATATCCGGAAACAGAACGGAGGGCGTAACCGAGAAACTCACCCACCCCGGCTGTGATGCTGACGATGACGGCGCTGGCGCCGAGCGCTCCCAGGAACTGTCCGTTGATGCTGCCGCCACCCTCGTAGGTGATGTCCGCAAACAGATTGACGACCCCCATCGTCAACACAAAGGTGAATGCAGGAGAAGCTGAACTGCTTAAGGTGCGCAACGCGGACATGCCGATAGACAATCAGCATCGCTTTAAGTCGGTTCCGCCCGGCGTCCGGTAGTTTGGGAACGGCAATGCTCGATTTCACCCCTGGTCGTTGTCATATCTGTCAAATGCGGGCGCTGATGTCGTAACCGACAGTTGCGGCACGTAATCCGAGCTTCAGGAGTTCACCGGCCAGCAATCGCCTGGTTGCGGCGGCCACCCACGCCGAGAAAAACAACGCGCCATCCCGACGCAAAATCGGGGAGCAAGAGAATGGCAACTCAATCCCGAAGTGACAATTCGAGCCGCAGCGCGCCGGCGACCGGCTTTGTCTCCGACAATAGATAGTCGGCTCGCCGGTGCACGGCGCGACATCGTCACGCGACGTCCGGTAGCCATCCAAGCCCGAATCCGGCCATAAAGCCTTGGTTTGTCAATTAGTTGCTTGGGTGATAAACCCGGCCGCAAAGTCTCGTCCAAGCGACTCGAATTCGCATCCAAGGGCCGCCCGGGCATGCGCGCGAGCGCCGTCGCGTCCGCGCCGACGGCGGTTGGACGATCGCGCCCGGGCGGATATGTAACGGCAGCGCACAGGGCGCTGCGCGGATCATGGCGAAAGCCGATGGGTAACCTCGATCGCCGGTTTGCCATTGCACCTATGATGGACTGGACGGACCGGCATTGCCGTTTCTTCCACCGCCTGCTCACGCGCCGCGCGCTGATCTACACCGAGATGATCACCACCGGGGCGCTGATCCACGGCGACCGCGCCCGGCTTCTGCGCCACGATCCGGCCGAGCACCCGGTCGCACTCCAGCTCGGCGGTTCGGATCCAGTCGCGCTCGCGCACTGCGCGGCGATCGGCGCCGAGGCCGGCTACGACGAGATCAACCTCAACGTCGGCTGCCCGTCCGACCGCGTGCAAGAGGGTCGCTTCGGCGCCTGCCTTATGGCGGAGCCGGTGCTGGTCGGCGATTGCGTGGCCGCCATGAAAGCAGCGGTTGCGATCCCCGTCACCGTCAAGTGCCGGCTGGGCATCGACGACCAGGATCAGGAGACCGCGCTCGACGCGCTCGCCGCCGCGGTGGCGGTGGCCGGCGGCGACGCGCTGATCGTGCACGCCCGCAAGGCCTGGCTTGAGGGTCTGTCCCCGAAGGAGAACCGCGACATCCCGCCGCTCGACTATGCGCGGGTGTTTCGGCTCAAGCGCGCCTATCCGCGCCTTCCGGTCTTGCTCAACGGCGGCCTCGACGACCTGCGGCGCTCCCTCGCGTTCCTCACCGAGGTCGACGGCCTGATGCTCGGGCGCGCGGCCTATCGCGACCCCTGGCGTCTGCTCGAGGTCGATCGGCTGTTCTACGGCGCGCCGGCGCCGTTTCCCTCCGCCAAGGCGGCCGCCCACGCGCTCATCCCCTATATCGAGCGCGAGCTCGCGCACGGCACGCGGCTCTACGCGATCGTGCGGCACGTGCTCGGCCTGTTTCATGCGGTGCCCGGCGCGCGCGCGTTTCGCCGCATGCTGGCGACGCAGGCGGTCAAGCCCGACGCCGGCGCCGATCTGTTCGCGCGTGCGCTCGAACTCGTGCCGGAGCACGCGCGAAGCGAGGCCGCATGATCCTCGGAATTTCCGTCGGCGAGCTCGCCTGGCTCGCCGGCATGATCATCGTCGCCGGCCTCGTCACCGGGATCCTCGCCGGCCTGTTCGGCATCGGCGGCGGCGCGATCATCGTTCCGGTGCTCTACGAAGTGTTCGGCGTCCTCAACGTGCCGGTCGAGGTGCGCATGCAGCTCTGCATCGGCACCTCGCTCGCCATCATCGTGCCGACAACGTTTCGGTCCTACCGCGAGCACCTCAAGCGCGGCGCGGTGATGGACGAGATCGTGCGCGCGTGGTGGCTGCCGGCGGTCGTGGGCGTCGGCACCGGGGCGCTGATCGCCGCGTTCGCGCCGGGCTGGGTGTTCCAGCTCGCCTTCGCGGTGATCGCGAGCCTGATCGCGCTGCGGTTGTTGATCGGTCGCGACGACTGGCGCGTCGCCGACGATCTGCCCAAGGGGACCGGGCTCAAGGCCTATGGCTTTGTGGTCGGGTTGTGTTCGGCGCTGATGGGGGTGAGCGGCGGCTCGGTCTCCAACATGATCCTGACGATGCACGGCAAGCCGATCCTGCGCGCGGTCGCCACATCGGCAGGGCTTGGCGTGCCGATCACGATTGCGGGCACCGTCGGCTTCATGCTGGCGGGCCTGCCCAAGCAAGGCTCGATGCCGCCGCTCTCCATCGGTTTCGTGTCGCTGATCGGCTTTGCCCTGATGGCGCCGGTGTCGAGCTTCACCGCGAGCTATGGCGCGCAGCTCGCGCACGCGCTGCCCAAGCGCTGGCTGGAGATCGGCTTTGGCATCTTCCTGCTGGTGGCCTCGGCGCGCTTCGCGCTCGCGATCTTGGGCCACTAGTGCCGCCGATTTGAAGTTCCTGCACCACCTGCCGCAATCTCGTCCAGGGACTTCAAATCGAAAAGCGGCACTAGAATCAAATGTTGCTAGTGCCCGTGCGCTTCCGAAGTTCGTGCCAGAGCATGCCGCCATGTATCACGAACTTCGGAAACCGGGCACTAGGTTCACTGGCTGATCAGCATCTCGACCTCGGCCACCGCCTTGTGACAGTCCTCGTTGCCTTCGGCATCGAGCTTGCGCGCGAGCGCGAGCGGCGGGTCGTAGCGCTGCTCCGGCAGCGCGCGCGGGGCCGGCGCGGGTTTTGCGGATTGCTGGTTCGTCGGCCGCAGCTTGGATCGCTTGGCGGCGTTGAGCTCGAGCCGGCGATCGAGGTCGGCGAGCGCTTCGCTGCACGGCCCGCCGACCGCCGGCGCGATGGTGCCGCCGAGCGCGATGCCTGCCGCAAACAGTGCGACGCCGACGCCTTTCATCACGATCGCGCTCTAGGGATATCCGCGCAGCACCAGCTTGTCGCCGCGCACTTCCCAGCTCTGCAGCCGGTTGAGAAAACTCATGCCGAGCAGGCTGGTCTTAAGTTGCCCGGGTTGCGCGATCAGGGCCGGCACCGAGCGCTCCACGATGCTGCCGACCGCGACGCGATCGAGCGTCACCTCGGCGGCCTTGGTGTGACCATTGGCGGTCGCAATGTTCACCGTATATTTGATCACCTCGACCGGCAGGCCGACCGCCTTGGCGGCCTCGTTGGTCAGCACGACCGAGCTCGCGCCGGTGTCGAGGATCATCGGAATGCTGTGGCCGTTGACGTCGGTCGTAATCTGGAAATCGCTCGACTGGGCGCGCGCCAGCGCCACCGTGCGTCCACTGTCCGCGATCCGCCCCGGAACGAGCTCCGCCATTACCTGATCGGCAATGTCGCGCAGCTGGAAGCGATAGGTATACCCGAGCATCAGCAGCAGGGCGATCACGATCCAGAGCACGGCGGCTTCGAGCGCTTTGGTCAGCCGGTCGCGGAACAGTGCGATCAGCACGCCGGCGATCAGAACAAGCCAGGCAACATTGACGAGCAGCGAGGCGAAATCACCACTGGTCAGGTCGCCGATTGTGCCCTGGCCGTTCCCGGTGGCCATGACTACGACGGCGAGAGCGAGCCCGAGCAACAAGATCCAAAGAAGCGCATGCCGCATGGGTGCCTCGGGTCACGCCGACGGATCGCGTGAGAGCTCGCCGAGACGCAGCCGCGCCGTGGTCATCACCGCGGCCCGCTCGTGCGCCGAGAGTTGCGACCAGCGTTCGATCTCGGCGAGGTCCCGCCCGCAACCGATGCAGATGCGCAAGATGGGATGGAGGGTGCAAATCTTGGTGCAGGGGGAGTCAATCGGCATGTGGTCAACATAGGCATTTCCCGGAATAGGCCAAGCGGGCGATTGCCGTCCGCTCCCGAACTGTGATGCCCTTGCCCCATCCCAATGGTGGCGGCAATTCCTTAATATGACCCTTAAATGCCCGCGGTAGTCGAGGACATGCACTCATGAAGCTCTACGACGGCGGCCGCGCTCCCAATCCGCGGCGCGTGCGCATCTTCCTGGCCGAAAAAGGCATCGAGATCGACAAGCAGCAGGTCGATCTCAGCAAGCTCGAGCACAAGGGGCCGGCCTACACGGCGATCAATCCGTTGCAGCAGCTGCCGAGCCTCGTTCTCGACGACGGCACGGTGATCACGGAATCGATCGCGATCTGTCGCTATTTCGAAGCGCTCAAACCCGAGCCGGCGCTGTTCGGGCGTCCCGGGCTCGATGCCGCCAGGGTGGAAATGTGGAACCGGCGAATGGAGCACAAGCTGTTGTTCGGCGTGGCGCAGGTGCTGCGCCATCTCAACCCCGGCATGAAAGCGCTCGAGAACCCGCAGGTCGCAGCATGGGGCGAAGCCAACAAGCCGCGCGTCGAGCAATTCCTGCGGCTGCTCGACGGCGAGCTGGCGACGCGCCCTTACGTGGCGGGCGATCGCTTCTCCGTCGCCGATATCACTGGTCTTGTCGCCATCGATGTCATGAAGCCCGCGCGGCTTGCGGTCGGCGACGACTTGCGCAATGTCCTGCGCTGGCATGCTGAGATTTCGGCGCGTCCGAGCGCGGCCGCATAAGCGCCGGCGCGTCTCAGCGCTCCAGCCGCGCGATCAGGCTCGAGGTGTCCCAGCGCCTGCCGCCCATTTTCTGTACCTCGGCATAGAACTGATCGACCAGCGCGCTCATCGGCAGCAGCGCGCCGTTGCGGTTGGCCTCGGCAAAGCAGATCGCCAGGTCCTTGCGCATCCAGTCCACCGCGAAGCCGAAGTCGAACTTGCCGGCGACCATGGTCTTGTAGCGGTTCTCCATCTGCCAGGACTGCGCGGCGCCCTTGGAGATGGTCGCGATCAGTTTTTCGATATCGAGGCCGGCGCGCTTGGCAAAATGCAGACCTTCGGCGAGGCCCTGCACCGTGCCGGCGATGCAGATCTGATTGACCATCTTGGCGAGCTGCCCCGAGCCCGACGCGCCGATCAGCGTGCAGGCGCGCGCATAGGCGGCGATCACTTTCTCGGCTCGTCCGAACGGTTCGGGATCGCCGCCGCACATGACCGTGAGCACGCCGTTCTCGGCGCCGGCCTGGCCGCCGGACACCGGCGCGTCGATGAAATCAAAGCCGCGCCGCTTGGCCTCGGCATGAAATTCGCGCGCGAGCTCGGCCGAGGCGGTGGTGTGGTCGACGAGCATTCCCCCGCGCTTGACACCGTGCATGGCGCCATTGGGACCGAGCACGACCTCGCGCAGGTCGTTGTCATTGCCGACGCAGACCATGACGAAATCCTGATCGGCGGCGGCCTCCTTCGGGGTCTTGGCGCTGCGGCCGCCGAACTGCTCAACCCACTTCTGCGCCTTGGCGGCGGTGCGATTGTAGACGGTGACCTCGTGGCCGCCTTTGGTCTTCAGGTGTCCTGCCATGGGGTAGCCCATGACGCCGAGACCCAGGAACGCAACCTTCGCCATCGCTTCCTCCTTCGCGCCGCTTTTGCAAATCCGCAAAGTTCATGGTGCCGGGGGTCTCGTCAACCCGGGGACACCGTATTAGATCAAGGCGGGTTGCCCCGGAGACTTTGCATGGCGGTCGAGAAGTCGGATGTTCTAAGTGCGCTCGCCCGGGTGGCGAGCCCCGACGGTGTCGCGCTGCCGGCGACCGGCAAGCTGTCGGACGTGATTGTCACCGACGGCAAGGTGTTCTTCTCGATCACGGTCGACGCCGCGCTGGTGCCGGCTTGGGAACCGGTGCGCAAAGCGGCCGAGGCTGCGGTTCGCGCCGTGCCGGGCGTCGTCTCCGCGATGGTGGCGCTCACCGGCGAACGCTCGACCGGCGCGCGCCCGCCGACCGCGCCTCCCGCGGCGCGTCCGTCGGCAGCGCCGCCCCCCGGCGCGCGGCCGCACGGCCGTGCGCCCGCCGGACAGCAGCCGGCGGTGCCGGGGGTCGAGGCGATCATCGCGGTCGCGTCGGGGAAGGGCGGCGTCGGCAAATCCACCACCGCCGTCAACCTTGCCCTCGGATTGCGCGACCTCGGGTTGAAGGTCGGCGTGCTCGATGCCGACATCTACGGACCCTCAGTGCCCAAGCTCCTCGCCATCCGCGGCAAGCCGCAGACGATCGGCGGCACCCGCCTGCGCCCGATGGAAGGTTACGGCCTCAAGGTTATGTCGATCGGCTTCCTCATCGAGGAGGAAACGCCGATGATCTGGCGCGGCCCGATGGTGATGTCGGCGCTGACGCAGATGCTGCGCGAGGTCGAGTGGGGCGTGCTCGACGTGCTGGTGGTCGACATGCCGCCGGGCACCGGCGACGCACAGCTGACCATGGCGCAGCAAGTGCCGCTCAAGGGCGCGGTGATCGTCTCGACCCCGCAGGACCTCGCGCTGATCGACGCGCGCCGCGGCATCGGCATGTTCCGGCGCGTCAACGTGCCGGTGCTCGGCATCGTCGAGAACATGAGCTACTTCCAGTGCCCGGAATGCGGAACCCGCGCGGACATCTTTGGCCATGGCGGCGCGCAGCACGAGGCCGAGCGGCAGGGCGTCCCGTTCCTGGGCGAGGTGCCGCTGCACATGGCGATCCGGGAGAAGTCCGACGCCGGCCTGCCGGTGGTGGCGACCGAGCCGGACGGCGCGCACGCCAGGATCTATCGCGAGATCGCCGCGCGCGTTCGCGCTGGGCTCGCTGGCGCAAGCAAGCCGGCGCCCAAGATCGTGATCGAGGCCTAGAGCGTATCCCGAAGCGGATACGCTCTAGAGGCTTTGTGTCTTGCGCATGTCCTTTTCGGAAAACCGGTATCCACTTATCCGGGACATGCGCTAATCCTCCGCCCACATCCGCATCAGGTTGGCGAGCGATTTCGACAGCAAGTCGAACTCCGCGGTTGCGCCCTGCTGCGCGAATAGCTTGCGTCGTGCCGTGTCGAGATCAAACAACAACTCGCGCTGCGCCGCATCGCGCACGAAGCTGCGCGCCCAGCCGATCGCGGCGAGCCGCGTCCCGCGCGTCACCTCGGCGACGCGATGCAGGCTGGTCGCCGGATAGGCGACAAGCGCGCCGGCCGCAGGCTTGGTCGCGTCCTCGCCCGCTGCGGTATCAACGATGAGTTCGCCGCCATCGTAGCTCTGCGGATCCGACAGGAACAACGTGAAGGCTACATCGGCGCGCATGCCGTGCATGATGGCATCGTCGACGTGCGCGCCGTAGCGCATGCCGCAATCGTAGCGCGAGAACATCAGCGACAAGGCCTTTGGCCGTACCGCAAGCCCGAAGACTTCGTTGGCCAGAATGCGCTCGGTCACCATCGTGCGGGTGCGCTCGAGCGCCGGCTCGGTTGCGGCTTGCAGGTTATGTTTGACGGTGCGCGCCGCAAACCCGGCGGTCTCGCGGCCGTCGACAAAACGTGCGCCGTCAAGCGTCTTGCACACGCCATCGAGGTCGGCTGCCGACAGCACGTTGCCAATGACGATCTGCATCTTCCGCCCGATTGGAATAGCTATAAACAGCGTCTTGATTGGACGATATCGCGCAGGCGCACCTATTGTCCGGCGCTATCCAAGACGCTACCGCTTGACGCCACGTTCTTGAGGCCGCGCAATGAAGTCAACCACCAAGATCTGGATCGGCGTCGGTTTGTTTGTAAGCGGAAGCGCGGCGGCGCTGGCGCAGGGCGCGACGCCGGCCGCGACCGCTGGGGTGGCGCCTCATCACGGTTCGCGGGTCGGGTCCGCCCACCCGACGGCGAACCCGCATTGGATCCTGGCGCAGCACAACATGCCGGCCGGCGGGGAAGCGGGCGAGGCCGGGGTGCCGGCCGATCTGCCGCCGGATTTTCAGTTCGCGCTCACGCTCGCATTGATCCGCGGCCACCTGCTGGTCGGCGACGAGCTGGTCAGGGCCGGACAATGGGACGCGGCGCTGCCGCATTTCCTGCATCCGACCGAAGAGCTCTACGGCCCAATTAAGGACAAGGTTGCAGACTACGGCACACCGCCGTTCGACAGCGCGTTGCTCAAGCTCGCCGATGCGGTGAAACAGAAGAACAGCGCGGACTACGCCGCGACGCTCGAGCCGGTCATGGCGGCGCTCGCCGCCGGTGATACCGGGCTCAAGGCGAAGGAAAAGGATTGGCCGAGCTTCGTGATGGCGACCGCGATCATGGCGCTCAAGGCCGCGGCCAATGAATACGAAGGGGCGATCGTGAAGGGCCGCATCGCCAAGCCGGTCGAATATCAGGACTCGCGCGGCTTCGTGTGGCAGGCCGAGCGGATGATTGACAGCGTCGCGAGCGAGCTCGGGCGCAAGGACGCGGACGCGCTCAAGATCGTGCAAAACAGGCTCGCGCAGCTCAAAAAAATCTGGCCCGCACCGGTTCCGCCCAAGGTGCCGGTCAAGAGTGCGGCCGCAGTGGCTACCGACGTCGCGGCGATCCAAAAGGCGTCGGCCAAACTGATGTGACGAGGCTGATGTCGATCCGACCGGTGCCGATGCTGCTGGGGGCCGCGTTTCTCGCCGGCGCGGCGGCGGGCGGACTGGCGGCCTTGGCGGCTCAATCCGGGACCGAGCCGGATCTGGCGGCGCTCAAAGCAGCGTTCCGCCGGCCGCCGGCCGTTCCATTCCCCACCGACAATGCGTTCACCCAAGCCAAGCGCAGCCTCGGTGAAAAGCTGTTTCACGATCCGAAGCTTTCGGTCGACGGCAGCACGGCGTGCGCGACCTGCCACATCCGCGAGAAAGGCTTCGCCGACGGTCGCGAGCGTGGCACCGGCGTATCCGGCCAGCGGCTTGGCCGTCATACGCCGACGTTGTGGAACCTCGCGTGGGCGCATCCGGTGTTCTGGGACGGGCGCGCCCGAAATCTCGAGCAGCAGGTGTTTGGTCCGATCGAATCGCCCGACGAGATGGCGCAGCCGAAAGCGCCGCTGATCGCGCGGCTCGCCGCCGATCCCGATTACCGGCAGGCCTTCGCCAAGGCGTTTCCGCATGATCCCAAGGTCAGTGACGAGAACCTGGCCAAGGCGATCGCGACTTACGAGCGCACGCTCATGTCACCGCCGACCCGCTTCGACCGCTGGGTCGACGGCGACGACAAGGCGCTGACGCCCCAGGAAGTCGACGGGTTCAGGCTGTTTGCCGGCAAGGCCGGCTGCGCCAATTGCCACACCGGCTTCGCCTTCACCGACGGCAATTTCTACGACATCGGCTTGCCCGATGCGGATCGCGGCCGCGGCGCGGTGTTGCACCTTGCCGCCGCCGACCACGCGTTCAAAACGCCGGGGTTGCGCGAACTCAAGCGCTCGGGGCCGTACATGCATGACGGGTCCTTGGCGAGCCTCGACGATGTCCTGCGCCACTACGAGCAGGGCGTGATCGAGCGCAAGAGCGTGGCGCCGGATCTGGTGCGCAGGCTCTCTCTCTCCAGTGAGGAGCGCTTCGCTCTGCTCGCCTTTCTCGCGACGCTGTCCGCGGACGACGATCCGCAGCCGCCGGCGACGATCAGCGCCGAGACGATACGGCCTGACGGCGCCGCGGTGGACGTCACCACGATCTCCCAGCGCGAGAAACAGTTCAGCCCGACGCACGTGAAGATCAAATCAGGCTCGCACCTGTGGATCCTCAACAACGATTCCCGCACCCACAATGTGCGTGTGTTTGATCCAAAGCTCGAGTTC
>Ga0066388_100000205_pt1 | contig 24291 bp, 19 predicted proteins | sample PanSoiMetaGPlot6_FD_64539 | JGI IMG/M metagenome (GOLD analysis project Ga0066388, IMG submission 64539) | Tropical forest soil microbial communities from Panama analyzed to predict greenhouse gas emissions - Panama Soil - Plot 6 (Hybrid Assembly) | ecosystem: Environmental > Terrestrial >...
AAGGCGTTGCTCCACATATCGACGAGTTCAATCATGTAGTAACGGCCGCCGGAGTCGGGTGCGGTGAGGATGACCGGCTCGGCCCCCAGGTCGGCGAAGCCGAAGCCGTAAACGACGTCGAGGTTCGGCGACACATAACCCGATTCCGCGGCCAACTTGGGAGTGGAGATATCCTCCATTCGCCAGATGTCGTTCGGCGGCGCCTTCGGGCGGGGACCGACGGCCACTGTTGAGCGTAAGTTGTACATGGCGACCAGCGGGGCGGCGTAGGTAACGGCTTGCACGGCCAGAGTGGCAGTCCACGCCTCTATCGCCTTTAGCTGTTCGGGCGTCCCTTTCAGCTCCTGCCCGCGAACCGGCACGTTTGACATCAAGGCGGCCAGTGTGACTGCGGCACACACTGCCAACGCAGGTCGCGCCTTCATAACCTTCTCCCTTTAAATCCAAGACGCCCCCGGTCTCGACTGGGTAGTGGCGTCCAAACCCCGACGGAAATTGCCGTTTGGGGCGGCTGGGGTCTATTGCCCTTTGGGGCAGCCCCGGTCGTTGCGGGTCTGATGCGAGTTTGTCGGCGCCAGCTTCGCTCGAAGGTGGAAAGTTTTCCTTCCCTCAGGAAGCATATGTTGCGACAGCCCGCACTCGCGTCTAGGGGCGCTCCCATGTCCGCTTTTGGCCCAAAGCAGACATGAGCTAGTGCACTGCACATGTCCGCTTATGACCCAAAGCGGACATCAGCGGCCGTCCTTTAAATATGTTAGTTTGCGCTGCTTCAATGCCTTGCCTTAACTTCGGGGGAGGCAATGAGACGGCGCGCATTCATCGCCTTCCTAGGTGGTGCGGCGGGGTGGCCGCTAATTGCGCGCGCACAGCAGACAGAGCGCACACGATTGATTGGCGTGCTGATGGCCAATGCAGAGAGCGATCTCGCTGCTCAGTCCGAGATGACGGTGTTGCGAGACGCCCTCACGAAATTGGGGTGGACGGAGGGTGTCAATCTTCGGATCGAACTTCGCTGGGGCGGAGGTGATGCCGATAAAATCAGAAGGTTGGCAAAAGAGTTGGTTGACCTGCGACCCGACGCCATCCTCGGTCAGTCCACTCTCGTGGCCGAGGCCCTTGCCCACGAGACGCGGACAATCCCTATTGTGTTCGTAAATGTAACCGATCCTGTTGCCAGCGGAATCTCCGCGAGCCTGGCACGACCAGGCGGCAACATCACCGGCTTTTCGTTAGCTAGTTCTGAACAAGGTGGGAAATGGGTTGAGTTATTGAAGGAGATTGCTCCGCGCACACGGCGCATGGCGCTTCTTTTCAGCCCGGAAACAGGTGTATTGCTGCAAAACTATATGTCTTCCATTCGGACCGCCGCGTCTTCCTTTGACGTCGAGGTGAAGGTTGCTCCGGTTCACGCGAGGGACGAGATCGAGGGCGTTGTCGCCGCACAAGCACGCGATCCGGGAGGCGGTCTCATCGTGATGATACTCGCGGGCGATACGCGGTATGTCCGGCGTCTTGGTGTCGTCTTTCACGCTTTCAATGATCCTTCCGAACTCAATGTCCATTCTTGCCGCCAGCCACTGCGCTTCGCGGAAAAAACGCGTCCGCAATGAAAGGGCGACCTCGCCATTGCGATGGCCTGGCAGTCGTCGGCGGGAGTAGTAGATCCCTCGCTTGCGCGTGACGTGGGAGCATTGCGGGAGCATCTGTCAACATCTCGGCTGATCGGCTGTGCCGGACCGAAAAGTTGCAGGATGCTCAGAGAGTTGTTGCGGCCATGGCTGGGGAACTAGGATTCGAACCTAGATTCTCGGAGTCAGAGTCCGATGTTCTACCGTTGAACTATTCCCCAGTGGAGCTGGCCACTTCAACAGGCATCCGGATGGCCCTGACATGGGACAATTCGGCTCTTTTGACAAGTCCGGACGCCCCTCAGGCCGGTTAGGCCGATCGACGAGGCCGCGTTGCAACCGTCAGAATCGCAATCAGGCTTAGAGCGGCGACCGCCAGGAAAACCAGGCGCGGGCTTCCGTGGTCCATGATTGCACCGAAAATCAGCGGGGCAATTATGCCGCCGATATTGAAACCCGTCGTCACGAAGCCGAACACCTTTCCGAAGGATCCGGGCGGGGTGATTTCGCGCACGATCATGTCGCGCGACGGCATGATGATCCCCGAGAAAAGTCCGATCAAGGACATCACTGCGATCAGCGCCAGCGCTCCAAGGTCGATCTCAGCAACCAGAGCGGTAAAGAGGCCCATCGCGGCCAGGCCGACGCTCGCCACCATGCCGTGCCGCGTGGTGCGGCCGACAAGCAAGCCACCCATCAATACTCCGATTGCCGACCATACCAGGTTGCCCGTCAGCGCCGCATTTGCCGTGGTGACCGGAGTGCCATAGAGGGCACCGAGCGCAACGACGGAATAATTGTAAAGCCCAGCACTTATGACTGCGAGAATGGCGAAGAAAACGAGATTGAGCAGGATCGGCGCCGAGATCAGCAGGCGCCAGCCAGCTCCCGCGGTGTCCGAACCGAAACGCGACGGAACGGGCTTCGACTGAAGAGGCGAAAAGTCACGGAACGCCATTAAAACGGCCGCCACCGCAACACCCAATGCGGCCGCGCCGATGAAGGCACCGCGCCAGCCCCATTGACTTTGCATGACGAGCAAGGTCGCCGGCGCTACAGCGGAGCCAAGCATGCCGGCGAAAGTATGAACCGAGAACGCTTGGCCGATGCGGTCCGACGGCACATGCTGGGACAGCAACGCGTAGTCGGCCGGGTGATAGACCGTGTTGCCCACACCGGCGAGACCAAACATCGCAACCATCACCCAGAATGAATCGATGAGGCCCGCAATGGCGAAGGCCGCGGCGCCGACCAGCAAGCCAGCGATCAGCAACGCCCGGGCCCCGATCCGGTCGACCAGGAATCCCGCCGGCGTCTGGCCCACCGCCGAGACGATATTGAATGCCGCGAACGCAAGCCCAATTTCAGTGTAACTGACGCCGTAGTCGGCGCGCACAAAAGGCAGAAGTGGTGCCAGCAGGATGATGTAGTAGTGCGACACGAAATGTGCCGCGCTGACGACGCCGACGAGACGCACGTAAGACGGTCGGCTTGCGGTAAGAATGTCAGCCGTTTGGCTCATGCCGCATAAAACTCCAGGAAAGCGCGGCGGACTATGCCCCGAAGGCCGCTGGTAATCCAATGCATTTGCAGTGGGTTGCCTATGTCATTGCGATATGCGGCCATGTTCCCTAATCATCCAAAAATTCGCGCGAGCACAAGCTTCTGTGAAGTCAAGCGGCTGGGAGCGATGTTAGACTTCTATCGATAGGGCCGGCAGCTGACGAGCTTCGGCCGGCGAAAGGACGAGCGAGGGCTCTAATGATTGCACTGACAGTGAACGGAAAAGCGTATTCGCTAGACGTCGAATCGGAAACACCCCTTCTTTGGGTCGTCCGCGACGAGCTCGGAATGACCGGTACAAAATTCGGTTGCGGCATCGCGCAATGCGGGGCCTGCACCGTTCATGTGGACGGCGAAGCCGTCCGCTCCTGCAGTATTCAGGTCGGTGATGTGGCCAACAAGAGCATCACCACCATCGAGGGGCTTTCCCCCGACTCGAAGCATCCGGTTCAGCAGGCCTGGCTTGCCGAGGATGTCCCCCAGTGCGGCTACTGCCAATCCGGGCAGATCATGGCAGCCGTCGCTTTTCTGAAAGATCATCCAAAGCCCACCGACGCCGATATCGACGCCAATCTTACCAATATCTGCCGCTGCGGAACTTACGTCCGCATTCGCAGCGCCATTCATCGCGCTGCGGCCTTGATGAAGACGTGAGGGGGAGGCGAGCCATGAACCAGATCACGAAGACGTCCATCACCCGCCGTCATTTTGTCGTCGCCTCTGCGTCCGCCGCTGGCGGTCTCGCCATCAGCCTCGCCTTTCCAGGACTCGCCGATGCTGCGAGCATCGGAACTCAGGCATGGGGTCCCGACAGCGCGCCGAACGAGATCAACGCATTCCTTGTCATTGATCCGGATGGAAGCATTCTCATTCGCTCGCCCCACAATGAGATGGGGCAGGGCGCGATTACCGCGTTGCCGATGATCGTTGCAGAAGAACTCGAGTGCGATTGGGCGAAGGTGAAGGTCGAGTATGCTTCTGCCGCAAGAAACCTGCGGGAGAAGAATGTCTACGGCGAAATGGCCACCGTCGGCAGCCGTGGCGTTCGCACGACGTGGCAGATGCTTTTGCAGGCTGGCGCCAGCGCCCGCGAACGATTGATTGCAGCGGCGGCGCAGCGTTGGAATGTGTCGCCTTCCGACTGCCAGGCGCTGAACAGCAACGTCATTCATAAACCCACGGGGCGGACCTTGGATTACGGCACGCTCGCCGCGGACGCCGCCAATATCAAGCTCGACAAGGAACCCGCCATCCGCACGCCTGACCAGTTCAAGCTGATCGGCAAGCGGCTCGCGCGGCTCGATACGCCCCTCAAGGTCAACGGATCGGCCAAATTCGCCATCGATACAAAGGTGCCGGACATGGTCTATGCCGCAGTTTCGGCGTGCCCCGTATTCGGAGGAAAGCTCAGGAGCGTTGACGATGCTCCGGCGAAAGGCCGCCGCGGTGTATTGCAAGTCGTCAAACTCGACAACGCTGTCGTCGTTGTCGCTGACCGCTTCTGGCGCGCGAAAGAAGCGCTGGCTTTGCTCAAGCCCGAGTGGGACGTCGGCGAGGCTGGCAACACCGACAGCGCGCAGTTCGCCAAGCTCTATCGCGACACCCTTGATGGACCGATGGTGAGCGCGAGGAACGACGGCAACGTTGATGACGCGTTCGGCAAGGGCGGAAAAATCGTTGAAGCCGTCTACGAGGCTCCGCATCTGGCGCATGCCACCATGGAACCGCTCAACGCCACCGTGCATCTTCAGCCCGACAAGCTTGAAGTTTGGCTCGGTTCACAGACGCCAATGGGCACGATCCGGCAAGCGGCGGCTGCATCCGGCCTCAAGCCGGAGCAGATCGTCATACACAATTGCTTCCTTGGCGGCGGCTTTGGGCGCCGTTCAATCAACGACGAAATGCGTCAGGCGATTCAGGTTGCCAAAGAGGTCGGCAGGCCGGTGAAGCTTGTCTGGACTCGCGAAGAAGACATGACGCACGACCGCTATCGTCCGCAAGCAGCTGTGCGCATGAAAGCGGCACTTGGGCCGGATGGCATGCCGATTGCGTTCGACGCGAAGATTGCCGTCGGCTCGATCCTGCGTTCGACCGGAATCAACAAGGTGGAGAACGGCATAGAAGCGCAAGCTGTCGAAGGTTTTGCCAATATTCCCTATGCAATCCCGAGCGTGCGCGTCGGCTGTATGCTCAAGAATACGCACGTGCCGGTCATGTTCTGGCGCTCAGTTGGCTCCTCGCAGAATGCGTTCTTTGTCGAAAGCTACATCGACGAGTTGGCACAGGCGGCGGGGCAGGACCCCTACAAGTTCCGCAGGTCGCTGCTAGCTGGCAAGTCCGACTTTCTCGGCGTGCTCGATACCATCGCTGAGAAGAGCGATTGGGGTAAGCCGCTCGGTCAAGGGCGCGGCCGTGGCATCGCCATACACGAATGCTACGGATCGATCATTGGCCAGGTTGCTGAGGTCACTGTCAGCCAAAAAGGCGAGGTCAAGGTCGACCGCGTCGTGGCGGCTGTAGACTGCGGCCACGTGGTCAATCCCGGCATTGTCGAGGCGCAGATCCAGAGTGGTGTGATCTACGGCCTTTCGGCTGCGCTCTACGGCGAGATCACCATCAAGCAGGGTCGAGTCGAGCAGGGTAATTTCGACGATTATCAGGTCGTACGCCTTGCCGACACGCCAAAGATTGAGGTGTACCTCGCACTATCCGGCGGCAAGAAATGGGGTGGCATCGGAGAGCCGGGAACGGCAGCGACAGCGCCCGCTGTCGCCAACGCAGTGTTCGCGGCCACCGGCACGCGCGTTCGCTCCATGCCACTAAAGAACATGAAGCTGCCGGGTCCGGTCTGATCGCAGGCCTAAAAATTCGAAGGGGCCGCCAAAACGGCGGCCCTGCCGCGTTTCAAGATGCTTGTCGCGCCTTGGCGTCTTGAATTGCTCGCCAGATCCGCGCCGGCGTCATGGGCATCTCCAGGTGCCTGATGCCGTATTCCGACAGCGCGTCGATTACGGCATTCGCGACCGATGGCAGGCCTCCTGAAGTGCCTGCTTCGCCGCAGCCCTTGGCACCGAGAGGGTTACTTTTGGTCGGTACCGGGTGACTGAGAACATTGATCATCGGCACGTCGTGGGCGCGCGGCATGGCGTAGTCCATGAATGAGCCTGTCACGAATTGCCCATCGGAGTCGTAGATGGCCTCCTCGAGCAACGCCTGCCCAAGACCCTGGACCACACCGCCCTGGATTTGGCCCTCCACGAGCAGAGGGTTCACGACGGTACCGATGTCATTGACCGCAGAATAGCGCACCACGTGCGTGGCGCCGGTGTCGGGGTCAACCTCGACCTCGGCAATGTGGCAGCCGTTCGGAAATGCGGAGGGCACCGGGTCCTTGACCACATGGTCAACGTCAAGCGAGCGAGGCACGCCATCCGGAAGCTCGAGGCCGGCCCGCAATCGCGCCGCGAGGTCAAGCAAGCCGATCGAGCGATCGGTGCCGGCGATGACAAAACGGCCCATCTTGAATTCGATGTCACTGGCAGAAGCCTCGAGCACGTGCGAAGCGATCTGCTTGCCGCGTTCAACTACGATTGCAGCGGATTCAGTGAGGGCTGTGCCGGCAAACATCACTGATCGTGATCCGCCGCTGCCGCCGCCGAATGCCATGCGGTCGCTGTCGCCCTCGATCATTCGGATGCGATCGAACGGTACGCCTAGCAGATCGGTTAATATCTGCGCATAGGTCGTTGCGTGGCCCATGCCGAAGTCGAGCGTGCCCGTAATGATCGTGACGGTGCCATCGGCCTCGAAGTGAATCGCGCCAAGTTCCTTTCCGGGAGCGGCGGTGACTTCAAGATAGCAACCGATGCCGAAGCCGCGCAGCAAACCGCGTTTCTTGCTTTCACGCCTGCGTTTGTTGAATCCGGAATAATCCGCCGCCTCCAGCGCCTCTTTGAACACGCTGAAAAAATCGCCGCAGTCATAAGTCATGTCGGAAGCGGCCTTGAATGGCAGATCGCTCTTGCGGATCATGTTGCGCTTGCGCAAGTCGATGCGATCAATGCCGAGTTCGGAAGCTGCGAGATCAAGAGCGCGCTCGACATAGTAGTTGCCCTCCGGCCGACCCGCGCCGCGATAGGCTGAAACAAAATTCGTGTTGGTGAACACGCATTTGGTCGCCACTTCGATCAGCGGCGTGCGGTAAATACCGGTGATGTTCTTGACCTGATTGCCGGTAGGCAGGAGCGGACCAAACTGCGCAAGGTAGCCGCCCATATTGCCATAACCGGTAAGACGGATTGCCAGGATATGTGCGCTCTCATCGAACGCGATTTCGATCACCATGTCCTGTGCTCGGCCATGATGGTCGGAGACGAAGCTGCCGGAGCGTTCGTCGGTCCATTTCACTGGCCGGCTCAACACGCGCGCCGCGTGCAGAATGCAGACGTATTCGGGATAGACCGAGGCCTTCATGCCGAACGAACCGCCGACTTGACCGGTCACCACGCGCACCTTGTCGGCAGGTGCGTTCAGGATATCCATCAGCGAGGTCTTCAGACCATAGACGCCCTGGCTCGATGAATAGAGTGTCCATTTGCCGTTGGCCGGATCGTATTCTCCAATCGCGGCACGCGGTTCCATCGCATTGACCACCATGCGCTGGTTGGACGTTTCAAGCCGCGTGACGTGTTTGGCTTTGGCAAAGGCATCGGCGACTTTTGCTGAATCACCGTAGTGGTAGTCGAGCGCCACATTGCCGGGCACGGCGTCGAAGACGAGGGGCGCGCCCGGTTTCACCGCGTCCGCCGGCTTAAGCACGACCGGCAACGGCTCGATATCGATCTTCACCGCTTCGGCGGCATCTTTGGCTTGCGCGACTGTTTCGGCGACCACGCAGACAACCGGATCGCCTACATAGCGAACTTTGTCACCCGCGAGTGCCGGCCGCGGCGTGTAACGGATCGCGGATCCGTCGCGGCTCTTCAGCGGCATATTGCATTTGAGAGGGCCGTAGGCGGACAAATCAGCAGCCGTGTGGATCGCAAGCACACCGGGCATTGCTTTGGCGGCCGCCGTATCGATTGATCGGATAAGGCCATGGGCGTCGCGACTACGGACCATCACGGCATAGACCTGGCCGGGCAGGCTGAGATCGTCCGTGTAGCAGCCTTCCCCGCGCACCAATTTGGGGTCCTCACTACGACGCACAGGCTGGCCGACGCCGAATTTGGTCAGCGAAAGTTCAGTTTCGGTGGTTCGATCATCCATTGCGGTCGGCAGCTTTGCTTTCGGTTTTATCCAGTTAATGCAGGCTGGCCGCTTCGACAAGGACAGCCCGCGGGACGGAGGGTTGCGTGAAGTGTAGACACTGATACACTTTTCACGATCGAGAAAACATGGCTACCAACCGCGACGCGCCTGGAGTGGCGGCTTGCGGGACCTGAGGAAGGTTTGACGGGATGAGTGGCGAGGCCGGGGACAACCCAGGCCTCGACCCCGCTATCAACCGGGCGCCGCATCTGCGGCCCAGGTGGGGTCGGCGGTCGCCTGAACGATCCGGTGCTGGTTTCGGCAGCGATCGGGGCGGCGCGACATATGCAGCACTCGATCTAGGCACAAATAACTGCAGGTTGTTGGTCGCACGTCCATCGGGCGACGGCTTTCGCGTGGTTGATGCATTTTCCCGCATCGTCCGGCTTGGAGAGGGTGTCTCGTCGTCCGGGCGCTTGAGCGAGGCCGCCATTGAGCGCGCCATGGCAGCCTTGACCATCTGCCGCAACAAGATGAAGAACAAAGGCGTTACGCGCGCCCATCTGATAGCAACGGAAGCCTGCCGCGCGGCGCAGAACGGCTCGCAATTCCTCGCGCGCGTTTTGGACGAATTGGGCCTTGCGCTCGAGGTGATCGATCGCGAGACGGAGGCACGGCTCGCCGCAACCGGCTGCACGCCATTGATTGACCCGAAGGCCGAGGGTGCGATCCTGTTCGATATAGGAGGTGGCTCATCCGAGCTAGTGCGCCTTGCGCGGTCGAAGAAAGGGCGAGGAGGGCCACCGCTTCCGCAAATTCGCGGTTGGATATCAGTGCCACACGGCGTGGTGACACTCGCAGAGCGCCACGGCGGCATCGCTGTCACCCGCGAAAGCTACGAGGCCATGGTTTCGGAAGTTGCCGCGCTGATCGCGCCTTTCGTGCACGAACATGCGGCGGATGCTAGGACGGGCATTCATATGCTTGGAACGTCGGGCACGGTAACGACAATCGCCGGCGTGCACCTCAATCTCAAACGCTACGATCGTAACCGCGTTGACGGCTGCTGGATGAGCGCCCAACAAATCAATGCTGTCATTGAGCGTCTGCTTGCCATGAGTTACGAGGACCGTGTGGCAAGTCCTTGTATAGGGGTCGAGCGAGCCGATCTCGTACTTGCCGGCTGCGCGATTCTCGAAGCGATACGGCGCGCGTTTCCCTGTCCGCGTCTGCGCGTCGCCGATCGGGGGCTGCGCGAAGGGATGCTCGTGCAAATGATGCGCGAAGACGGCGCATGGGGCGGCGGCAATCAAGCGGCGGTATCGTGACCGCAGGTGGCAAGGGCGCCGGCCCGCACCAGAAGAAAATTCGGGTCAGGGGCGGCAGAGGCCGTTCGGCCTCTTCGCGCCAATGGCTGGAGCGTCAGCTTAACGATCCGTATGTTGCGCGCGCCAAGCGGGAGGGCATGCGATCGCGGGCGGCATACAAGCTGATCGAGATGGATGATAAAGCGCGTTTCCTCAAAAAAGGCGCGCGCGTCGTCGACCTCGGCGCAGCGCCGGGCGGCTGGAGCCAAGTTGCGGCTGAGCGGGTCGGCGCGCCAAATCATGGCAAAGTGATTGCCATTGATATTTTGGCGATGGAACCAGTGCGCGGTGTTGACTTCGTCAATCTCGATTTCCTCGATCCTTCGGCGCCCGACAGGCTCAAGGAAATGCTGGGCGGAACGGCCGATGTGATGCTTTCCGATATGGCGGCCAATGCGACCGGACATTCGCGCACCGATCACCTCAAGATCATGGCGTTGGTGGAGGCCGCTGCAGACTTCGCCCGCGAAGTGCTTGCGCCCGGCGGGACTTTTCTGGCCAAGGTCCTGCAAGGCGGCACCGAAACCGCGCTATTGAACTTACTGAAACGCGACTTCAAAAGCGTGAAACATGTGAAACCGCCGGCAAGCCGTACGGATTCTGCCGAACTCTACCTTTTGGCGACGGGATTTCGCCACGCCGCAGATAGCGAGACCTAGAGCAGAATCTCTTGAGGTTTGACACTCGACGTGGTCATGGCCGGGTTTGTCCCGGCCATCCACGTCTTTGAATTTTCGCGATGTGTAAGACGTGGATGCCCGCGACGAGCGCGGGCATGACGATTCAGATTAATACCATCCTGCTCTAGCCTGCGCGCTGGTCGGAAGGCTCTGCGGGCGTGGGAAGCCTGTTGGCCATTTCAGCTCCGGCGTCCGGTGACAGCTTGAGGAAGATCAACACAGACAGTGCTGAAATTAACGCGACGGCGAGGAACGCGGGCGGAAAATCACTGGCTTGCAACGGGCCGCCCCCCTTGAGGTAGACGGTGATCTCTACCGTGGCGGCTCCCACCGCGACGCCCGCGGAGACCGCCAGCTGTTGCGCGACGCTGACCAGTGCAGTCGCCCGGCTGACCCGCTCGGGTTCAACATCGGCATAGGCGATCGTGTTGACGCTGGTGAATTGGAGAGAGCGAAAGAAGCCGCCGACGAAAAGTAAAATCATCATCAGTGCAATGGGCGTTGCAGCGGTGAAGCCTGCACAAACCGCGAGAAAGGCCGCGCTGACGAGAGAGTTGACGACCAAAACATTACGAAATCCGAAGCGGCGCAAAATAATCGTCACTGCCCATTTCATTCCCATGGCGCCAAGCGCGGTCGCGAATGTGATCATTCCGGATTGAAATGGAGTCATGCCGAAGCCGATTTGCAGCATCAGCGGCAGCAGAAAGGGAAGGGCGCCGAGGCCAAGGCGAAATATGAATCCGCCGACGACACCCGCGAAAAAAGTCGGAATTCTAAATAATGAAAGGTCAAGTGCGGGATTGGCAGTGTGCCGTGCGTGCGAGAGGTACCCGGCGAAGAAACACATACCGCCGATCACAAGCCCCGCGACAACCGTCCACGGAAGAAAGTTGAGCCCCAGCACCGAGAGTCCGAAAGCCATACCGCCGATGCCGAGGCCCGCGAGCACCATGCCGACGATGTCGAAACGTTCAGGCTTATCCGCGCGCACGTCGGGGATGTAGCGCGTGGCAAGGAGTATTCCGACCAGCCCCATCGGAACGTTGATGATGAAGATCCAATGCCATGTCGCATAGGTGGTGATGAAGCCGCCGACCGGCGGCCCCAGCACCGGCCCAAAGAGCGCCGGCGTGGTGACCCAGACCATGGCGCCCACCAAATCGCGTTTGCTGATCGTCCGGACCAGGACAAGACGGCCGACCGGGGTCATCATCGCGCCGCCCATGCCTTGAGCGATGCGGGCTATAACGAAATCAGTGAGTGAGCCCGAAAGCGCACAAGCAATCGATCCGAGCACGAACATGGCGATCGCCGCCCGGAACACCGTGCGCGCGCCGAAGCGGTCGGCGGTCCATCCGCTCGCCGGGATGAAGATCGCGAGGGACAGCAGATAGGAGGTGACAGCGAGCTTGAGTGCGAGCGGGCTAGTGCCGATATCGGCCGCGATCGCCGGCAGTGACGTGGCAATCACGGTCGAATCCATATTTTCCATGAAAAGTGCGACCGCAATGATCAGCGGCACAATGCGATCACGAGGCATCGGGGATTCGGCGTGGTTTTGACATCATCGAAACAGGCGTCTTGAAGCGCAAAGCCGGGACGGAAGGAAGGCTCCTTCACGTCTACGAGTTCATAACAGCCATCCGCGATTGGCCTAGGAATCGGACGCATCCCGTGCTATCGACCCACGCCAACCCAAAAGCGGGCCGCGACGCAAGCGAGGAACCCTCGCAACGGGCATTTTTAACCCCTGCGCCGGCTGGTCCGATCCCTTTCGGGCGGACATGGAGTTGGCAATGGCTACGAGAAACAACGCAAGCCCGCGCGAGGGGCTCACTTTCGACGACGTGCTGATCAAGCCCGGGCTGTCCGAGGTGCTGCCCGCCGACGTCGATATCCGCTCCCGCATCACGCCCTCGATCCCGGTGAACATCCCCATCATCGCGTCGGCCATGGACACGGTGACCGAGGCTCAAATGGCGATTGCCATGGCCCAAGCCGGCGGCATTGGCGTGCTCCATCGCAACATGGAACCGTACGAGCAGGCGGCTCAGGTCCGGCAGGTCAAGAAATTCGAATCGGGGATGGTTGTGAATCCCCTTACGATCGAGCCGGACGCGACGCTTCAGCAGGCCCTTGACCTGATGAAGGACAACCGTATCTCAGGCATTCCGGTCGTCGAACGTGCTGGCAGCAATGTGCAGCCCGGCAAGCTCGTGGGCATCCTCACAAATCGTGACGTTCGGTTTGCAACCGATCCCCGTCAGAAAGTCTCCGAGTTGATGACCAAGAAGCTGGTCACCGTACGCGAAGGGGTGAGCCAGGATGAGGCCAAACGTCTGCTGCACCAGCATCGCATCGAGAAACTTTTGGTGGTGGATTCACAATATCGATGCGTCGGTCTCGTCACAGTGAAGGATATCGAGAAGGCTGTAGCCAATCCAAATGCCTGCAAGGACGAGCAAGGTCGCCTGCGCGTCGCTGCGGCAACGACTGTCGGCGACAAGGGCTTCGCGCGCACTGAAGCCTTAATCGCGGCGGGGGTCGATCTCGTTGTTGTCGACACAGCGCATGGTCATTCCAAATACGTGCTCGACGCTGTTACGCGGATAAAGCGCCAATCAAACAAGGTCCAGGTCGTAGCCGGCAATATCGCAACCGTGGAGGGCGCCAAGGCCCTGATCGATTGTGGCGCCGACGCCATCAAGGTTGGCATTGGTCCCGGCTCAATCTGCACGACACGAATCGTTGCGGGTGTCGGCGTGCCACAGCTGACCGCAATCATGGATTGCGTGGATGCGGCAAAAGCGACGGGCACGCCGGTCATTGCCGATGGCGGAATCAAGTATTCCGGCGACCTGGCGAAGGCGATCTCTGCTGGGGCTGATTGCGCGATGGTCGGCTCGCTGCTCGCCGGCACCGACGAAACACCGGGCGAAGTATTCCTTTATCAGGGCCGCTCTTACAAAACCTATCGGGGAATGGGCTCAGTCGGTGCAATGTCGCGCGGTTCTGCCGACCGTTATTTCCAGCAGGACATCAAAGACACACTCAAGCTGGTGCCGGAAGGCGTCGAGGGGCAGGTCCCCTATAAAGGTGCAGCGGCCACCGTTCTGCACCAGCTGACCGGCGGTCTGCGTGCCGCGATGGGGTATGTTGGGGCAAAAAATCTCGAGGAATTGCACGCCAAAGCCGAGTTCGTCCGCATTACCGGGGCGGGTCTGCGCGAAAGCCACGTGCACGATGTTACGATCACGCGGGAGAGCCCGAACTATCCAAGCCGTGTTTAGTTGTCCCTCCCTGGGGAAAGGATGAGGGCTATTCCATGTCAATACGGTTTGTCCTGTTGCCGCTGTTTGTCGAAGTGTTGCTCACCTTCGCGGTGATGTTTGGCATGATGTATTTCCGCACCTCGACGCTCAGCCGCGGAGAAACGCGCTTCGAGGACATCGCCTTGCGCGAGCCGAATTGGCCCGTGCGCGCCACCCAATTCGGCTATGCGTTCTCCAATCAATTCGAGCTTCCGGTCCTGTTTTATGTTCTGGCCATTCTTGCGATCATAACCCACCACGCCGATCTTCTTTATGTACTTCTTGCCTGGGTCTTCGTCGTATTGCGGATAATGCAGGCCGGGGTCCATGTGACCAGCAACAACGTGCGCTACCGTGGTGGGTTTTACGGCGCGGGCGCAATCGTGCTGGTGGTCATGTGGCTGATTTTCATCGTGCGCATCGTGCTCGCCCTTCCATGACGCCGGCGGCACGGCTCGCGTCCGCAATCGAGGTCTTTGCCGCGATCGAAAATGAGCGCCGCCCGGCCGCCGATGCGCTCAAAGCCTGGGGCCTCGCCCATCGTTTTGCCGGCTCAAGCGACCGAGCGGCTATCGCTGGCCTGGTCTATGACGGGCTGAGGCGCCGTGCATCGAGCGCCTTCCTGATGGACGCAGATACGCCGCGGGCCGTCCTGCTGGGAATGCTCAAGCGCGAGCGTGGTCTCAGCACCGATGCAATTGCAAAGCTCGCCGATGGCTCGCAATACGCACCTCAAACTTTGAGCCAAGACGAGCGCAGGCGTCTCGATGCGTGCGATATTAGTGGTGCACCGGCGCACGTTGCCGGCGACTACCCCGAATGGCTCGACCCGTACTTTTTGCGCGCATTTGCCGATGACCGGGCGGAAGAGGGAGCGGCCCTGGCATCGCGTGCGCCACTGGATCTGCGAGCCAACACACTCAAAGGCGAGCGTGATGCGGTCGGCACGATGCTCGCTGATCTAAAGCCTGAGCCTGCACGGTGGTCGCCCTGGGGTTTGCGCATTCGCCTTTCGGCGGACGCAAAGAGTCCCGCAATCAACACCGAGCCGGCGTTCCTTAAGGGCTTGGTCGAAGTGCAGGATGAAGGATCGCAGGTGGCCGCTCTGCTTTCCGCGGCAAAACCGGGCGAACAGGTCGTCGATCTTTGCGCAGGCGCGGGCGGCAAGACCTTGGCAATGGCGGCAATGATGAAGAACAAGGGCCAGATTTTTGCGACCGACGATGACAAGAGGCGGCTTGCGCCGATTCACGACCGGCTGAAGCGATCGGGTGCCCGCAACGTCCAGGTGCGCTCACCCAAGTCTGTCGGTGGTGAAATCGATGACTTGGCAAGACGGATGGACCTGGTGCTCATCGATGCGCCCTGCACTGGGACGGGTGCCTGGCGACGCAATCCCGATGCCAAATGGCGCATGCGGCCGGGCGCTCTCGAGCAGCGCTTGAAGGAACAAGCGGAAGTGCTTGATCGTGCCGTACCACTTGTCAAGGTCGGCGGGCGCATTGTCTACATCACCTGCTCGGTGTTGGAGGAAGAGAACGCAGACCAGATCCAGGCTTTTCGTGCACGGCATCCGGAATTCTCAGTGCAGCCGGCCGCCGACATTGTTGCGTCTCTCGGCGAGCGTGCGTTTGTTTTCGCTAAGTCGGCACGCCTGTCCCCAAAGGGGCTGCTCATGTCCCCACGGACGACGGACACCGACGGCTTTTTTGTTTCGGTCTTGCGGCACGGAAACTGAGCGCCATGCCTGTGGATTTGGTAATAATTTGGGAACGGAATTCCCCGATTGTGCCCCAATCCGGGCCAAATTTGTCCGCGAAGATCGCGTGTTTGTGGAACCCGCGAGGCTCTTTTTCTGGGGTTTTTCCATGTTGGTAGCCAGGCGCGATCCGCCGTTGCATGTGGACGCGCGGGATGCGGCATCCCCGGGCTTTAGCGGCTATCCCGCTCCAAAGGCGTCCAGGCTGGCAAGGTTCGCAACCGTCATGCAAGTGACGGGCTCGCTGTTGGCTATACCGATCGGAATCGCCAGCGCCTATTCGTTCTATCGGGCCAATTTTTCGCCTGAAACCACCTGCCAGAGCCTGCGCGGCAATATCGTCGGGATGCTCGACAGGAGTGTGGACGCCGCGACGCGACGCATGCTGGTTCGGCGGGATGTTGAGGAATTCGAGAAGACCTGCGGCACGGTCGACCCTGACGCCACCGCGGCATTCAAGACGCTTCTTGCAGTAGAAAAAACGGCTGCTCCTGCCACGGCTGCACCCAGCGCGCCGAAAGCGCAACGTAACGAATCAGCTACGAAGGAGCCTGTGCGCAAGGCCGAGCCGCGACCACAGGCCGAGCCTCGGTCCCAAGCGCCCAAGCAGCCGACGACGGCAGCTGCTCCCCCCGTGACAGAGCCGGTGCGCCGCGATGCGGCGATATCGGACACGCAGTGGCTCGATGCCGTGCGTCAGGCTTTGGTGACCCACAAAGAGGAAGTAAATGCGCCCGCAGCTCCGAGCCGCCTGCCTGATGTCGCCAAGCCGCAATCGGCCGCTGTGCCGACGGCGCGGCCGGCGTCTCGCGACGCGGTTTTGGTCCCGCCTGCCACGGCGGTAGCGCCAAGCGCACCGCCTGCTGCTGTCCCCGCAGTTACGCCCGCCATTGCGCCGGTCCCCGCGCCTGTTGCGGCTCCTTCGACTACTACGCCCCCTGCGCCAATTCCGACTCCGGCCCCTGGGCCGACTGCAGCGCCCGCATTGCCTCCCGCTATTGCGGTCGGGCCACCGCCTTCCGCGGTGCAGGCGACGGAGAATCATCCGGTGCCGCCGGAATCAATTCCGGATTCCACGCCACCCGCCAACGCCGCAAAGCCCGACGAGGCCGGTCGCTCGCGCATCGGCAAATGGATATCGGCGATTCCCCTGCTAGGGCCGGCCGTCGACAACGCCCGTCATTGAATATCAGCCCGGCTGCCAGTCGGCGACGGCGGACACATTCGTCTCAACTTGCCATCGGCTCTTTTTGTCGGGCGAGCGCGAAGCTTGCGCGAGGCGGTCGAGGTATTCGCTGCGTGGAATCTCGCGGAAGCCCATATCATGGCAAGTCGGCGTCATCAGCTTGCCGTCGTTGAATGCAAAGCCCCAATGGGCGAGGTGCCAGTTGAGAACCGCGAACCCAATCTTCGAGGTGTTCGGTTCGCGCGAGAACTGAGACTCGGTGGTGAAGGCCCTGCCGACGGCGACCCCATATCCGCCGCCGACAAGAGCTCCGCGCTCGTTCCACACTTCGAAGGAATGCGCGTAGCCGCTGTCGTATAGCTCGGCATAAGCGCGCATGATCCTTGGCGTGATCCATGTTAGGTGCCAGCGGCCCTGACGATGGCCGGCGCACGCGGAAATGACGCCTTCGAAGTCGCGGTCGAACGTGACCGTATAGCCGCCTTGACGCATCTGCCGGCGCAGGCGTCTGGCGAGGTGAAGCTCGTCGAAAAACAGAATTGATCGACGCGGCGGCGACCACCATTTCAGAGGTGCAATGTGGGCGAACGGGTATAGTCCTCGGCGGTAGGCTGAGACCAGCATCGGTGCCGAGAGATCGTGCACAATGCCGGCAAGGCCCGGCGGCTCGTCAGCTGCGCTTTCGGGATCGGGAAGCGCGTAGTTCGGAGCAAGGAATTCTTCGAAACATAGGTGCAGCAGGTTCGGCACGCCGCGGATACGCTTTGGGCTCATTACCCAGGCCATGCCCAGAGCCCATCGCGCGGCCCTCTCGGTCAGGCTCTCTTGAAAGAGCGCCGCGCGCCGATCGGCACGCTGACCGACGGCAACCGGCATTCTCACGCGCTCAGTTTCGAAGGCCATGGCGGCTTCCAAACTTGCAAAACCGGATGGGGACCCAATTTCTAAGCACGTTCGGGGCTAACATTGCGTTACTGGAGGCCCCGAAAGGCTTGACCCGACGGTACAAAGCTCGCAAAAAGCGCCCCCGAACGGCCTTTGCGCCCCGATTCCGGACACGTTCGGGCCACATCGGCCGTCCATGCACGACAAGGTTCTGATCGTCGATTTCGGTTCCCAGGTGACCCAGCTCATTGCGCGCCGGGTCCGGGAGGAGAAGGTCTATTCCGAGATCGTTCCTTACCAGAAGGCGGAAGCTGCATTCGGCGAAATGAGGCCGAAGGCCGTCATTCTCTCGGGTGGGCCTGCATCCGTGCTCGACAAAGACGCGCCGCTCGCACCTCAAGCAATTTATGAAGCAGGCGTTCCAATCCTTGGAATTTGCTATGGCGAGCAGGCGATGGCCGCCCAGCTGGGCGGCAAGGTCGAGGGCGGCCATCATCGCGAATTCGGCCGCGCCGAGGTGACTGTGACCGGGGATACGCCGCTTTTTGACGGCGTGTGGCGCAAAGGCGAAAAATACCCGGTGTGGATGAGCCACGGCGACCGCGTCACCGTGCTGCCGCAGGGCTTTAAGATTCTGGGCACGTCGCCCAACGCGCCGATTGCCGCTATCGGCGATGACAAGCGCAAGTTCTATGCAACGCAGTTCCACCTTGAGGTCGTGCATACGCCTCATGGTGCAGCGCTGTTGCGGAATTTCGTGCGCAAGATTGCCGGCCTAACCGGCGATTGGACTATGCGCGCCTTCAAGGAGGAGGCGATCGAGAAGATTCGCAAGCAGGTGGGCAAGGGCCGCGTGATTTGCGGTCTATCCGGCGGGGTGGATTCGGCTGTTGCCGCGGTCCTGATCCATGAAGCGATTGGCGACCAGCTGACATGTGTGCTGGTCGATCACGGATTGATGCGGCTAGGCGAAGCGCAAAAAGTCGTGGCGATGTTCCGCGAGAGCTACAACATCCCGCTCGTACATGTCGATGCCTCCGACATTTTTCTCAAAGCGCTTGATGGCGTTCAGGATCCGGAGGTCAAACGCAAGACCATCGGAAAGCTGTTCATTGACGTGTTCGAGGCCGAGGCGAAAAAATTGGACGGTGCGGAATTTCTCGCACAAGGCACGCTTTATCCGGACGTGATCGAAAGCGTTTCGTTCACCGGGGGTCCTTCGGTCACCATCAAGTCGCACCACAATGTCGGGGGGTTGCCCGAGCGTATGCAAATGAAGTTGGTCGAACCGCTGCGCGAGCTGTTCAAGGACGAGGTACGGGCACTTGGTCGGGAGCTCGGCCTGCCGGAGGCTTTCGTCGGGCGGCATCCGTTTCCCGGACCAGGTCTTGCCATTCGCTGCCCCGGCGCGGTCACGCGCGAGAAACTCGACATCCTGCGGCTCGCGGACGAGATCTACATCGAGGAGATCCGCCGAACCGGGCAATATGACGATATCTGGCAAGCCTTCGCTGTATTGCTGCCGGTGAAAACTGTTGGCGTGATGGGTGACTATCGTACGTATGAGCATGTCGTCGGGCTGCGTGCCGTCACGTCGACTGACGGGATGACTGCCGATTTCTATCCCTTCGACATGAATTTTTTGGGCCTGGTCGCGACCCGCATCATCAATGAAGTGAAGGGCGTCAATCGCGTCGTCTACGATGTGACCTCCAAGCCGCCTGGCACCATTGAATGGGAGTGAGCATGTCCATCACCATCTTTGGAATTAAGAACTGCGACACCATGAAGAAGGCGCGTGCCTGGCTCGAAAAGCACGGCGTCGACTATGTCTTCCATGACTACAAGTCGGCGGGAATTGAGCGCGAGCGCCTCGAGCGCTGGGCGAAGAAAGTCGGCTGGGAGACTTTGCTCAATCGAGCAGGCACAACGTTCAAGAAACTGCCAGATAAAGACAAGGCCGGGCTTTCCGAGACGAAGGCGATCGCGTTGATGCTCAAACAGCCGTCGATGATCAAACGTCCGGTGCTTGATGCTGGCGGCGGCAAATTATTAGTCGGCTTTAAGCCGGAACAATATGCAGCGGCGCTCGGATAGGCCGGGGTCTTGATCCGGCAGGCTTTCCCTGCCACATGCGCCCCATGAACAGGCCTGTGGTGACCTCCGATTCGATCCTCATGACGCCGCTTGCCGCCGAAGTCGACCGGCGGCGGACGTTCGCAATTATTTCCCACCCGGATGCGGGCAAGACGACTCTGACCGAAAAACTGCTGCTGTTTGGCGGTGCGATCAATCTTGCCGGGCAGGTAAAAGCCAAGCGTGACCGTCGCTCCACTCGTTCCGACTGGATGGCCATCGAGCGGGAGCGTGGAATTTCGGTTGTGACCTCTGTCATGACCTTCGACTACGACGGCCGGGTCTTCAACCTGCTCGACACGCCTGGTCACGAGGACTTTTCGGAGGACACCTACCGCACCCTGACTGCCGTGGACTCGGCAGTGATGGTGATCGACGCCGCAAAAGGCATCGAGGCCCGGACGCGAAAGCTATTCGAAGTTTGCCGGTTGCGCGATATTCCGATTATCACGTTCATCAACAAGATGGATCGCGAAAGCCGCGACCCATTCGAGTTGCTGGATGAAATTGAAAAGACGCTCGCGCTTGACACCTCGCCAATGACTTGGCCGATTGGCCGCGGCCGCGATTTCGCGGGCACTTATGATCTTGCCACAGGCGAGATGCGGCTTGTCAGTGAAGACGGTAAGACGGTCGACCGCCAGCCGCTCGACCTCACTGTGCTCGCCGCGCAAAATTCGATGCTCGACGCCGAGGCCATTACCGATGAGCTCGCATTGGTGAAGGAAGCCTGCCGGCCGTTTGATTTCAAGTCATTCCGGGAGGGTCACTTGACGCCGGTCTTCTTTGGCTCGGCACTCAAGAATTTCGGCGTCAAGGATTTGCTCGACGCATTGGCTGCGTTTGCGCCGTCGCCGCGTGCGCAGGCATCGAACGTGCGGACTATCGACGCCCACGAAAACGCCATGACTGCGTTTGTCTTCAAGATTCAGGCCAATATGGATCCCAACCATCGAGACCGCATCGCCTTCGCTCGTCTTTGTTCGGGCAAGCTGCGACGCGGCATGAAGGCAAAGTTGGCACGTACTGCCAAGCCTATGACGTTGTCCACGCCACAATTCTTCTTCGCACAGGACCGCGCGCTGGCGGAAGAGGCATACGCGGGTGACGTCGTCGGCATTCCCAATCATGGAACACTTCGGATTGGCGACACGCTGACGGAGGGCGAGGATATCGCGTTCCTCGGCGTTCCAAATTTTGCACCTGAGATTTTGCGTCGCGTGAAGCTAGGCGATCCAATGAAGGCTAAAAAGCTGAAAGAGGCACTTCAGCAGATGGCAGAGGAGGGGGTTGTGCAGGTGTTTCGTCCTCTTGACGGAGCACCGGCCCTTGTTGGCGTGGTCGGCTCTTTGCAGCTCGACGTGCTGAAGGTCCGCCTGTCCGAAGAATATGGCCTCGAAATCGGGTTCGAGCAGCCAGAGTTCCAGCTGGCGCGTTGGATTGCCTCGGTTGACGCGAAAAAACTCGAGGAGTTTGTCGAAGCAAACTATTCGAGTTGCGCTGAAGATCTTGACGGCGACAAGGTCTTCATGGCGCGCAACCAGTTTCTCCTCGATTATACGCGCGAACGAGCACCAGGCATTTCCTTCACCGACATTAAGGATGTGAAGGCTAAAGCGGCCTAGAGCATTGTCCAGTCAGATTGAATAAGCCGCTCGTCCTCTCGCAGGCGGGGACGGGAATGAGCGGATGAAGGCTATGCGTCAGCTCGAACGGATCCTCCTCTAGTTCAATTTCACGTTCGCCGCCTTGATCACCGGCGCCCAGCGCGCGATTTCCTCGTTCATGCGTTCCCGCAGCTCTTCGGGGGAAGAGCCAACCGGCTCCATTAGCTGCGCTGCGAGTCTTGCACGGACCGCCGGCTGCTTGATGATGTCGGCCACATCTTTGCTGATTTTGTCGATGATCGGCTTTGGGGTGCCGCCCGGCGCGACCAATCCGTTCCAGGCATCGGCCTCGACATCGATGCCGACCTCCTTCAGGGTCGGGACTTCAGGCAGAAAAGGCGAGCGCCTGGCGGTCGACACCGCGAGAATCTTGACCGCGCCAGTTGCGGCTTGCGGCGTTACCGAAATCGCCGGGAGGCACGCTATCTGCGCGTCATTGCGGATCACCGCGGTGATCGCCTGCGGTGAACTGGTATACGGGACGTGCACAATTTCGGCCTCTGCTTTGATCGCGATCGCTTCCATGGCCAGATGTGACAGCGAGCCATTTCCAATCGAAGCAAAATTGTATTGGCCCGGATTTTTCCTCAACAGTGCGATGAGTTCGGCGACGGAATTCACCCCAACGCTAGGATTGACGGCGAGCACGCTCGGTTGGGTAACCAGTTGAGTCACCGGCGCGATATCCTTGTGCGGATCGTAGGGTAGTTTTGCGAACAGCAGGGCGTTGATAGCGAGGGGGCCGCCGATGCTTACACCAAGCGTCGAGCCATCAGGGGCGGCTTTGGCAACGGCGTCGGTGCCAACATTGCCGCTGGCGCCGGGCTTGTTCTCAACAACAAATGCGCTGGCGGGGTATTTCTGCTGCAGGCCATCGGCGACCAGGCGCGCAATGATGTCCGGCGTCGACCCGGGCCCGAAGGGGACTACGATACGGACGGTTTTTGCAGGCCAGTCCTGCGCCGATGCGGAAGTGGCTGCTGCCAGCACCAACAAAAAAGCACCGATAAAGGGACTTGTTGCGGTCATGGAGGAATGTGTTCCGCGCGGGACAGCTTGCATTGATGGCCGCTATCCTCTACTGCGACTTTGATCTGATGCTGCGAGTCTAGCATGGGCCTAAGCGTTCTCATTATCGGGCTGCTGGTTTTTCTCGGGACGCACGTATTTGTCTCGTTTCGCGATGCGCGTGCTGCTGTCATTGCGCGGCTTGGACTGTCTGTCTACCGTGCAGTGTTTGCGCTGGTTTCGCTGGCGGGATTGGCCCTGATCATTTGGGGATACGGGCTATACCGCGCGCAAGAATGGTTTCAAGTATGGTCACCGCCGGCGTTCATGCGGCACATCACCGTCGGATTGATGTTTTTCTCGGTCATCTTCCTCGTTGCAGCCTTTGTGCCAAGTCATATCAAGATGCGTTTGAAGCATCCAATGCTCGCGAGCGTGAAAACGTGGGCCTTCGCGCATTTGCTTTCCAACGGCGATCTCGGCTCGATCTTGCTCTTCGGCGCATTTTTGGCGTGGGGCGTCTATGCCCGTATCGCCGCCAAGCGGCGCGGGGACCTTGGGGCCACGACCGCGCCCGCAGGCTGGACCAATGATGCGATTGTCGTAGGCATTGGCGTCGTGGTTTATCTTGCCCTGGGCTATGCCTTCCATCCGATTGTGATCGGCGTGCCGGTGTTCGGGAAATAGGGATGTCATGGCGGTACAAGACGAAATCCGGCGCCTGACGGCTCCCGACATACGCGCGCGCAAAGGTGGAGAGCCGATCGTCTGCCTGACGTCCTATCACGCTCACACTGCGCGCATTGTCGACGCTTATTGCGATATCATTCTTGTGGGCGACTCGCTCGGCATGGTGATGCACGGATTGGAGACGACGGTTCCAGTCACGCTTGAAATGATGATCCTGCAAGGCCATGCCGTGATGCGCGGATCGAAACGTGCGCTCGTAGTGATCGATATGCCTTTTGCGTCCTACGAAGCGTCGAAAGAGCAAGCATTCATGAACGCTGCTCGCGTGCTGAAGGAAACCGGTTGCGGCGCAATCAAGGTCGAAGGTGGCAAGCGCATGGGCGAGACCATCCGATTTCTCGCCGAACGCGGGGTGCCGGTGATGGCGCATGTTGGTCTCACCCCACAGTCCATCAACACGATCGGATCGTTCCGTGCCCAGGGCCGCGATAAATCCGATTGGGCGCGGATTGAGGAAGACACGGTTGCGGTTTCCCAGGCAGGTGCATTCTCGGTTGTGATTGAAGCGGTGGCAGAACCGCTGGCACGCAAGTTGACTGCGGCGGTTCCTATACCGACGATCGGAATCGGCGCGAGCGTTGCCTGCGATGGGCAAATTTTGGTGCTGGAAGACATGCTTGGCCTCTCGCCGCGGGTTCCGAAATTCGTCAAGCGCTATGGTTCGCTTGGCCCCGGCATCGAGAAGGCGGTTGCAGACTACGCTGCGGAGGTGCGCTCGCGCACTTTTCCGGGTTCCGAGCATGTCTACTCTATGAAAAGCAAGTTGAGCTAAGGCTTTGAAATCCTGTTAAATGTCGGGTTTGCCTTTGCCTTAGGCGCGCCACATCGGTAGTTTACGGCGCAATCTGGCCCGGGACGGGCCAAGTGGCGGGTTTGGGGCGGGTTTGGAGCCATCGTGGCCGATATTTTTCATGAAGTTGACGAGGAGGTCCGGCGCGAGCAGCTCAAAAAGCTGTGGGATCGCTATAACGCCTACATCATAGCGCTCGCGATTCTGATTATCGCCGGCATCGCTGCGTGGCGCGGTTACGAGTACTGGGTCGCCAAACGGGCGGCGGCAGCAGGGGCGGCATTCGAGGCCGCCGCGGCCTTGAATGA
>Ga0066388_100000206_pt1 | contig 24276 bp, 23 predicted proteins | sample PanSoiMetaGPlot6_FD_64539 | JGI IMG/M metagenome (GOLD analysis project Ga0066388, IMG submission 64539) | Tropical forest soil microbial communities from Panama analyzed to predict greenhouse gas emissions - Panama Soil - Plot 6 (Hybrid Assembly) | ecosystem: Environmental > Terrestrial >...
CATCCGACCACGCTGGAAATCTACGGCAAAAAACTGGTCGGTGAGGGCATCGTCACTGAAGGCGAAATCGAGAAGATGAAAGCCGACTGGCGCACCCGCCTCGACGCCGAATTCGAGGCGGGCCAGGGCTACAAGCCGAACAAGGCCGATTGGCTCGATGGCCGCTGGTCGGGGCTCAAGGCCGCACGTGATGCTGACGACCCGCGCCGGGGCAATACCGGCGTTGACGTAGCTGTGCTGCACCAGATTGGCAAGAACATTACGGTTGTTCCGCAGGACTTTGCGGTTCACAAGACGATCCAGCGCTTTCTGGAAAATCGCGCCAAAGCGATCGAAAGCGGCGAAGGGATCGATTGGGCTACGGCTGAGGCGCTCGCTTTCTGCTCACTGCTGAAGGAGGGGCATCCGGTGCGCTTGTCGGGCCAGGACAGCGAGCGCGGTACATTCTCGCAGCGGCATTCCGTCTTGTTCGACCAAAACACCGAGGCGCGCTACACGCCGTTCAACCATCTTGGCGAAGGCCAGGCGCGCTACGAGGTGCTCAACTCGATGCTCTCGGAAGTAGCCGTGCTAGGCTTTGAATATGGATATTCGGCGGCGGAACCGAACGCGCTGACGCTCTGGGAAGCGCAATTCGGTGACTTCGCCAACGGTGCCCAGGTCGTGTTCGACCAGTTTATCTCTTCTGGCGAGCGCAAATGGCTGCGCATGTCCGGTCTTGTTTGTCTGCTGCCGCACGGCTACGAGGGGCAAGGTCCTGAGCACTCTTCGGCGCGGCTCGAGCGTTTCCTGCAGATGTCTGCCGAAGACAATATGCAGGTTGCCAACTGCACGACGCCCGCCAACTATTTCCACATCCTGCGCCGGCAGCTGAAGCGCGAAATCCGCAAGCCGCTGATATTGATGACGCCCAAGAGCCTGTTGCGCCACAAGCGCGCGGTGTCGCGGCTTAACGAGTTGGCCAACGGCACGTCATTCCATCGACTGCTGTGGGACGACGCGCAGTTATTGCGCGGCGAGAAGGTTCAGCTGGTCGCCGACGACAAGATCCGCCGCGTCATCATGTGCAGCGGCAAGGTCTACTATGACCTCTACGACGAGCGCGAGAAACGCGGAATTGATGACATCTATCTGTTGCGGCTCGAGCAGCTATATCCATTCCCGACCAAGGCGCTGCTCACCGAACTCTCGCGCTTCAAGCAGGCTGAGATGGTCTGGTGCCAGGAAGAACCGCGCAATATGGGCGCCTGGTTTTTCGTCGACACCTTCCTGCAGTGGGTGCTCAACCAGATTGGCGCCAAGCACCGCACCATGCGCTACGCCGGGCGTCCTGCTTCGGCTTCGCCCGCGGTCGGGCAGATGTCGAAGCATCTTACGCAGCTTAGGCAGTTTCTCGAAGAAGCACTTGGTTAGATTCGCATTGCGTCATGCCAACCAAGGCCATGACGACAAAGGAAGCAGGTCATGGCTGATATCCGTGTGCCTACCCTCGGTGAATCCGTGACCGAAGCAACGGTTGGCAAATGGTTCAAGCAGCCCGGCGATGCGGTGGCAGTTGATGAACCGTTGGTGGAACTGGAAACCGACAAAGTCACTCTGGAAGTGCCGGCCCCGGCTGCCGGTGTTCTCTCCGAAGTAGCGGTGAAAGACGGCGATACGGTCGCGGTCGGCGCATTGCTTGGCCAGATCAAGGAAGGCGCCGGCGCTGCACCCAAGGCTGCACCTCCACTCAAAGCCCCCGAACCGCCAAAGGCGCCGACCGCCGCGTCGGCCAGATCAACTGAGATGCCAATGCCTCCGTCTGTGCGCAAGATAGCGGCGGAAAGCGGGATCGATCCATCAAAGGTTGCCGGCACTGGCTTGCATGGCCAGGTCACCAAGGGTGACATGCTCAGCGCGATCGAGCGCGCCGCGGCAACGCCTACTCCGGTCGCGGCGCCGGTACAGATGCGCGCGCCGTCGCCCGCCGATGATGCCGCGCGCGAAGAGCGCGTGCACATGACGCGGCTGCGTCAGACGATCGCACGCCGTCTGAAAGATGCGCAGAACACTGCTGCCATGCTCACGACCTTCAACGAGGTCGATATGAGCGCGGTGATGCATATGCGCAATCAATATAGAGACCTGTTCGAAAAGAAGCACGGCGTGAAGCTCGGCTTCATGGGTTTCTTTGTGCGCGCCTGTATCCAGGCTCTCAAGGAAATTCCCGCAGTTAATGCGGAGATCGACGGAACCGACATCGTCTACAAGAACTACTATCACATCGGCGTCGCTGTCGGCACCGAGAAGGGCCTGGTGGTACCGGTTGTACGCGATGCGGACCAAATGTCGCTTGCGCAAATCGAAAAGACCATAAGCGATTTCGGACGGCGAGCCCGCGATGGCGCGCTTAAGATCGAGGAAATGCAAGGTGGTACCTTCACCATTTCCAACGGCGGAATCTACGGTTCGCTGATGTCGACGCCAATCCTCAACGCGCCGCAGTCCGGCATCCTCGGCATGCACAAGATTCAGGAGCGGCCCGTGGTCCACGAGGGCAGGATCGAGGCGCGACCGATGATGTATCTGGCGCTATCGTACGATCACCGTATTGTCGACGGTCGCGAGGCGGTCACCTTCCTGGTACGGGTGAAAGAAGGGCTGGAGGATCCGGCGCGCGTGGTGCTGGACTTGTAATTTTTTTTCACCTCCCCCCTTGGGGAGAGGTCGCGAGCCAAGCGAGCGGGTGAGGGGGCTCGTTCCTGAAGGATCTGCTCCCCCTCACCCGATATCCAGGCTTCGCGTTCGGATCGACCTCTCCTCAACGGGGAGAGGTGAAGAAAGGTAAGCGTGCAGTTCATGGCGTACGATCTCATCGTCATCGGCACCGGTCCTGGGGGCTACGTTTGCGCGATCCGCGCGGCGCAACTCGGCTTGAAAACGGCCGTCATCGAAAAGCGCGCCACGTTCGGTGGTACCTGCCTCAACATTGGCTGCATCCCCTCAAAGGCATTATTGCACGCGTCGGAACTGTTTGAAGAGGCGGGGCACACGTTCGGCAAAATGGGCATCGAGGTTTCCGCACCGAAGCTCGATCTCAGGGCGATGATGGCGTTCAAGGACCAGGGGGTCGATGGCAACGTCAAGGGAGTCGATTTCCTTTTCAAGAAGAACAAGATCGACGCCTATTACGGCAGCGCGCGCATTGTGGCCCCGGGCAAGGTCGAACTGAAAGACGAGGGCGGCAAGACACAGACCCTCGAGGCCAAGTCGATCGTCATCGCCACCGGCTCCGATGTGGCGCGTTTGAATAGCATCGAGATCGATGAAAAACGCATCGTGTCTTCAACCGGCGCGCTGGTACTGCCGGAGGTGCCAAAACATTTGCTGGTCATAGGCGCAGGCGTAATAGGTCTCGAGCTCGGGTCGGTTTGGCGCAGGCTTGGTTCGCAGGTGACAGTTGTGGAATTCCTCGACAGCGTGCTGCCTGGTATTGATGGCGAGGTACGCCGCCAGGCCCAGCGCCTCTTCGAAAAACAGGGCATGACGTTCAAACTGTCCTCGAAGGTGACGGCAGTCGATGCGTCGGGGAAACGTCTGAAGGTGAAGGTCGAACCTGCCAAAAGCGGCACGAGCGAAATTATCGAAGCAGACGTTGTGTTAGTCGCTGTCGGGCGAGTGCCGTACACCGAGGGCCTCGGACTCAGAGAGATTGGCGTGAAGATCGACGAGCGCGGGCGTGTTGTGGTCGATCATTACTACGCAACCAATGTGCCCGGCATCTGGGCTATCGGCGACGTGATCGCTGGACCAATGCTGGCCCATAAAGCCGAGGATGAGGGAATAGCGCTTGCCGAAATTCTAGTGGGGCAGGCCGGCCACGTGAACTACGACGCCATTCCGAACGTGGTTTACACCTATCCGGAAATCGCCACGGTCGGCAAAAGCGAGGAGGAATTGAAGGCGGCCGGGATCGCTTACAATGTCGGCAAATTTCCATTCACCGCCAATGGTCGGGCCAAGGTCAACTTGACGACCGAAGGTTTCGTCAAAATCCTTGCCGACGCGAAGACCGACCGCGTTCTCGGCATACACCTCATCTGCGCCGATGCCGGGAACATGATCGCGGAAGCGGTGATTGCCATGGAGTTCGGCGCCTCAGCCGAAGATATCGCCCGCACATGTCACGCCCACCCCACGCTGCCTGAGGCAGTCAAGGAAGCGGCCATGGCTGTGGCAAAGCGGGCAATTCATATGTGATAATCCGCCCTCATCCTGAGGAGCCCGCGTAGCGGGCGTCTCGAAGGATGAGGCGGCCCATGGTTCGAGACGCGCTCCTTCGGAGCGCTCCTCACCATGAGGCCGATTTAATTTTGTGCGCTGTGCACTTTTTCGAGGTGTGACATGGCCAAGGGCCACAAGGATAAAGTTGCGGTCATCACCGGCGGTGCTAGCGGCATCGGCCAGGCTTTTGCAAAGCGCCTGGCGGAGGATGGCGTCCACGTAGCGATCGCCGATCTTGCAGACGGCAAGGACACCGTGAAGATGGTCGAGGCTGCCGGCCGCCAAGCTGTCGCGGTCAAGTGCGACGTATCGTCGGAAGAATCTGTCGCCGCGATGGCGAAGCACGTTAGTGCGAAGTTCAATCACATCGATATCGTGATCAATTGTGCCGGCATATTTCCGCAGAAGAATTTCTCCGAAATGAGTTTTGCCGACTGGCGCCAGGTTCTTTCGATCAATCTCGATGGTACCTTTCTGGTCACGGCAGCTTTCGTGCCTGGCATGCGCGCGCGTAAATGGGGCCGCGTGGTCAATATGGCCTCCAGCACGCTCGGATCCGTAGTGACGGGTTTCGCGCATTACGTCGCAAGCAAAGGCGGCATCGTTGGATTTACCCGCGCACTTGCGACGGATCTCGCTCCGGACGGCATTACGGTCAATGCGATCGCACCCGGGTTGACCCGCTCACCCGGTACAGTTGTGCGTACGCCAAGGCCCGGCTTTAAGACCATGGACGAGGAATTTGCCGCGGTGGCGCAGATGCAGGCAATCAAGCGGGTCGAGGTGCCGGATGATCTTGTCGGCGCGGTATCTTTCCTCACCAGCGACGATGCCGCCTTCATGACCGGGCAAACCCTCAACGTCGACGGTGGACGCGTAAGGTCGTAGCGCGCACAGCGCTGATTCTGCGCGGTTTCTTCGTCCACTTTGGGTCACCCTGGCGCTTCTCTTCCTTCTTGAAGCGTGGCTGTAGGATCACCTCGCGCCGATTATTGCGCGCGTCGTCAATCTCATTCCCTGGGGCAAGATCAAAGTCAGGCTTTCGCTGCTGATTGACGATCTGCCTCCTTATTTCGCGCTTACAGTATTCACTATCCCGATCATCGTCGTTTTGCTGCCGCTGAAATTTCTCGAGGTTTATCTTATCGCCACGAGCAGTTGGCTGGGTGCCATCGCGATGCTGGTCGTCGCAAAACTCCTTGGCCTTGGCGTGACCGCTTTCGTGTTTGATGTCACGCGCGACAAGCTCCTTCAAATTGGATGGTTTCACCGAATGTATGACTGGTTCATATGGTTGCGCGGGTGGTCGCGCACCATTACCGAGCCGGTGCGGGAGCAGCTTCGTCAGCTCAAGTGGTTCCTCAAACCGGAGCGTGCCGGCCGGTTTCTGCGCCTGCTCATACGCCTACGGCGAAAGGCTTTGCGTCTCCAGGGAACGACGCCACTGAATAACATCAACCCAGATGCAGCGCGTGTGGAGCCCACAAGCCAAGCGCCATGAAGCCGAGGCCAACGGCGCCGATGAAACGCGCCAACCAGCCGAGAGCAATCATACCCGTGATGACCTGTGCTGAAGCCAGCACGATGCCAATCTGGAATGCGGCCGAGGCAAATTCATATTGATGATAGCGCGCCAGCGCGAGCTCTCTTCTTTCTTCAGCTTCTTTCGCACGTTCGGCGAGCTGCTTTCGTCCCTCTTTGGTCTCCGGCTCGTCATTGTAGCGAGCTATGGTCTTTTTCCAGCCGTCAACGAGCTTGATCAACTTCTCTTTGCCGTCGGCATCGGTTGTCCGGTCGGCGTCGACCTGCGCGCGTTCCGCCGCAGTACTCAGTATTGTCGAGCGAACAGTTTTGGCCTGAAAGAATGACCACAGATCGCTGGCGGTCACATTGTACGTCACGGCAGCCGTCTGCGAACTCTTGCCCAGCGTCTCCGAGAACGACAGGAACAGCGCCAGCACCGCAATCAGCAGCGCGATCCTCTTGTTGGAATGCACCGCATGCTCAATATGCTCGGCGTGCTCCAGATTTTCGTGTGCGGTCATCGTCGCCTCCCTTTGGGAATGTCACGATGATCGCAAAGGCAGTTACGTGCAAGAGGGCTTAACTATGCGCGCGGATGCGCGCTGGCGTACACTTCAAGCAGACGCTCGGCATCGACGGCGGTGTAAATCTGCGTCGTCGAAAGCGAAGCGTGGCCCAGCAATTCCTGAATCGCGCGTAGGTCTCCGCCGCGCGACAACAGATGGGTTGCAAAGGAGTGGCGCAACGCATGCGGCGTCGCGCTCTCGGGCAGACCGAGCGCGCGGCGCAGCTGCGCCATCGCCAGTTGCACGATGCGAGGCGCGAGCGGTCCCCCCCGTGCCCCGACGAAAAGCGGTCCGTTGGGGCGAAGCTCGAATGGGCATGTCGCGACATAGTGGGCGATCAATTTGGAAACTTGCGAAAGCACTGGCACCATGCGGCTCTTGTTGCCCTTTCCGGTAACAGTCAGAGCATCGCTGCCGGTGTAGTCCTTGCGCTTGAGGCCAAGCGCTTCGGAAAGGCGCAGGCCAGAACCGTAAAGCAAAGCAAGCACGGCCGCGTCCCGGGCGATGATCCACGGCTCGCGCGTTTCGCCTTCGCGCAGCGCGGTATCGGTGATTTGCCTGGCCGCAGAAACTGCCAGCGGCTTGGGCAAGGTCTTTGGAAGTTTGGGGGCGCGCACGGCGCTCAGTGCCGCAACTTTGCCTTTGCCGTTACGCTCCAAAAATCGTGCGAACGAACGGGTGCCGGCAAGGGCACGCATCAGCGACCGATTGCCCACGCCACAGCTGCGGCGTTCCGCCATAAAAGACCGCACATCGGATGGCGTGAGCTTGGCCAGTTGCTTGAGCGAGGGCGCACCGGCCAGATGCTCGGCCATGAAGCCAAGGAACTGCAACACGTCGCGCTGGTAGGATTCCAGGGTCTTCGGCGACATCCGCCGTTCGGACCCGAGGTAGCCCAGCCAGCGAGCGATTTCGGCGGCGACGTCCGGGCTGATTGAAAGCTGACCCATGCCGGGAGAGTGGCACCGCTTTCTTCACCCTTCCTTAAGGGCGCGGAATCGGCCAGACCAAGCGGTATGAACAGGGTCGTTGATATTTTGGTGCCGGTGGCGCTCGACCAGACCTATTCCTACCGGGTTCCGGCGGGACTCGATCTGGCGCCCGGTGACCTGGTGGCAGTGCCGCTCGGCGCGCGCGAATACATGGGGGTCGTCTGGGCCGATAACCCCAGCCCGAATCCGCGCCTGCACAATCGCCTGAAAGACGTCGATGAAAAGCTCAATGTGCCTCCGCTCAAGACCGAGCTTCGCCAGTTCGTGGACTGGATGTCGGGCTATACGCTCGCCTCGCGCGGCACGGTCCTGCGAATGGCACTGCGCATGGGCGAGCATCTTGGCCCGGGCCGCGAACGTGTCGGCGTGCGTTTAGCCGGTCCCGCACCACGCCGTATGACGGCCGCGCGCGCTCGCGCGCTAAAGTTGTTCGCCGACGGCCTTACGCGTTCGAAAGGTGACGCCGCGCAGGAAGCCGGCGTCAGCACCGGTGTCATTGATGCGTTGGTCGACGAGGGCACTTTGGAAACGGTTGTGTTGCCGCCAGAGCCGATCGCGTCGCTGCCCGATCCCGATTTCCGCAAGCCCGAATTCTCGCTTGCCCAGCTCGCCGCGGCCGACACCGTGCGCACAACGGTTCAACAAGGCGGTTACACCGTTACGCTGCTTGACGGTGTGACCGGCTCGGGCAAGACCGAGGTTTACTTTGAAGCGGTCGCCGAAAATATCCGCCGGAAGCGGCAGTCGCTCATTCTGATGCCGGAAATTGCACTGACAGCGCAGTTCCTGCAGCGCTTTACCGAGCGGTTCGGCACCCGGCCTGCCGAGTGGCATTCGCAGGTATCGCCGCGCAGGCGCGCACGCACCTGGTCGGCGGTGGCGGCGAATGAGGTCCTGGTGGTTGTCGGTGCGCGCTCTGCGTTATTCCTGCCTTATGCCGATCTCGGCCTGGTGGTCGTCGACGAGGAGCACGATCCTGCCTACAAGCAGGAGGACGGTGCGCATTATCATGCTCGCGATATGGCGGTGGTGCGCGGTTCGATCGCGAAAATTCCGGTCATACTCGCGTCAGCGACACCTTCTGTCGAATCTGAAGTCAATGCCCGCCGCGGCCGCTATCGCCACGTTCACTTGCCGGAACGTTTCGGAGGCGCGCAAATGCCCTCGGTCGAGCCAATTGATATGCGCCGGGAGGGCCCGCGGCGCGGACGTTTCATCTCGCCGCGTCTTGCCGAAGCAGTTGCGGTGTCGCTGACCCGTGGCGAACAGGCGCTGTTGTTTCTTAATCGCCGTGGCTATGCGCCGCTCACGCTGTGCAGGTCGTGCGGCTTTCGCCTGCAATGTCCGAACTGCGACGCTTGGCTGGTTGATCATCGGTTCAAGCGCCGGCTGGTGTGTCATCACTGCGGCTTCTCCATGCCGCCCCCGGCGGAATGTCCGAGCTGCCACACCACTGACAGTCTTGCCGCCGTCGGACCCGGCGTGGAACGTCTCGAACAGGAAGCAGCTGAACTGTTCCCGCAAGCGCGAATCCTTGTGCTGTCGAGTGACCTGGTGGAATCGGTCGAGCGCCTTCGAGAAGAGCTCGACGACGTGGCCGAAGGCCGCTTCGATCTCATCATCGGTACCCAGCTCGTCGCCAAAGGTCATCATTTTCCCAGGCTCAACCTGGTTGGCATTGTTGATGCGGATCTTGGCTTGGGGAATGGCGATCCGCGCGCAGCCGAACGCACATTTCAGCTTTTGCATCAGGTCGTTGGGCGTGCTGGCCGCGAGGAGGGACGAGGCGTGGGCTTTCTGCAAACCCACCAGCCCGAGCATCCTGTCATGCGCGCCTTGATCTCGGGCGATCGCGAAGCGTTCTATCGCAACGAGATTGAGCAGCGTGAACACAGCAGTTATCCGCCATTCGGCCGGTTGGCCAGCCTCATCGTCACTGCCAACGACAAGCACAGCGCGGAAGCTTATGGCCGCACGCTCGCCAGGGCCGCGCCAAAGAACCAAGACGTCCGGGTGCTTGGTCCGGCTGAGGCGCCGATTGCCGTGGTGCGCGGTCGCCATCGCTTCCGGCTGCTGGCGAAGTCGCCACGCGGCTTTGACCTCTCCGCCTATTTGCGCGAATGGCTCAAAGCAGCCCCCAAGCCGCGCGGCAATGTGCGACTGGAAGTGGACGTTGATCCGCAGAGTTTTTATTAAGCCATTACTCCGGCATCTCGTCGTGTCGGACATTCGGCTGCAACAGGACGCAGGCGGCCGCGGCGAAAATCATGGCAAAGCCGATGATGTCGGGGAGCGTCAGGCGTTCGTCGAGAATAAATGCTGACGCAGTGACGCCGATCACAGGAACCAGCAGCGAGCCGAGCGATGCCGTAATGGCCGGCAACCGGTCGACAATCGACCACCACAGGAAATGCGCGAGGCCGACACCGAGAAATCCGACAAAGAGCACCGCGACAATCGTCTCGTTTCTGAGTGGCCATAGGTGCGGATGACCTTCAAACAGGAGGGAGCCGACGACAATAAAAGACAGACCGAACAGCAATTGCCATGCGGCGTTCGCCAGGGGCTCGATCGTGACGCTGGCCCACTTGATGTAAACGGTCGCAAACGTCCAGCTTAGCGCGCAACCGAGCGAATAAAAAACAAACGGGGGAAAGCCGGTCGCGAACAGGGGCCACAACAGGATTGTGATGCCAACGAGACAAAGCACGAAAGCGAACCAGCGGATTACATTAAGCCGCTCGCCCAGCACGAAGTGGCTCAGCACCGTTGTCCAGATCGGCATCGAATAAGTGATGATGATTGCTCGCGTTGTCGCGCCGCTCAACTGCGCGAAGCTCGAGAGAATTTGAAAGCCGGCAACATTGAAGAATCCGGCCACCAAGACATGGATATATTCGGTGGGCGGAACCTTCAGCTTGTGGCCGGTGATGATAGCGGCCGCAAACAATGTTATAGCGCCGATACTGGTGCCGGCGACGCGCAGGCTCCAGGGACTCAACTCCCGCAAGGCGAACGCCGCTGCAACCCAGTTGAATCCCCACGCCAACGCCAGCAACACGACCAGAAGCTTGGCTGTCGCGGCGGTCTCGCTTTTAGATTTCAGTTTTGCCATGAGCGCCCGCTATAGCTGGCGCACGCGCGCATGGCGAGACATCCCGGCGATGCAAATCTGTCGGCTGCAAAAGTGGTACATGCTTCCGGCAATCGCGTAGGCCGGCTTGTTGCACCGCCAACCTCGCTGTGTTAGCTAGCGCTTGATTTCAGGGGGTTTCCGCGGGCTTCCGCGATGTTCCCGGGAGTCGGAATTCCATCTTGAATTCCAATAGCTTGCGCCGCCCTTCCGCGACGGCGTTCCGGCTGTGAGTGACGTAGTAATAGCAACGAGCGTCCCCTTTGGCAGGCGAAGAACCAATCATCTCGGGCATGGCTGGTCGCTACGCCACCGCCCTTTTCGAGCTTGCCCTCGACAACAAAGCCGTCGACGCAGTCAAGAACGATCTCGATCAGTTCGATGCGCTCATCGCCGGCAACGCCGACCTTCATCGTCTGGTGCGTAGCCCGGCGTTCGGCGCCGACGAACAGCTTAGAGCACTTACTGCAATTCTTGCCAAAGCGGGCATCGGTGATCTGACAGCCAATTTCCTGCGTGTGATTACAGTCAACCGGCGGTTGTTCGCGGTGCGCGATATGATCCGCGCCTACCGCGCATTGGTCGCCCAGCACAAGGGCGAAGTGACCGCTCAGGTAACAGTTGCCGAAAAGCTCAGCGACAAGAATCTCGACGCGCTCAAGAGCGCGCTAAAATCGGTGACTGGCGGCAAGGAGATCGACCTCGACGTCAAGGTCGAGCCGACCATTATCGGTGGGCTGATCGTGAAGGTCGGAAGCCGCATGGTAGATGGCTCGCTCCGCACCAAACTGAATTCGATAAAGCTTACGATGAAAGGGGCCCGCTGATGGACATCCGCGCCGCAGAAATTTCCGCCATCCTGAAAGAGCAAATCAAAAACTTTGGCCAGGAGGCCGAGGTTTCCGAAGTCGGCCAGGTGCTCTCCGTAGGCGACGGCATTGCCCGAGTCTACGGTCTCGACAATGTGCAGTCGGGCGAGATGGTTGAGTTTGAGAACGGCGTGCGCGGCATGGCGCTCAATCTCGAAATCGACAACGTTGGCATCGTGATCTTCGGCACCGACCGTGAGATCAAAGAAGGCCAGACAGTCAAGCGCACCAGCGCCATCGTTGACGTACCGGTTGGCAAGGGTCTGCTTGGCCGCGTTGTCGACGCGCTTGGCAATCCAATCGACGGCAAGGGGCCGATCAAGGCCGAGAAGCGTGCCCGCGTCGACGTGAAGGCACCAGGTATTATCCCGCGCAAGTCGGTGCACGAGCCGATGGCCACCGGCCTGAAGGCGATCGATTCACTGATACCAATCGGCCGTGGTCAGCGCGAGCTGATCATCGGGGACCGACAGACCGGCAAAACCGCTATCGCGCTTGACACCATCCTCAATCAGAAACCGCTCAACGCACAGCCGGACGAGAAGATCAAACTTTATTGCATCTATGTCGCCGTTGGCCAGAAGCGGTCAACCGTCGCTCAATTCGTGAAGGTTCTCGAGGAACAGGGCGCGCTTGACTATTCCATCATCATCGCCGCGACTGCCTCCGATCCCGCACCGATGCAGTATCTCGCTCCCTTCTCCGGCTGCACCATGGGTGAGTATTTCCGCGACAATGGGATGCATGCCGTTATTATCTACGACGATTTGTCGAAACAGGCTGTGGCATACCGACAGATGTCGCTCCTCTTGCGCCGTCCGCCTGGCCGCGAAGCCTATCCAGGCGACGTGTTCTATTTGCATTCACGCCTGCTCGAACGGGCGGCGAAAATGAACGATGAAAACAAGGCTGGCTCGCTGACCGCCCTGCCCGTGATCGAGACCCAGGCCAACGACGTGTCGGCCTATATTCCGACCAACGTGATTTCGATCACCGACGGCCAGATCTTCCTGGAAACCGATCTTTTCTACCAAGGCATTCGCCCGGCGGTGAATGTCGGACTCTCGGTTTCGCGTGTCGGATCATCCGCGCAGACCAAGGCGATGAAGAAAGTCGCGGGCCGCATCAAAGGTGAGCTCGCGCAATACCGTGAAATGGCGGCTTTCTCGCAATTCGGCTCCGACCTCGATGCCACGACCCAACGCCTGCTCAACCGTGGCGCTCGATTGACCGAGCTCCTGAAGCAGCCGCAGTTTTCGCCGCTGAAGATGGAAGAACAGGTCTGCGTGATCTACGCCGGCGTCAATGGCTATCTCGATCCAATGGCCGTGGATCGCGTGCGTGCCTTCGAAAGCGGGTTACTGACGCTTTTGCGCGGCAAGCACACCGATCTGCTCGACAGCATTCGGAAGAGCGGCGATTTGTCGGATGCCGATGCCGGCAAGCTCAAAGGCGTTGTCGACGGCTACGCCAGGACGTTCGCGTAATTCAGTCGGGGTCATGGTCGGGCTTGTCTCGGCCATCCCGACAAGTTGGGCACCGTGCCCTCCTAAGCGAGACGCCCGGCACAAGGCTGGGCATGACAAGGGACAGAAACGTAAAGAGACCTAAGAAGACATGGCCAGCCTGAAGGACATGCGCGTTCGGATCGCCGCCACCAAGGCGACGCAGAAAATTACCAAGGCAATGCAAATGGTTGCTGCCTCGAAGCTGCGGCGCGCGCAGGCGGCCGCGGAGGCCGCACGGCCCTATGCCGAGCGCATGGAGAAGGTTCTCGGCTCAATGGCTGCGGCCGTAGCTGGCAGCGATACGGCGCCAAAACTCCTGGCTGGTACTGGCAACGACAAAGTACACCTGTTGGTCGTCTGCACCGCCGATCGTGGACTATGCGGTCCATTCAATTCGTCGATCGTGCGACTTGCCCGCGAGAGGACGAATACGCTGATAGCTGACGGAAAAGAAGTCAAAATCCTCTGTGTTGGCGGCAAGGGATACGACCAACTGAAGCGGCTCCACGGCAAACAGATTATCGAGACGATCGAACTCCGTGGCGTGCGCACCATCGGCTTCGAGCAAGCCGACATGATTGCCAAAAAGATTGCTACCCTGTTCGAGCAGGGTGCATTCGATGTCTGCACGCTGTTCTTCTCACGCTTCAAGTCGGTCATTGCACAAATTCCGACCGCGCAGCAGATCATCCCCCCGGTATTCGAAAAGGCTGAAGAGGTTCGGCCTGCTTCCCCTTACGAATACGAGCCAGAGGAGGAAGAAATCCTTGCGGGGTTACTTCCCCGCAACCTGTCGGTACAGGTGTTCCGCGCGCTTTTGGAAAACGCCGCGTCTGAGCAAGGCGCGCGCATGAGCGCGATGGACAATGCCACCCGTAATGCCGGCGAAATGATCCGCAAGCAGACGCTTACTTATAACCGAACCCGTCAGGCGATGATCACCAAGGAGCTGATCGAGATCATCTCCGGCGCGGAAGCGCTCTAGTTAGGTAACGAGGACGACATGGCTACACCCAACGCAGTCGGAAAAATCACCCAGGTCATCGGCGCGGTCGTCGATGTGCAGTTCGAGGATCACCTTCCGCCGATCTTGAATGCGCTGGAAACGACCAACGGCGGCAAACGACTGGTGCTGGAAGTCGCGCAACATCTCGGCGAGTCAACGGTACGCACCGTCGCCATGGATACTTCGGAAGGCTTGGTTCGCGGGCAGGATGTCACAGACACGGGTCAGCCGATTGCGGTGCCCGTCGGTGATGAGACGCTCGGCCGCATCATCAACGTGGTTGGCGAACCGGTCGACGAAGCGGGCCCGGTCAACAGCAAGGAGAAGCGCGCGATCCACCAGCCGGCTCCGGCCTATGTGGAACAGTCGACAGAAGCACAGATTCTGGTTACCGGCATCAAGGTCGTCGATTTGCTGGCGCCCTATGCCAAGGGCGGCAAGATCGGGCTCTTCGGTGGCGCCGGCGTTGGCAAAACCGTGTTGATCATGGAGCTGATCAATAACGTCGCCAAGGCTCACGGTGGCTATTCGGTGTTCGCAGGCGTCGGTGAGCGGACACGCGAGGGCAACGATCTCTATCACGAGATGATCGAGTCCGGCGTCAACAAGGATCCCAGGAAAGGTTCGGTCGCCGGCTCGAAATGCGCCCTGGTCTACGGTCAGATGAACGAACCGCCAGGCGCCCGCGCGCGCGTCGGCTTGAGCGGCCTGACGGTCGCTGAACATTTCCGCGATCAAGGCCAGGATGTGTTGTTCTTCGTAGACAATATATTCCGGTTTACGCAGGCCGGTTCTGAAGTGTCGGCGCTGCTTGGCCGTATCCCGTCGGCGGTGGGCTATCAGCCGACGCTTGCCACCGATATGGGTGCTCTCCAGGAACGGATCACAACCACCACAAAAGGCTCGGTTACGTCCGTGCAGGCGATCTATGTGCCGGCCGACGATCTCACCGACCCTGCGCCAGCGACCTCTTTCGCGCACCTGGACGCCACCACTGTGCTGTCGCGTGACATCGCCGCCAAAGGCATTTATCCGGCAGTGGATCCGCTCGACTCCACCTCGCGTATGTTGACGCCATTGGTTGTCGGTGACGACCACTATGCGGTGGCGCGGCAGGTGCAGCAGATCCTTCAGCGCTACAAGGCTTTGCAGGACATCATCGCCATTCTCGGCATGGATGAGTTGTCGGAAGAGGACAAGCTGACTGTCGCACGCGCGCGCAAGATCGAGCGCTTCCTGTCGCAGCCGTTCCACGTTGCCGAGGTGTTCACTGGCTCGCCGGGCAAGCTGGTCGATCTGCAAGATACGATCAAAGGCTTCAAAGGTCTCTGCGAAGGGAAATATGATAGTCTGCCAGAGGCCGCCTTCTATATGGTTGGTACGATCGAAGAGGCGGTTGAAAAAGGCAAGAAACTGGCAGCCGAAGCGGCCTAAACAAGATGTCGGGGCGATCCAACCTGCTAGCGTTTTTGCTGATCGGACTGATGATCGGCGGTCTTGCCGGTTACATGACGCGCCCTGAAGAATCGGCCGAGATCAAATTGGGACCGCTGAACATCGAGGTGCGCAACGATGAGAGAGCGCGTGGCGGTCCGCTGACGAGCAAGCAGGCGCAGCACATTGCGATTATGACTGCGATCGGAGGTGCTATCGGACTAGGCATGGGTTTTGCGGTCGGCAAGCGCAGGAGCTGAGCGAAGAACGATGGCCACTTTTCATTTCGAACTGGTTTCGCCTGAAAGGCTCTTGTTCTCGGGGGATGTGGAGCAGGTTGACCTCCCCGGCGCAGAGGGTGACTTCGGCGTGCTTGCCCAGCATGCGCCAATGGTTACAACGCTGCGGCCCGGCATTTTGACCGTGCATGCCGCTGGCGGTGAACAGAAGATTGTCGTGCTTGGCGGCTTTGCTGAAGTATCAGCCGACGGTCTTACGGTGCTGGCCGACTCGGCCGATGCGGTCGAGGATATCGACCGAACCATGATTTCGGCCCGTATCAGTGAGCTGGAAGGCCGCATTGCTAAGACAGAGCTTGGCGCAGAGCTCGACAAGTTGGTTTCACAGCTCGATCATTTCAAGGACGTTGATCGATACCTGATCGGCACGGCGGCGCACTAGCGCTAGCGTGCGAATCGCGCAAATTCCTTCACGATGCGATCATATGTGCGTCGTTTGAACGGCACCACCAGGTCAGGCAAGTCACGCATCGCTACCCAGCGCCACTCGACGAATTCAGGTTTATGCTCGCCGCCGGGATGAATGATGTCGATTTCGTTTTCATTACCGGTGAAGCGCAACGCATACCATTTCTGTTTCTGTCCGCGAAATTTGCCGCCCCATGCCTTTTTGGCGACTTCGCTCGGGAGATCGTAGGTGAGCCATTCGGCGATCTCGCCGAGCTTTTTCACCGAACGAATATTGGTTTCCTCGTGCAGTTCGCGTAACGCCGCTTTGTATGGATCTTCGTTTTCATCAATGCCACCCTGCGGCATCTGCCAGACATGCATGGCATCGACCTGTTCAGGGCCGTCCGTACGTCGTCCGATAAAGACCAGACCGGCGCGGTTGAGCACCATCATGCCGGCGCAAGGCCGATAAGGCAGAGATTGTTGGGCGGACATTCGCGCTCCGTCATCTCGATCGCGAGATCTTGCGATCAGCAGACGAGGTTACGACGACTTTGCCTTGATCGCCACCATGGTAACCGGCACCAACAGGATGCCCTGGGCTTCGACTTTTTTCGCCCATTCGGCGATACGCGCAATGGTGTTGGGCTGTGCAGTTGCGTATCCGACGGCGGTGCCGCTTTCGCGAGCCCTCATCTCGAGGCGTGCCAGCGCACGGTCTATTTCCACCGCGGTAGGGACCGTGTCGAGTACAATATCGGCTTTGGCGAACGGCAGGTTTTGTCCGCCCGCCAGCTGGCTGGCAATGCTCCGGGCAGTTGAACCGTCGTCCACATAGATAAGCCCACGCCTGCCAACTTCACGCAATACGGGTGTCAGGCTCTGCTCAGAGGCGGTGAACCGCGCGCCCATGAAACTTGTAATCCCGACGTAGCCTTGGAACCGGCTCATCAGCCATTGCAACCGGTCAATGTTCTGTTCCGGCGTCAACGAGGTCAGCAGTGTTTGCGGACCCGGGTCATTGTCCGGATAGTCGAAAGGCTCCATCGGGATCTGCAAAAGCAACTCGTGCTCTTCAGCCCGGGCGCGCTCCGCCATTTTTTCAAGGTCCACACCGTACGGCGTCAGGGCAAACGTCACGGCCGCGGGCAATTTGGTAAATGCGTCGGCCGTCCCTGAAGCGCTGATCCCCAAGCCACCGACCACAATGGCAACGACGGGAGAATCCTTTTTATTCGGCGGGATCTGGCGCGGATGTGCATAACGGGCCGACGGACGCGTGCCATCGGGTCCGATTTTCGGAATAGCGCCGTGGCGAACAGTTTCGAGCAGTTTCGGATCGAGCGGGGTATCCGGGGCCGTCGCGCCAGCGCTGCCCGGAATGGTGACCTGTTGTCGGGCACCGCTCGATCCGTCGATGATGGTGATAGTCCTCGATCCGGGTGGCGGCTGCGGAGCCGCCGCGGCAGCGGGTCCGGAATGGGCCGTCGGGCCGTAATAGCGGGCGTGTTGCTTGCCGTCGCTGTCGGCGTCTCGGTCCGTCTGGGTTGGCGGCGGCGCGTTGGTCGCCACTACTGCCAGTGGCTCGCCGCCCAATGGATCGTTCACGAAGGCCGCCCAGGCCAGCACGATGAGACCGGACAGGCCCAATACCCCCGCCAGTACTTGCGGTGCGGCGGAGGGCAGCTTTGACGGCCTTTTTCGTTTGTCCTGGCCGAGAGGCGCGTTCAGATCATTCGGTGCCACGGCCCAAGACCTTTGCGAATCATTGCGCGAGTCTAGCACGCGTCGTTTCCGGACTAGGGCCACCACGTTTATGTCGGGGCAAGCAGCCCCATGAGACTAGGGTGGTCGGTAAAACGACAGGGCGGCCATCTAGGCCGCCCTGCGACATTCAAACCGCGGGTTAGGCTTAGTTCGGTACCGGCGTCTTGGCGTTTGGCGGGAAAGCGGAATTGACCTGGGTCCCGCGCAATAGTTCGAGCGCCATATTGAGTGCCTTGTCATTCTTGGCGTCGGGCGGAATGTAGGACTGCGAGCCCGTTTGCTCTTTTCCCTCATCGCCCTTGAGATGGCCGCGCAACGACGCCTCGCCTTTAGTGTCGGTTTTCGCCTTGAGGTCATCAGGGACGTCCTGAAGGACCTCGATATCGGGCGAAATACCCTTCGCCTGAATCGAGCGGCCAGATGGCGTGAAGTAGCGCGCTGTTGTCAGCCGGAGCGCGCCATTGCCGGAACCGAGCGGAATAATGGTTTGCACCGAACCTTTGCCGAACGAGCGGGTGCCAATAACCGTTGCCCGTTTGTGATCTTGCAACGCACCGGCGACGATTTCGGACGCCGAAGCCGAGCCGCCGTTGATCAGAACGATCACCGGTTTGCTTTTCGTTAGATCGCCAGGCCGCGCATTGAAGCGCTGGGTTTCCTCTGCATTACGGCCGCGCGTTGATACAATCTCGCCTTTCTGCAGGAAGGCATCCGAAACCGAAATCGCCTGGTCAAGCAGGCCACCGGGGTTGTTTCGAAGGTCGAGGATGTAGCCCTTGAGCTTGTCGTCGGAAATCTTCGCCGTGATGTCGGAAATCGCTTTCTTCAAGCCCTCCGTTGTTTGTTCGTTGAACTGCGTAAGCCGAATATAGCCGATGTCTTCGCCCTCGACTTGCGAACGAACTGAGCGCACGCGGATAATATCGCGCGTGATTGATACCTCGATCGGCTTGTCTTGGCCTTTGCGCATAATGGTGAGTTTGATCTTGGTGTTCACCGGTCCGCGCATCTTCTCAACGGCCTGATTCAGGGTCAGTCCCTGCACCTGCTCATCGTCCAGCTTGGTAATAATGTCGTTGGCCATGATGCCGGCCTTGGCGGCAGGGGTTTCGTCGATTGGCGCCACGACCTTGATCAGTCCGTCTTCCATGGTCACTTCAATGCCGAGTCCGCCGAATTCGCCGCGAGTCTGCACCTGCATGTCACGAAAGCTCTTGGCGTCCATGTAGCTCGAATGCGGGTCGAGCCCGGCCAGCATCCCGTTGATCGCGGTTTCGATCAGCTTGCCGTCGTCCGGCTTCTCAACGTAGTCGGCACGGACGCGCTCAAATACGTCGCCGAACAGATTGAGTTGCCGGTATGTGTCAGCGGCCGCTGCCTTGGCAGTCGCGCCGACCAGCATGACACGTGGCTGAACCGCAAGCAGCGTCATTGCTGCTCCCGCCGCCGCGCCGAGAAGTATGAGAGAAGTCTTGCGCATCATCCGCGAACCTTTTCACCTTCGCCATTAGCCCACCATGGGCCTGGATCAACGGGAACCCCGTCTTTTCGAAATTCGACGTACAGCACCGGTTGGCTGGAACCTGTCGCGAGGATAGCGGCGATATGGGAGCCGTTCCCCATGACCGCAACGGGTTCCCCGGTCAGCACGAACTGCCCGAGATCAACTGATATCCGGTCCATCCCAGCGAGCAGGATATGATACCCGCTGCCGACATTGAGGATCAAGAGTTGGCCGTAAGAGCGGAACGGCCCAGCATATACCACCCAGCCATCGGCCGGGGCAGTAACTTGTGCGCCTGTCCGAGTAGCGATGGAAAGGCCTTTTTCCTGTCCGCCGCTGCCGTCCGGCGCGCCGAATTCCTTGAGTTTGACGCCGTTAACCGGAATTGGAACTTGTCCGCGCACAGAGGCGAAAGCGACCGCGGGCGCTAGTCGGGCGGGATCGCGGAATGCCGACAGCTGAGGCCGGCTGTCCAGACGACCAGCTTCCCTCGCCTCGCGAGCCGCTGGATCGAGGCCCTGCTCGAGCTTTGCGATCAGATCTTTGAGGTTGTCGACTTGGCGCGCCAAGTTGCCGGCGCGCGCCCGTTCGGCGTCGAGCGCCTTCTCACGTTCGGCCAGCTGTTTCTGCCGCTCATCCACCAAGGCGTTCACGCGGGCGCGTCCTGCGTCGAGCAGGGCGACCTCGGCTTTAAGCTGGTCGGTTTCGACGTTGATTTTTTTTCGCACGGCCAGCAATTCCGAAAGGTCGTTTGCGAGCGCCTCCACTTCATGGCGCATCTCCGGCAATACGGCACCAAGCACCATGGCGGTGCGCACCGATTGCAAAGCATCTTCCGGAGTTGCAATGAGCGCAGGGGGCGGCCGGCGGCCGATGCGTTGCAACGCGGCGAGAACCTCACCGATCACCGCGCGCCGGCCTTCAAGTGATTTGCGGATGCTCTGCTCATTTTCATCGAGCGGCTTGATGCGATCTTGTGTGGCCGCAATCTTAGCTTCGATGCCTCGCAACCGCGCGGCAGTGTCGATCAGATCCTGATTGAGTTTGCGCCGATCGGTGCCAATCTGGTCGATGTCCCGTTTGATGGAAGCCTCGGTCTCTACCGACTTGCGTTGCTGATCGCGAACAGATTTGAGTTCCTCTTCATGTTGCTTGAGGGTGTCGAGTTTTTCCGCATTGTCATTCTGCGCCAGCATGATCGGGGCACGACCCGTGCGCTCCAACGCGAATGTCGTAGGTGTCAAAGCAATCGGCAGGGCTAACCACACCCCGGCGACAAGTGCGACGCGTGGGTCGAGGCGACCGAATCCCCCAAGCCAAATCATCAGCGTCACGTTACGCCCGCAGATTGGAACAGCAAGACCATTTCGGAGGTACCTATTGACGTGGATTGCGACTAAATCGGGGTGTCTTGCAGATAAATGGAAAATTTATGCCCGGTGGTAGGGGTGGCCGGTCAAAATCGTTGTGGCGCGATAGAGCTGCTCCAGCAACATGACCCGCACCAGCTGGTGTGGCCAGGTGGCGGCACCAAACGAGATATGAAGTTCAGCTTTCTCACACACGCTCGGCGCTAGCCCGTCGGCGCCACCAATTAAAAAGACTACGGTGGATCGGCCGTTGGCCCGCCATTTGGTCAGGTGGCCCGCAAGGCCGGCACTCTCAATATTCTGTCCACGCGAATCGAGAAGCACCACAACCGCTTCCGGTGGAATAACATTGGCGAGCGCAATAGATTCCTCGAGCATGCGCCTGCTGGCGTCGCCGGCGCGGCTCTCTTTGATTTCAATGATTTCGATGCCGCGCAGCCCGATCTGACGACCCGTCTGCTCTGCGCGTTTGCGGTAGCGCTCAGACAGCTCGGTTTCCGGCCCCTGTTTCAGGCGCCCGACGGCGGCAACGACGATACGCATCGCACAGCCACACTATCAGCATGGACGACGCACGTCCGCGCGCACGAATGCCAACACGGGACGCCGGCTTTCGCCGATCATGCGCAAACTAGGCTTTTCTCGCTGACCACATCTTTTCCAGGTTGTAGAAGGCCCGTATTTCCGGCCGAAAGACATGCACGATGACGTCGCCGGCGTCGATCAACACCCAATCGCCTTGGCGCATACCCTCGACACGGACCCGACCGCCACCTGTTTTCTCGATGTCCTTGATCACGTGGTCGGCCACGGCGCTAACGTGGCGTTGCGAGCGGCCGCTGGTCACGACCATGTAATCGCCTATCGATGATTTGCCGGTGAGGTCTATAACAACGGTGTCCTCGGCTTTCATGTCTTCCAGATGCGCAAGGACGGTGCGGAGCGTCTCCCTGGCAGTTGGGTGCCGGGAGACGGGTTCGGGCGAACGACGCGGTGCCCGAGAGAGTGCAGGTGTATTCAGAGGTCCTGGTCCTTTCGTTGTATTGCACTCGCCCCGGGGCTGAATCCCAGGGTCTCAGTAAGGATAACTATCTCGTCTGCTTCTTTCTACCCTGACGCCCCCGGCTTTTGGCGGCCATTTTTCTTTTGGATGCCTTGTTCGCACGGCTCCTACGACCTGCTTTGCTTGAGCTTTTGCGGTTTTGGCCAGAACTTGCTCGGCGCGTCCGTAATGCACGTAGCGCAGTCGACGACAACGGCGATTTGAGACCGTGAAGAAAAGTCCAAACCGGCGGTTTCCGACTGGTCAGGGCCGGGGCGTCGTGTTCGGGAATGCGCGAGCGGGCGAGCACGTTGCCGGCGGGACTGGCAGAGGCGTAAAGACTTGGACCCAAGCGATCGACGACGGCGATGGGCACCAGCTTCACTATTTTTTGCCATTTCTGCCAGCGATGGAAACTCCGCAGATTGTCAGCGCCCATAATCCAAACGAATCGGACCCCTGGGCAGCGTCTCAGTAGCCAAGATATCGTACAGTAAGTGTATCTCGTCTTAATGACAGCCTCGAGGCCGGTCACATCAATGCGCGGGTGACGGGTGAGCGCCCGCACCGCGGCAATCCTTTCTCCCAACGGGGCAAGACCACTGGTATTTTTGAGCGGATTGCCGGGGGTCACGAGCCACCAAACGCGGTCGAGCTTGAGTCGCTTGAGGGCAAGTAGAGCCGCCCCGAGATGTGCTTGATGTGGAGGATCAAAAGTTCCACCGAACAGGCCGATCCTCATGCCGGGCGCGTGCGGAGGCAGAAGGCGCTCGGAGGTGGCGGGTTCTTTTGAACTCACGGCCGGATCTGACCAGTTCCGTGGATGCGGTATTTAAACGTGGTCAGTTGGTCGATGCCCACAGGGCCGCGCGCATGCAGCCGGCCAGTCGCAATGCCGATCTCCGCGCCAAAGCCGAACTCGCCGCCGTCGGCAAATTGCGTCGAGGCGTTGTGCAACACAATGGCCGAATCGACCTGCCGCAGGAACTTTTCTGCTGCCCTCTGATCATCGGTGATGATGGCGTCGGTATGGTGCGATCCGTAGCGCTCGATGTGCTCGATCGCTGCCGGGAGGTTTTCGACGACTTTAACGGCAATGACGGCATCAAGATATTCGGTGGCCCAGTCCTCTTCGGTCGCCGGCTTCACTCGCTTGTCGACAGCCAGTGTTGCCTTGTCGCCGCGAACCTCGCATCCGGCCCCAAGCAGCATCTCGATAAGGGGTTTGAGATGCGTCGTTGCGGCGGCGCGTTCCACCAACAACGTTTCTGCCGCGCCGCACACTCCCGTACGCCGCATTTTGGCATTCAGAACAATTGTCTTGGCCATCTCAAGCGATGCCGCCCTGTGAACGAAGACGTGACATACGCCCTCAAGGTGCGCAAATACCGGCACGCGCGCCTCTGTTTGGACACGGGCCACCAGGCTCTTGCCTCCGCGCGGCACGATCACATCGAGATTGCCATCAAGGCCTGCCAGCATGAGGCCAACCGCCGCGCGGTCGCGGGTGGGTACTAGTTGTATGGACGCCTCGGGTAGGCCGGCGCCGCGGAGGCCTTCGCTCAAGGCCGCCAGGATCGCGCGGCTTGAACGCATGCTGTCGGAGCCACCGCGCAAGATCGCCGCATTACCCGACTTCAGGCACAGCACGCCGGCATCGGCGGTCACGTTCGGTCGGCTTTCATAGACGATGCCAATGACCCCGAGCGGTACCTGCACCCGCTCGATTCGCATGCCATTTGGCCGCGTCCAGGATTGTGTAACTACGTCAATGGGATCCCTGAGCGCCCTCACGACATCGATGCCAGCGGCAATGGCCTCGACGCGCACCGTGTCGAGCGTAAGGCGGTCTAGAAACGCGCCGGAAATCCCCGTCGCCTTAGCCTCTGCGAGGTCTTCTGAATTGGCTGCCAGAATAGGGGATGTCTGTGCCCGCACTGCCCCGGCCATGAGCTGCAGGGCTCGGTTTTTCTGATCCGCTGGAGCAAGTGCGAGAACTCGAGCGGCTGCACGGGCGCGCCCGCCGATCTCTGCCATAATGGCGGAGATATCATCAGTCCCCTCAATACTTTTAAACGGGGCGGTCATTTCAGCAAAAAGCCCATAAAACCCTGATCCAGAGGCACTTTCCTATCACGCCGGCGGTTCGGCGGCGAGGTGGCTCCGAGCACTGAAAGGCGGGCTCCGCCCTGGGGATAACGTGGATAACGGATGGAGGTGTGCAACGGATCAATCGGTCTACACATTGCAGTGTCAGGGTAGCGACATCTCAGGAGGTAGCTATGTCGTATAGCTCAGGCCGTCTCCCTAGTCGGTTTCCTGTCGGCACCAAGTTTGTAATTGAAGGGAAGCGCGGTGGGGAAGGTCAGGTGCATGTTTTCAGCCGATATTTGGAATTTCCCGACGGCACATTCTTTCCGCTGCCGGTCCGCCCTGCCAAGCGCAAGGTATTGCCGGCTGGCCGGCATGGCAGGCGCCCGCGGTCGTCCGGCCGCTGACCCTCTCATAGGCCAATGACCGACTCGATGGCTCGGCAGGGTTCATTGGCGGATCAAAAATAAAAGCTGGCGTTAAGACACACGAGCGCGGGACTGGGCCAATGGCCGAGC
>Ga0066388_100000207_pt1 | contig 24271 bp, 15 predicted proteins | sample PanSoiMetaGPlot6_FD_64539 | JGI IMG/M metagenome (GOLD analysis project Ga0066388, IMG submission 64539) | Tropical forest soil microbial communities from Panama analyzed to predict greenhouse gas emissions - Panama Soil - Plot 6 (Hybrid Assembly) | ecosystem: Environmental > Terrestrial >...
GAGCTCTTGCTCTTGGCGGCTGCTACCGTGCTGACTGCCAGGCAAAGCATGACTGCCAGTGGGACTAATAACAGGTTCTGCGCTCGGCTCCGAATGACATCATCCTCCGTGGGCGACACTAAGAATTTTATGGCCCAGCTCCACGATCAATAATAGAGGTTGACATGCAGGAGCCGCACTTGAGAGTCCGATCAACCGGCAGGCCAACTAGCTTCAAACGCGATGCAGCCATGATCTTGGCGGTTGTATCAGTTGCAACAATTTCTTTGCCGGCAGCATCTGAATCGGCTGGCGACCGCACCGCGCAGAAAGGGCGGCCCGGGCCGACCCAGGGCGCGCAGGGCAACGTCACCTCTGCTGACTTCTACCAGCGGGCTTTCAAAGCCTATTTGGAAAAGCGCTACGGCGAGTCTGCCAGCTATTTGCAGACGGTTTTGTCCGCCGATCCCGGCTACGCCAGAGCATACTGCCTGATGGGCAAGATCTACCACAGGCAAGGCAAGCTCGACCTGGCGATCGGCCAGTATCAAAAGGCGCTGGAGCGCGCGCCCACCTTATTGGAAGCAAAGTACAACCTGGCTGTCGCTTACCTGGACGACGGCAACATCAAGGAGTCCCAGAGGCTGCTCGAGGAAGTGAGCAGGCAGGATCCTCAAAACGCGGAATGCTGGTACAACCTGGCTCTCTGTCTCGAGCGGCAGAACGAGAAGGAGAGATGCCTGGAGGCTTATCAGCGAGCAGTCAAACTCGATGCGAAGAGCGCGATTGCCCACTACAGTCTCGGGCGTTTTTACCAGCAGCAAAACCAGCTCGAGGCGGCGGTCGGCGAATACAAGTCGGCACTGGCGCTCAACCCGAGCTATGTCGAGGCGCACAACAATCTGGGCGTGGCCTACGCCAGCCTGGGCAAATTTCCGGAGTCGATAAGCGAGTATCAGGCCGCGCTCAAAATAGATCCCAATTACCCGGAGGCCCAGCGCAATCTGGGGTATGCGCAGGCGCACCTCAGCCTGGGAATCGCCTATTTCTCTCAAGGCGATTATAAGAAGGCCTTCGATGAGTACAAGAAAGCTTTGAAGATTGACCCCAATTTTGCTGACGCGCACTACAATCTGGGCGTTCTCTATCAACAGCAGGGACAGATTGAAACGGCGGTCGGGCACTATCAAGCAGCAATCAGGCTGGACGCAAAGAATGCCAAGGCTCATAACAATTTAGGCGCTGCTTACTCGAAGCTCGGCAAGCTCGATCTTGCTGAAGCGGAGTATCGGCAGGCCTTGAAATTGAAGCCGGATTACGCCGAGGCCAAACAAAACCTCGATTCCCTTTTAGGGCGTGCCGGTCGGACCTCACAGTGACCGGGCAAACGAGACCTGACAGATTTTTGACGGGAAAAACTGTCTAAAATTCGTCGATTTGGTGTAGATGCCTTGGTAAACTGGAGATAAGCCGGTCGAGGGCTATACATGGGCTCGGCGTTTACAGACCATGACACGAACGAGGGCTGGATTCAGCTCGGCGATAATGTAACGCAGGTGCTCGGTGGGACCGCCGATGCGACGATTGCAGCCCCGAGCGTTTCCGACATGCGGGCTGCCCAGCAGTTCTTCCAACCGGCCGGCGATGTCGGTGCCCTGCCGCACCTCGATCTGACCATGCCCGGTGCCGAAGGCGCTGCCTTTACCGGGGCAATGCCCGCTGGCGGCGATCAAATGATGTCGCCGCTGCTGGACATGATCACGAAGTTCCCCGGGCCGATGGGAATCCTGGACGCTCTATTCGAGTTTTTCAAAGAGCTCTTCTCCGGAGAGATGCTTGCTGAGCTGGCCGAAGGCGCCGGACAGGCAATGTCCGAGGCGGCGCAAGTGGCAGAGGAAGCCCTCGAGAAGAAGCTTTTCTGATTTCCGGCCTTTGTCTAAGCGCGGGCTAGTGATCCGGTAGCCGTACCGGCTCGCATATCACTGTCTTGGCGGCGGAGCGGGGCCTGGGCGGGTGAATAAGAACCGCTGCCCAGCGCTCGCGGGAAGTCCAGGTCGCAGGCTGTGCCGGACCGAGCTTGAGCGGCAAACGCCAGAAGTATTCAGCCATTTGCATCGGTCTTGCTCGTGGCCCGCTCTCGACTTTCGGTCGCACCGCGGTTTGGATGACTTTCGGATGGCATAGGGGAACCGGAATCGCCCCTGAGAGCGTCTCGACTCCGCGGCCATCACCTACAACCAGCGTCATTTGCGCCCTCGGCTCCGGGCAGGACATAGCTAGCTGTTGTTGTGCGTCGGCATCGACGACGCTCAAGAGACCGCCGGCCACCGGCACGATGCGAGAAGGCGGGGAAGGTCCGACCTTCTTGTGTTTGATTAGATAGGCGGCAAGCACCTTGGACAGTCTGTCTGTCGTCGCTTTCACGTTGGTGGCCCCCGAGAAGTCGTAGCCCTCGCCGCCATTGAAGGTGAAGTCGTTCAGGGCGATCTTGTAGTCGGCATTGGGATTGATTGGCGCAAATGACCCCTTGCCGTCGTTCGTAAGAACGAAGACAAGCCGGCTGCCCCGTGGTCTGCTGTGGTCGTAAGCGACCTTGAGCCCGTGCACATCCAAGAAACGGGCTCCCAGCATGCCCGAGAGGCTGTACTCGAGCGCCTTCAATATCGTCGCACCCTTGACGGTCGCAAATATCAGGTGGTTTTCGAAGGGCAACACTTCCTCGACCTTTTCCATGGTGATCAGACCCTTGTCGATGCGCGCCCTGACACCACCGCGATTGTGGAAGCTGATTGTGGCACCATAAGTGGTGCCAGCCTCGGCGAGGGCGTCGCAGATTAGATCACCGATCGGCGAGTCCCATGGATAACTGGCGAAGCGGTTGTCGAAGTCTGCCAGGGCGACGCCAGCAACCTGGTTTCTCAACGATGCAATCGGCTTGCCCTTCTCCGCGAGATAGGCCTTGATCTCTGGAGCTTCCGGAGTCCGGCTGTCTATGCTGATCAGGTACGAGCGTGTGCCCGGAAAGATCAGCCGCCCCTTGTTGTCGAATTCGAGTCGAAGTTTTCCGAGTGCGCGACCGTAACAGCCCGCCTGTACTATGATCGCCTGCGAGCCATCTGCTCTGGTGACGATGATCGGCTTGCCCAGCCGAGTGTGGCTGTGGCCGCCGACAATGGCGTCCACCTGCGGAATCTCCTCGGCAAGCTGGCGATCGCGCTCGACGCCAATATGAGTGACCAGAATGATTTTGTCGATCCCCTGGCTGTCCAGTCGCTCGACCTCTGCTTTGATAGGCGTCATCCACTCAGTATCGTTGCCGGGCTCGACGCCCTTAATCCGCAGGCCACGGGCCTTCAAAGACATGGCCACCAGGTCCGGCGTCACGCCGCCGACGAAGCCGACTTTCTGCCCGCCGATCACTTTGATTACCGAGGGTTTGACCAGAGCATTGAGCTCCGGGACGGCAGCAGCGTCCAGATTGGCGGAGATGATGGCGAATTTGGCGTTTTTCAGCTGCCGAGCCAGATTGTCGGCACCTTCGTCAAATTCGTGATTGCCAATTGTGTAGATGTCGTAGCCGGCCTGGTTGAGCAGCGCTACTTCCGTTTCTCCGTGGTAATACTTGAAAAAAGAAGTGCCCTGAAAGATATCACCGCCGTCGATTACCAGTACATTGGGCGTTGATGTCCGGATGGCGCGAATCAGATGGGCTATTCTCGCTACGCCGCCCACGTTGTGCCCGCGCTCGTCGAAAGGCTCGTCGTGCGCGTGCAAATCATTAGTGTGTAAGATGGTGAGGACGAGGCTCGGCTGGCCAACCCGCAGTTGTGAATTGGCGGCCGCCTGAAAAATCAAGAACGACCCAGCGATGAGCCACAACGTAAGCAAACATCTGATGCGCGCTCTTTTGACCAAGGCCGCGATGCTTCTCACCGTCATGCTGCTCCTGAGTGGCTGGCATTCAATTATCGCCTACGCTCAGCCGGCTGGCTTGAAAGAAATGAGGACCGAGTTTATCCCGGAAGCGGGTTGCCCTGTCAGCGTCAGCGCCGCCCGCACGGAAATCGAGGTTGATCCCTTCGGGACCCCACTGGCGTCGAGGATTTATATCACCTACCGCAACGACAGCAACAAGACGATGGCGGGGGTGCGATTTCGCGTGCGCTTCGTTGATGAGACGGGACAGGACAGGGGCACGCTGCAGGCACCGCATGCGTCGGTCGTGGCGCCTGGCTCTACCGGCAGCGAGAAGTGGCGGCACGAAAGAGTCGACCCACGAGCCAGTCAGCTCAAGATTCGCGTGTTGATGGTCAAATTTACCGACGGTAGCGTTTGGCAGACCAGCAGCATGCCTGAGCAGACGCCAGGCACCGCTGGACCCGATGGCGGCTCGCCCGTTGCTCCGGCACCGGCAAGTGTCCAAGCTGGCAGCAGCAAGTGAGACACGCCCGCGACCGGTGAGCTGAAATTAACCCGGCTGTTCATTAATCGCCACCTTTTCAAGAAGCGCGCATATCGATGCGCGGTGTATCGTATATTCACTTCTCGTACTAACGGATTGCTTCAGGAACTGCGCTATGAGTTCCCCGGCCCGCACTCTCATCGGCGGCATTACCGTAATCGCGGTGTGCATACTGTTGTCGTCTTTGAGCTGGTTACATGTCTTAGTAGTTTTTGGACTTTCCAGTGTCGGTTGGGGGCTCTGGAGCTGGCTTTCAGAGCTGGAGAAGCGTCGCAAGCTGGAGCGCATGCAGCGGCGTGCCCGTCTGGAGCCGCGGCCCCGTACTCGCCGCCCGCGGGTAAAACGTGTCGGCAACGTTTATGAATTGTCGCCCCGCATCTGGCGCGCCGACGACCTCGGAGACTGGTCGGGAGCGCTGGAGTAATCCGGCAGGATTCAAGCTGGCTGCTGCCAGCGTTCATGAACGCACCAGGCATGGCCGGTGCCCTTCCGGTCATGTTGGGCCTCTTCTCGCGCACGGGCGTTAACATGCAAGCGCACGCAGTGATACGATTAACGAGTCATTTGTTTTGCGCCGCGAGCCGGCGTTGAGCCTGTGCCCGAGCTGCCGGAAGTAGAAACTGTACGCAGGGGACTCCTGGCCGACCTGCCTGGAGACGCGATTGTCGCGGTCAAAGTGTTGCGCAGGGAGTCGATTGGGCATCCGGGTCCGCGCCAATTTTGCTCAGGTTTGACCGGTCACAGATTCGAAGACATCTCCCGCCGAGGCAAGTATCTCTTGTTTCACCTCGATGGAAACGCCGGCATGGCTGCGCATCTCAGGATGTCGGGGCGGCTGATCCTGACCGAGCCCGGCGGGAAGGCGGCACCGCATCTGCGCGTGCGCATCTCACTGGCCAGCGGCCGGCAGCTACACTTCGAAGACATGCGGGTCTTTGGGCGCTTGTGGTACGTGCCGGCCGGCTGCCGGTTCGAGGATGTCGTCCCCGGACTTGCCGACCTCGGCGTCGAGCCGCTCGTCGACATGACTGCTGCCCATCTGGCCGACGGCTTCGCCGGGCGCACTCAAGCCGTCAAGTCTGCTTTGCTTGATCAAAGCCTGGTTGCCGGCATCGGAAACATTTACGCCGATGAGTCCCTGTTCTTGGCTGGCATCAGTCCCTTGCGCAGCATAAAGACTCTCAAGCGGGCCGAGCTGCAGAGATTGGTGTCAGCGATTCGCGAAATACTGAGCACTGCCATTGAGCTGGGCGGCTCCACGGTGAGAGACTACACCAACAGCCGCGGCGTCAATGGTAACTATCAAGAAGAGTCCTGGGTGTACGGACGAGAAAACGAGCCTTGCCGGCGGTGCAAGACGCCGGTTGTCAGGATCCGCCTCGCCGGCCGCTCCGCGCATTTTTGCCCGCACTGCCAGCCTGAATCGCAGCGCAAGGCTTAATCGCCTTCGTTACTAGCTTCACTAACACCGATGCACATGAGCGCAAAGTGGGTATAGCCTGGTTGGTCCGCGGCCGGCGGCGCAAAGGTCCGATAACATGCCCGAAGAACTGATTATCGATACTAACAGTCTGCGCTGGTATCACTTCGATGATCCCGAGGATCCGGAGCTGACCGTGCTCGCTCCTGAATTCGCTCTCCATCCTCTCTCACTCGAGGATTGTGTCAGCCCTTCGCAGCGCGCCAAGATGGACGATTTTGGCGATCACTTGTTTTTTGTGTTCAACACCCTGCACTTCAACGACAAGGATCAAATCTTGTTGATTGGGAAGTTATGCGTCTTTGCCGGAGTTGATTTTGTAGTGACTGTAGCGAACGGGCGCAGCAGAACGGTCGAGCATGTCCAGGCGCGCTTGCGTGCTGGGCACAGCTACGGCGCACCGGATGAGCTTGTTCACGAATTGTTGGATTACGTGTGCGATCAATTCCAGCCGCTCATTGATCAAGTTTCCGATGACATAGGTGAACTGGAAACGAAAGTTTATGAGCGCCCGGATCCATCGACGTCGATCCGCGCCTTTGGCATTAAGAGGGTTTTGCTCTCGTTGCGCCGTGTTGCCGCCGCTCACCGTGAGATTATCAACAAACTGCTGCACCGCGATCCGCCCTTTGTAAGCCAGCATCTCAATCTGTACTACCGCGACGTATTCGATCATCTGGTGCTGGCGCTGGAGCTCATCGAGACCAACCGCGATCTTGTGCTCGGCATCATAGATGTGAACCTGTCTTCCACCGCCCACCGCACCAACGAAATCGTGAAGGTGCTGACCATGTATGCTACCATCCTGCTGCCACTGAATCTGGTGACGGGCTTTTTTGGCATGAATTTCGATCATATGCCGCTCATACACCAGCCGCACGGAGTCGCTCTCGTGTGCGTCGTCATGCTCTTCACGACAATGGCCGTGTCACGTTACCTGCGAACGCGTGAGTGGTAGACCTCGGCGACGCCTGGCGCCGCTGGCCGGCGCCTACGATGCGCCGGCGGGCTACGATGGAGCGGCAGCGGCTGGCGCTGGGGACGGCAGGAGCATCCAGAAGCTTATGCCTTTTCCGTCGTTGGGTGCGGCTCCAATCTCGCCTCCGTGCAGCTTGACGATCTCCTGGCTGATCGGTAAATCCAGGCGCAAATCAGCTCCGCTTTGTTGATATCGATCGAACAACGACGTCAAAGCCTCCTGGGATATGCTTCCTCCTGCACTGGTGACCTTGACCTCCACTTTGCCGTTGCTCTCGGCGACACCGGTTTCGATGAAATTGCCCGGGGGCGACAGTCTGATCGCTGTGGACAAGACGTTGGCGACGGCCCGAACTATGCGATCGGGATCTGCAAGAATCTGGGCGCTGCTATCCGCTCCATGGATAGTCACGCCTTTCTCTTCTGCAGCCGGGCTCACGTTATTGATTGCCTGGTCTATGATCTTTTCCACGGAAACCGCCTTGAACCGCATCTCGAACTTGCCGGCGTCAATTTTGTCGAGATCGAGCAGATCATTGATCAGAAGGATCAATCTCTCCACTTCCTTCTCACACTTCTCAGCGCCGGCAATGGTTTGTGGCGAGGCGTCTCCGAGAATGCCTGATGTCAGCGATGAAAAATACCCGAGCACCGACGTGAGCGGCGATCGCAAGTCGTGCGAAATCATTGATACGATCGCTTGCTTTGCGCGCATCGCCTCTTTGATTTCTGCGGCCATCTCGTGAAAAGCTGTATCGACCTGGGCGAGCTCGTCGGTTCTTCCTGACGGCGCTTCCAGCTCTTTGCCCTGCTTAAATCGCTCGGTATGCTCGATGACGACGTTCACTCCTCGGTTTATGCTGCGGATGAAATACGTGAACAGCAGCAGCGCCACGAGCGTGCTGGCGGCCAGCGAGCCGAGGACCACAGTATCGACGAGTCTGGTCGACTTTTCGATTTCGGGACCTGCCTCGGAGCTACGCAAGAACTCAGGAGCACGGAAACTCTTTAGTGCCGGTGTCATCGCATCGACGAAGTGCTCGACCTTTGACATGGCCCGTATGTTCGATGCGAGGGCGGCCATCTTTGCTGAAGCCGAGTGACCAGATGCCAGCGGCACTAATTCCTTTCCTACAGCAAGGGATTGGTTGGTCAACAACCACATTCTATCGAGGTTCGCAGTTTGCGTCCGATCATCGGCGACCAACTTCTTGAGCAGGCGGTACCCTTCCATCAAATGCGCCATTTTCTCCTCTAATGGCGGTCTGGGACCACCGAAGAAGCAAAAATAACCCTTTACGTACATGAGCTGCGTGCAATTCACCCACAGCTCGTTGGCATGAAAGATGATTTCCGTCGCATTTCGTTCGCGGTCTAGTTTCGATTGGTAATAGCGCTGCAGAGTAAACATTGTGATGCCGAACACCAGCTCCACGCACAGAGGAATGGCAATGAGAATCAAGCCCTTGGCATAGATTGTCTTGGGTTTGATCTGCACGGTCCTATGCCTCGTCGTGGCCTTTGGCTGGGACTCGGAACCAGAAGGTGCTGCCCTTGCTTTCTTCTGATTCAACACCAATCTTGCCGCCATGTAGCTCGATGATTTCCTTGCAAATGGGAAGCCCCAGACCGGTACCACCTTTTTCAGTGGCGTCAGTGGTCGACACTTGCTGGAATTTCTCGAAGACAGCGTTTCTCAGGTGGGCGGGAATACCCCTTCCCCTGTCCGTGACCCTTATCTCTACCTGATCTTCAACCGATTGTGCGCTGATGGTCACGGCCGAACCGGCCGGCGAGAACTTGATGGCATTTGAAAGCAAGTTGACCAGCACCTGCACGATCCGATCCGGGTCCGCGTAAGCCGAGACTTGCTCATTCAGTCCCTCGAGGCGCACATTGTTTTTCTCGGCGAAGGCTTGCACAGCGTCGATCGACGACTGAACGACCTCCGTGAGCGAGCACTGGCGCGGGGCGATCTCCATGCGCCCGGCACCGGGGCGCTCCAACACGAGCAAGTCGTTCATCAGGCCGATCAGTCTGTCCAACGACTTCTCGACCTTCTCTGCGCGCGTCCTGGCCACATCAGACAAGAGACTATCGGAGCCCGAGGCCAGCTCGACGACATAATCCCGTGTCGCCCCGATCGGCACTCTCAGCTCGCGAGTAACTGTGGAAATGAAAGCTTGCTTCAAGCGCTGGGCAGCCGCAACTTCGTCTGCCATTTCGTGGAACCGGGAATCGAGGAGGGCAATCTCATCGGTGCCTTCCAGCGGTTGTGCCAGCGGCTCGCCAGACTTGAACAATTTGATGTTGCCAATCAGGGCCTGGACACCTTTGTGTATGCCGCGCATGAAGTAGCGGAACAGCAAATATGCAATGGCGATGCTGCCTGCAATTGCCAACGCCAGCACGACCTGGATGAGCAAGGCGATACTGCGAACTCTTTCCGCCGCCCTCTCGCTTTCACGCAGCTGGTGCTCCCTGAATTTCGCAATCTGCCCCTCGATTTCCAGCTCTGCGGCCATCAATTTCTTGCAAGTCAGCAGATTTGACTTCATTGCCAGCATTTGACCTAACATGCCGCCGCTACCAGGCATGAACGGTCTCAGCCCGCCACAAAGCTTGCCGATATTCAGGTGGCTGGTCATGAGGTCGTTGAGTTGCTTGAGCTGCTCAGGATCGTCAGCCAGCAGTCCGGCGAGTATTTTGTATTGCAGAGACGCATTCCCGCCGCTGGCCCAGTTTACCTCCCTGTGGCCGAACATCGCTGTGCCAAGGCTGGTGGTCGTGATGTCGTCGTTGTAGTACCAGAACTCGTTTATGTGATAGACAATCTGCTTGCGTGTGATTTCTGCCTTGACCGCCTCACCGTAATAATGCTGGAGATAAATCAAAAACGCTGCGACGACAATTTCGAAGACGAGCGGCACGAACAGAAGAATCAATCCCTTGTGTAATAGTCTTGGTCGGAGCGCCTGCATCTCGTATTTACCTGGGCCACGCCGGCCCGCCAACTGCCCCCCGCTGATTTGAGATTACCATGGGGCGCTCTGGATTAAGGAAAGCGGGTGAAAACCGCGCCGAAGCGCAACTCAAACCGCCAAGGGTATAAAATGTAGAGGGTGGGCCGCCTGGTTTCAGCCTCCACGGATGAAGGGTGCTATCCTTTATGGCGAGAATTTTAGTAGTCGACGACGATCCTCTGATCCTGGAAACGGTCTCGGACTGGCTGAATTTCGAGCAGCACACCGTCAAGGTGGTCGATGGCGGTCCAGCCGGCTGGGAAAGCCTTAAGACCGGCCAGTTCGACCTCGTAATCCTCGACTGGGACATGCCCGAGCTAAACGGCTTCGAGATTCTCAAGAGATTGCGAGACAGCGGCGACAGAACGCGCGTCATCATGCTCACCGGTCACACCTCGATCGATGACAAGGAGAGCGGCCTGGACGCGGGCGCTGACGACTATGTGACCAAGCCCTTCCACATGAAGGAGCTGTGCGCCCGGGTGAGAGCCATCTTGCGGACTAAGTCCACCCCGGTTGCGGCCCCCGTGGCGCTTGGGCGCGGCAACGCGGAGCTCCTGATAAAAGCGGATCTGGCAGGCACGCGGCTGGCGGCTAGCTACGAGTTTCTCGAACAGCTCGGTGAAGGTGGAACCGCTGTGGTCTACAAAGCCAGGCACCCGCGGCTGGACAAGCTTGTGGCTGTCAAGGTGCTGCTGGCTTCCGACATCAAAGATACCGTGATTGCCCGCTTCGAGCGGGAAGCGCGCGCCGTCAGCCAAATCAATCACTACAATGTCGTCACTGTTTATGACTGCGGCGTCACCGAGCGTAACCGCCCATATATTGTCATGGAGTATCTCGAGGGCGAACCGCTTGTCGACAAGATCGACAGAGATGGCCCGATGTCTCTGTCCACGGTGGCGCAGATCATGATCCAGATTTGCCGGGGACTGAAGGAGGCGCACGGCAAGGGTATAATTCACAGGGACTTGAAGCCCGAAAATGTTGTCCTCCAGAACCGCAGTGAGCGAGAGGACTGGGTGAAGATTGTCGACTTCGGTCTTGCCCACTTGACCGAAAGCACGCAAGCCCGCCTCACCGCTGCAGGCCGGATTGTTGGCACTCCTCAGTTCCTTGCTCCGGAGCGACTGCGAGACCGCCCAGCTGACGCGCGCTCCGATATCTATTCGCTGGGAGTCATACTTTTTGAGATGTTGACCGCCAGACCGCTGTTTGACGGTGACTCCACGGAGGCAATCATGATCAAAGTGATCATGGAGGCGCCGGAGCCACCCTCCCGGTATCGAGAGGACATACCGCCAGGCTCCGCTTTCGACAAGATATTTATGAAGGCGGTGGAAAGAGATCCAAACCTGCGCTATCAGTCTGTCGCAGAGATGGGTGCCGATATCGAGCAGCTTTTCGGGCAGCTTGCCTTGCGCAGGCGAACCAAACAGCCTTAAGCAGGTTCTTTGGCAGGCAGAAGCAGCGAGAACGTTAGCCCTTGCGGCTTCTGAGCTGTGGCCACGATCGAGCCACCGTGCAGCCGGAGGATCTCCCGGCTGATTGGTAAATCCAACTGCAGTCCGCAGCCACTTTGCTGGTATCTATCGAAAAGCAAGTCGAGCTGGTCTTCTGTTATCTCGGCGCTGGCGGCTGTTATCCGGATCTCTGATTCTCCGTTATTTTGCCCGACACCGGTTTCAATGGATGAGCCGACCGGTGACAAGCGAACGGCGGTGGACAATACGTTAGACAGAGCCTGCAGCAGTCGCTCGGGATCGGCGTGAATTTGCGCCATTCCCATCGGCGGATTGATGTTCACGTCCCTTTCATCGGCAAATCTAAACACCTTATTGATTGCCTTATCGAGCACCTGGTCGGCGCTAAGGGATTTAGGCCGAAGCTCGAACTTTCCTGCTTCTATCTTGTCGAGATCCAGCAAGTCATTGATCAAATGAATCAAGCGGTCAATTTCGCGCTCACATCTTTCTGCATTTGCCAGAGTTTCGTTGGGAGCATCACCGAACACTCCTGCCCGTAAATTGGACAGATAGCCGAGCACCGAGGTAAGAGGCGAACGCAGATCGTGGGAAATCATCGAGAGGATCTTTTGCTTGGTCCGCTGTGCTTCTTTGATTTCATCAGACATCTGGTGAAAGGCGGCATCGACTTGGGCCAGCTCATCGCCACCGGACAGGGGAGGCTCAAGCTCGATGCCCTCCTTGAACTGGTCGGTATTCTTGACGATCACCTTTATCTCCTGGCTGATTGTGCGAATGAAGTATGCGAACAGCAGGAGGGCGACGATCGTGCTGGCGGCAAGCGATCCGAGCACAAGGCAATCGACAAATAAGGTAGACCTTTCCACTTCAGCCACCGCGGCTCGGCTGTAAAGAAACTCAGGTTTCCTGAAAAACTCTATCTCCGAGGCCATGCTCCCGACGATTAGTTGGGCCTTGGCAAGAATATCGAGATCGGAGATTAGCACCGACATCTTTCTCGAACCCTTCGGTGAGATGACGGGACGAAGTTGATTGCTCAGAGACAATGCCTGGCGCGTGTAAGCGTGAATTTTCTCAAGGTTCTCGGTCTGCATTCTATTGTTAGCGACCAGCTTCTTGAGGATCTGATACTGGTCCATTATTCGATTCACTCTCTGCGCGAAGGCCGGCTCTTCGCCTCCGAAGAGGCTAAAATAGCCCTTCAAGAACAAAATTTCCGTGCAATCGATCCACATCTCATTAGCGTTGAAGATAATCTCGACGCCGGCGCGCTCTCCGGACAGTTTGTCCTCGTAGTAGCGCTGCAAGCAGAACATCGAAATTCCGCAGGCGTACTCCACCAGCAGCGGCACGCAGATCAGGATCAAACCCTTCGCATAGATGGTTTTCGGTGCTATGCGCAAACTTCTACTCCTTTAGCGGGCCGCCGGTGGGCAGGCGGAACCAGAACGTACTTCCCTTGCCGGCTTCTGAATCAACGCCGATCTTGCCGCCGTGCAACTCGACAATCTCCTTGCAAATCGGCAAGCCCAAGCCGCTGCCTCCCTTTTCGGTTGCGTCGGTTGTCGTCACCTGCTGGAACTGTTCGAAAATCGCTTCGCGCAAATCGGCAGGCACGCCCCTGCCCTTGTCTTCGACTTTGACTTCCACCTGATGATCTACTGTCGCGGTGCTGATGATCACGGAAGAACCTTTCGGCGAAAACTTGATCGCGTTCGACAGCAGGTTGACCAATACCTGCACGATTCGATCGGGATCTGCATATGCCTCCATTTGCGTTTCGGGGCTCTCGATGCGGACTCCATGCTGATCTGCAAATGCCGAGACGGAGTCGATTGCGGATTGTATGACTTTGGTCAGAGAACACTGGCGCGGCTGGATTTCAATGCGGCTGGGTCCCGGGCCTTGCAGTACCAGCAAGTCATTCATTAAACCCAGAAGTCTTTGCAGGGACTGCTCGGCCTTCTGGGCGCGCTCTCTCGCCCGCTCCGACAGAGCCCCTTGCCGGTCTTCAAAGACTTGCTCGAGAAACTCCCGCGTCGATGTGATCGGGCTCCTGAACTCGCTCGATATGGTCGTCACGAATGATTGCTTCATCTTTTGGGCTGCCGCGACCTCTCGGGCCATATCATGAAAGCGGGCGTCCAACAGGGCCAATTCATCTGCACCTTCTATGACGGGAAGCAGCGAATCGCCTGACTTGAGGCGTTGGATGTTTTGAATGAGCGCGTGCACACCTCTGTGGATACCGCGCATGAAAAAGCCAAAGAGAATGAAGGCGATCAAGGAGCTTCCGACAACAGCTCCAATCAGGACCAATTGAATAAGCATGGCGATGAAACGTACTTTGTCGGTAGCTTCGATGCTAGCTTGCCGCTCATATTGTCTGAACGAGCGAATGAGTTCTCCAATCTCTAGATTTCCTGCCAGCAACTTCTTGCAATTATTGAGATTACGTCTGAGCGAGATTATCTTTCCGAGCTGCCCGCTTGCTCCTTGCTGCTCCGCAGTCAGCGCGTTGCAGACCTCGCGGATGCGGAAGTGGCAGTTCTTGATGTCGGTCAGATTCTTCGACTGCCGCGGGTCGTTGGCAAGTAGCGTACTTAGAGTGTTGTACTCCTTCCCGGCTTTGTCCGAGGTTGTCCAATCGACCTGAAAGCCCTCGAACAACATCTTCGCGAGGCTGCTGGTGGTCATATTTATGTTGTGATACCAGAACTCGTTTATGTGGAAGACAATCTGTTTCCTGAGCACTTCTGCTTTGACGGACTCTCCGTAATAGTGCTGGAGGTAGATCAGTGATGCGGCGACAAGTACCTCGAACACCAGCGGAACGAACAGAAGGATCAATCCCTTGTGAAGAATTCGTGGTTGGAAAAAAGCCATCTGAACGTTGGTGGTCCTCAGTTTGCCAGCCCGGGGATTGATGTTTTGAGATTACCACGGCAGCTGCCGAATGGCGGAAGGCGGATCGCATACGCCGGGGCGCGGTGAAACCCCGCCACGGCGAGGAGGCTGCACAGATTGTCACATCAGCACCACTATCGCAAGCGCCGGTCCCGCGTTTAGTCCAGCCGATCGAAAGCGGCACCAGAGCGCAACGTCGACTTGCCAGGGGTATACAATGTAAAAGGCCGGCAAGAGGGCGGGTTCCTCGAACGGCGGCAGTCACCAACGAAGGGTGCTACCCGGTTATGGCCAAAATCCTGGTAGTTGATGATGACCCTCAGGTGTTGGAGTCGGTAGCAGATAGGCTCACCTTCGAGGAGCACACGGTTACCGTTGCCAGCACCAGCCTCGAAGGCTGGACGCATCTGCAGAGCAACGATTACGACCTGGTGGTTTTGGACTGGGAGCTGCCGGACGGGACCGGCGTCGATATTCTCAGGAGATTTCGCCAGGCTGGCGGCTCTACGCCGATTATCATGCTGACCGGCCGCACCTCCATCGATGACAAGGAGTCGGGGCTTGATTCCGGCGCCAACGATTACCTGACCAAGCCATTTTCGCTGAAGGAGCTATCGGCTCGCATCCGGGCCAATCTGCGCGCACAAGAGCGAGCCACTGCTCCGCCGCCTCCGCTCGGACAGGGGAATGAAGAAGTCCTCAAGCGCGGCGACTTGCTTGGCACGCGCCTCGCCGCCTATTATGAGTTTATGGAAGTGCTCGGTGAGGGCGGCGCCGCGTTTGTTTTCAAAGCGCGGCATCCGCGCTTGAATAAGCTGGTAGCAATCAAAATGCTTAAGTCGACCGAGCTGAAAGAGGTAGCGCTAGAACGTTTTGCTCGGGAAGCTTGCACGGTAAGCCAGATCAGTCACTACAACGTGATTACCGTCTATGACTACGGTGTGACGGAGCGCAATCGCCCCTACATGGTCATGGAGTACATTGAGGGCGTGGCGCTCCAGGACAAGATTCAAAAGGAGGGACCGCTTCCCCTCCTTACCGCATCAGCCATTCTCATGCAGATTTGCCGGGGATTGCAGGAGGCGCATAGCCAGGGGATTATCCATAGAGATCTGAAGCCGGAAAACATCGTATTGCAGAACCGCAGTGATAGAGCAGACTGGGTGAAGATTGTCGATTTCGGATTGGCACATCTTTTGGAGGGACGCCAGCAGCGGCTAACGCGCGAGGGCTCGGTTGTAGGCACGCTCCAGTTCATTGCCCCGGAGCGGTTGCGGGACTTTCCTCCGGATGAGCGATCGGACATATATTCCCTCGGGGTTATTCTTTTCGAGATGCTGACCGCCAGGCCGATTTTCGACGCGGAAGATGCGCAGTCCTTGCTGATCAAGGCTGCAACTGAACCGGCTCCGCCCCCTTCCCGTTTCAGGCAAGAGATTGCGCCGGGCTCAGCATTCGACCAAATAGTCATCAAGGCAACGCAGAAGGATCCAGCCAAGCGCTATCAGTCTGCTGCCGAGATGCGCAATGAGCTAGGGCAGGTTCATAGCAAACTCTTACAGAGCAAAGGCCTCTAAGATGACTGGTGCGAGTAGCACCGCGTGGGCAGCTATATGAGACCTCAGTCAGGTTAGCGATCTGTTCCGACTCCTGCATGTCTGTAGCTAGCTCTGAGCGCGGCAGAAGCCCTTAGCGTGGCTCAGGACTTGGGTGCTTCCGTGTCCCTCGTTTCTTCGATTTTTTTGACCGGAATTTTAACTTGATAGTAGGGATCGTAGAGGCAGTCAGGCGCCGGAGAAGTCTTCCACGGCGGCTACGCAAAAGCCCATCTTGCCCGTGTACTCCGGCTTGGACTCAGAGGCCCTCAGTTCGATGAAATCACTTAATGCCGTCCCTGATTTTTTGTTTTATCTTTTCAGCTTCCTTGTGATCTTCCTTGTCGATTTTCTCCACGATGCCCGCAGCCTTCTTGCTGGCTGCCACGTAACGCTCGTGCACGCGCTGGGGTGGATCAATGTCATCGAACTTGTTGCGCTCTTTCTGGCGCTCAATCGTGACCGCAACTATCTGATCATGGTACTCATCATTGCTGATCTTGCCCATTTTATGCTCGATTTCAATGATGTCGTATTCAACGCTGTAATTTGCCGGACCCTCTTTTCGAATTTTTGCGGACTGCTCCTTTAAGGCATCAAGATATTCTTGGTCGCTCATCTTGCCCGTGTCGTGCTTGAGAGAGGCGAGATCATAATCAAGCTCATGATCTTCATGCTTCTCGCGGCGATTCTTGTCGGACCATGCTTGTAGGACCTTTATCTTGTCTGCGTTGTACTCCGCTTCAGTACATTTCTCTGCTTTTAGTTTCATGTCGAGCGTTGCCGACTCAAGCGCATAGTCTATTTTGTTTTCTTGGCGATTCTTCTCAACCTGGGCCTGCATAGTTTCGTACTTCAGCTCCGGACTTGTAGTCGTGGCCTTGCAGAGATCTTCCACGCTCATCACGTGATTATCTCCCTTGTCCCACTGGTTCTGCATTTTTACTCTGCCGCCATCGAAGTCTGTGATCGTCACTACGTGTCCACCGCCCGACCCCCCTGCTTTGCCGGCACCAGAGTCGTGCCAGAATGGCTCTCGGTCGCATTCCACCGAAACCTGGATTGGAAGCTCGCCCTTTCGTTTCGCTTCGGCAAGAAACATCTTCATTCTTTCCGGGTCGTCCCCTGGATAAGCATCACCATGAGGTTTCATCTCAAATGTACACTTTGCCATTTCGTTGACGTTGTCGTGAAGCTCTTTGCGCTTCTCGTCGGTAAGACCCTCGTTCTTGTCAATTGCGTCGTGCATGGTCTTAAAGCGATCAGGATCATTTATGTCGAGATTCAAATCTTTCGCCATTCCCGCTTCTTTGAATTCGTACTCAAGCATTGCTTCCGTGGCCTTGTACAGGGACTCGAATGCTCGCCAATTGCTGGACGATGACAGAATAGTGACGCCCTCGGAGCTGCTTGGAGAAATCTCTCTGAGCATTTCAGCGGTTTGAGGTGGGTTAATGCCGATGTCGTATCTCATTATCCTTGGTTTGTCATGGGAGTAATCAACGATTCGCTCACCGTTAGAGTCTGGTGGTTTATCGCCGCTGTGATCAGGATGTTGCTCATACCTCAATTTTCCGGGAGGTTGAGTGAGCTGATTTTGCTGTTCTAAAGCGACGTTGACTGCTGTGACCTGGAATATTTGACTGGCAAAGTCCCGATGACCATCCTTGCGCGGTACTTCGGTTGCTTCGCCTTGTTTTTGCAGGCTGTACTGGTCCTTGGAATAGTCGATGGTGACTGGATTCTTGCCATGTGTTGTGTACTTGCCTGTTGTAGCAACATCGGCAACCATTCTCGTTGCCTCAGCAGGGTCCTTGGCATAGACCCTGGTTTCAGTAGAGGCGGCATAACAAGTTTCGTGATTACCCTGTGAAACGGTCGTCGTATCTGCACAATGCTCCATAGCCTCTTGTGCCAGCAGAATACGATCCGCTTGATTGACTGGTGCCCCGGGGTTGTCCGCCAGCAAGCGCTCTATGTTCTCATAAGACTTCTCGACCTGCTCTTGGGACTTCTTCTCAGCCGCCTTTTCAGCGTCTTCCGGCTTCATGCCCTGCGCTTCGAACTGTTTCTTGTAAGACTCCTCGGTCTTGGCTGCCCTTGCCTCAAACCTGTCCAGGTTCTTGAGAAATTCTGACTTCTGCGGCTCCTTCATGTCCTTTGCCGCTTCGACGAGCTTCTCGTGATGCTCTTTGACTTCTGGGTCGTCTTTGAGCCGCTTGAGTGCTGCAGCATCGGATGAACTATCGCGTCCGGCGCCCATGTCGCCTTCGACGCCCTTGCGTGCTTCCATGGTGGCATCGCCGCCCTTGCCCTCGGCTCCTTTGACGAAGGCACCCTTTTCCCCGACTTTCATTGCCTCGGTGAATTTTTCGATCGGCACGCCCTCACCATGGGGATAGCTATGATCTTTGCCGCCGGCAGTGTTTTCGTAATAGACTTTGCCATCTTTGATCTCTGTGATGACAATGGCGTGATTGCCCTCGAGACTGCCCGCTGCCTCGCCGCCCATACCCGTATCAGCGAGATCACCTTTAAGGGAAATCCCGACTTTCATTGGCGGTCCGCCATTGGCATCGAGTGCCTTCTGCAAGTCCTCCGAAGACTGAACCGGGACCTCGCCATATTTCTCGCCCGGAAAGAGGTCCTTGTACGCTTGCAGTTGTTTTGCTGAATCTATACCGTGAAACTGTTCCGGCGCTCCAGGATTGTTAGGATCGATCAGGCGCTCACCATAATCCGTCGCAGGCGTGACGCCTTTGGGACGCGGCTCGATGTCTGGGGAGTCAAGCGCCACGGACTTGTACGTCTTCGGATCCACTGCCAGTTGTATGGCTGCATCCTGAAACAGCTCACTTGAAAAACTTCGTCTGCCATAAGCGTCTGCCTTGGGATTAAGATATCCATCCGTCGTGTCGGCGTGCACGACCTTGCCGCTGGGAAACTCGTATTTACCCTCGGTGGCCAGCTTGGACACGATATCGGCATAACGATCTGGGTGCTTTCTGGCCATGAGCTCTTCCATATTTGCAGCGGCACATGACTCATGGGCTCCCTGTTGGATTGATTCTGGATGCGCGATCTGGTGTGCTAGAGAAGTAACCAGTTCCGATTGTTCCGATCTTGTGAACCTGGCTTGATCCGGGGGCTTTCGCTCCTTTTCGACATAATTGTATGTCCCACTGTCTGCAATCTTTGAGAGACTCTCGTAAACCTTTCTTCTCTGCTCCGGCGGCAGCCTATCTATGTCGGCAAGATCTTGCTTGAACTGCCGCATGTATTCCGGGCTCATGTCGATTTTGCCAGCCAACTTGTCCGCATCGGACTCGACGTGTTTGCCGTCTTTGTCCAGGAGCTGCTCCGTACCGTCTCGCCTGCGCTCGAGTTTGGTTGGCGTGCCCTCGGCGCCGTCTGCCTTACGGTCTTCGAGCTCAGCTTTGGGTAGCTCGATTGTGTAGCTTCCGTCGCCTGTAACTTCCACCTTGCCGGACTTGTGCTCGACAACTTTGCCCTGTCCGTCGGTTACCGTTACGCCCGTTACGTTGTTTCCGGAGCGCTCGAATGTGGTTGTTTCACCTTCGGCATTGGTAATCGAGGTGACCTGCTTCTGTGGGTTCTTGTGGACTTCGACGCCGTCTTGACCGATCTCGACGGTGGATTTGTCTTTAGCGATGAGCCTTATTCCGCCTTTGCCGTCGGACTCCACTTTGTCGTAGTGCTCCGTGCGGTCGCCAGTCTTGACAGTGACGCCACCTTCTTCGACCTTAATTTGTTTTACGTGACCTTCATCGTCTTTGATCTCGTAGCCTTGAACCGAGTCTCCGCTCTTTATCTCGGTTACATGCGAGCCGCTTTCGGTGACGGCGTCACCGCGGGTGACTTTGCCGCTGGCGTCGATGCTGGCATCTACTATGCCGGTCTTTGCACCTTGATCATAGCTTCGTAGCTTCTCGAGAGTGCCATCGCCGGAAATCCTTGTAGCTTCAACGGCGCTATTCTGGTCCTCTCTCACGAAAACAACCCGACCTTTATCGTCAACCTGGACGTCTCTCAGCTTGTGCTGATCCCAATGCCCATCCTCGTCTTTCCACATGCCGCCTTTGTTCTCGAACCGCGTCGGTTTGCCAAACTGATCCGGAATCGTTACTGCACTAGGCTTGCCGTCCGCCCCATATTCAATCTGGTAAGTCTGTCCATCTGGCATCGTGTATTCAGTAGGCATCTCCTTTCCACCGATGGTGGTCGTTTCGTATCTCGGCTGCTTTTCAAGCGTTCCTGCTCCCGAATCCTTCGAACGATCGCCTATAGCCCCCTCGTCCGATTTGTCGGTGGGCGCGGCCGGCGCATGCTCGCCTCCGGGAGTCAGCGTGCGGGCGTCATCAGGCACACCCAGGGGCAGCGCCTCGGGATTGGCACCCTTGGGCAGCATGTCGAGGACGCCTAGCGGGATGTTGTTGGGAGCGAGGTCGCTCTCGGGCACAACCTTGCGGGTATCATCGAGAACTTCCAGCGGGATCACCTCCGGTTCTGCACCGTGTTGAACAGCAAGATCAACCATGTTGTCGATCCAATCACCACCCAATTCAGTTGGGTTCTCGGCGTCCTTGCCTGCGTCGGGCGCCCCGTTGCCGCCTTTGCCGTCTCCGCCTTCCTCTGTAGGTTTGGGTGGCTGCTTGTCGCCACTGGCGTCTTCGGTCTTCTCGGCGTTACCTGACAGCATGGACAGCCCTTTTCGGAGGATGCTCACTCCGCTGTCGATGATGCTGACGCGCAGGTCTTTCAGGATTGACCAGCTGCTGGTCTCTCGGGCCTTGTCCTCCAGGTAGTCGGCTACCCTTTTTGCTTGCGCAGTGCCGAGCTCTTCTACTCGGCTCCCATAGGCCGCCTTGAGATCCTCCGACTCCGGCTTATACTGTGTGGCCGATGCATCGGTCTTAACGTCCAGGGACTTTTCATTGGTTTCGTCTGCTGCCATGTGCTGTGCCCTCTGCCTGAGGCATCTGGTATTTCGCCCAAGTCATTCTATCGATTAGCCAGGTTCTGAGAGTCCAATGCGCCCACGGTAATTGACTTTCAAATCACCCTGCGAGCGGTTGGATTAATGTTGTGACCCTCCAAATTGGGCCGAGGAGGGAGCACACGACGCCTGAACCTGTTGTCGGCAAGTGTTAGGAGGTGAACATTATATAGAGTACCCTTTCGGGGTCGATCTCAAACCGCCCACGCGCTTGGTATAAGATTTAGAAAGAGTGCGCCAGACTCCAGTGGCAATGTAAGGTGCTATCGACTCATGGCAAATATTCTCGTAGTTGACGACGACCGCGTCATGCTGCATACCATGGAGGACTGGCTGACATTTGAGCAGCACACCGTGACGCTGGCAAACTCAGGCAGCAGCGGGTGGGAGCAGCTTCAAAACAATGAGTTCGAGCTTATAGTCCTCGACTGGGATATGCCGGGCCTGACCGGCATAGATCTGCTGAAACGATTTCGGGCAAGCGGTGGCACCACGCCGGTAATCATGCTCACCGGCCATAGTTCTCTCGCCGACAAGGAGCATGGTCTCGATTCAGGCGCCGACGATTACATCACCAAGCCCTTTCACATGAAGGAGCTGTCCGCTCGCATTCGCGCCAACATTCGAAGAAGGGGGACGGCTGCGCCACCAGCTGCGACACCGGTTCCGCTTGGGCAGGCTAACGAAGAGGTGCTCAAGCGTGCGGATTTGATCGGCACACAGCTGGCTGCCACCTACGAGTTTATCGATGTTCTTGGCGAGGGCGGATACTCGGTTGTTTTCCGGGCGAGGCAGCCCCGCCTCAACAGGCTCGTAGCCATCAAAATGGTGCGTGCAGGAAAACTCAAGGAAACCGCGATCGCGCGCTTCGAGAGGGAGGCGCAAGCCGTCACCAAGATCAACCACTATAACGTCGTGACCTTTCACGACTTCGGCGTGACCGAGCGCAACTTGCCCTACATTGTAATGGAGTTTATTGAGGGTGAAGAGCTAGGACAGAAAGTAGACAGGGAGGGACCGCTGCCGTTTCCCGTTGTCGTCTCCATCCTCCTGCAACTATGCAGCGGCTTGCAGGAGGCGCATGGAAAGGGCATCATCCATAGAGACCTCAAGCCGAACAACATTCTGCTGCAAAGCCGGAGCGACAGAGCTGACTGGGTGAAGTTGGTGGATTTTGGGCTGGCTCACCTCGTGGAGGGCAGCCACGAGCGCTTGACCACCGCCGGTAGGGTAATGGGCACTCCCCAGTTTCTCGCGCCCGAGCGGTTCAAAGGTGTTTCGGCCGACGAGCGTTCGGACATATACTCTGTTGGAGTAGTACTGTTTGAGATGCTGACGGCCAGACCACTCTTCATAGCCGAGGATACGGAAGCGCTCATCGTCGAGGTGCTGCTGACACCACGGGTGCCACCATCATCTTTCAGGGCGGACATCGTGCCGGGTTCGGCTTTCGACAGAATGTTTCTCAAGGCCGTGGAACGAGATCCACAAAATCGCTACCAGAGCGTGGCCGAGATGCGGGAGGAACTCGTGCAAATTCAAAGCCAGTTACAGCAGAATCGAAGCACGTGAGCCGGGAGTGATTAAGGTTGGCCAAGGAATTCTAGCTGTCTACTGTGCCATTTGGTGTGCGATTCTGACCTCAGCTGCCACTGTCATGTGTTTCCCATCTTGCGCGAAGGAGCAAACCTTGTCGTTGCGTCCCGGCGATCTCAAAGGCAAATGGAAAGGTTCTTTCCGCCAGTTCTCGCACGATGTTGATAAATCGTTTCCCATGCTTATGGAGATCACTTCTGCGGAAGGTAAAAAGGTATCCGGAGGCTGAGGCGGATGTCGACCAGGCAATTCAACTTGATTCATCTGATGTGTCAGCTGCTGATGATTATGAGTTGCGCGGGCTTGTGCGCATCGCCTCTGGCCAGTTCAAGGCTGCACTGGCGGATTTCCTCGAGTCAGACAGGAAGAACCCTCATGCATCCAATAAATCGTACGTCTATCACAATATTGGCACTGCCTACTACCGCCTGGGAGAATACAAGCGCGCTGTTAGCTATTTTGACAAAGCTATTGCCACAAATCGGGCCGGTGGCAAGACTTACTTCAGACGAAGCCAGGCGCTTGAACAGCTTGGTTTGCACGATCAGGCTGCCAGTGATAGAGAGACAGCTAAAAAGTTGGGATATGACGAAAAAAAGGACGATAATTGAGCGGGTATAAGATGTAGAAGGCGAGTCGTGCAACAGCCGACCGCCTGCTAGAGTGGGCGCAATTCGAGGGTGCCATCCAGTCATGGCGAAGATTCTGGTAGTAGATGACGATCGAGTGATTTTGGCGGCGATCGGAGATTGGCTGGCTTTCGAACAGCACGATGTAACGGCAGTTAGCTCGGGCCGCGCAGGGATGCAGCAGCTGCGGGACACGACCTACGATCTTGTCATTCTCGACTGGGATATGCCGGATATAGCAGGCATTGACGTTCTCAGACAATTCAGATCGGATGGCGGCGCTACCCCCGTGATCATGCTTACGGGACACACGTCGATCGACGATAAGGCCTGCGGACTCGACGCCGGCGCCGACGATTACATCACTAAGCCATTTCACGTGAAAGAGCTGTCGGCGCGCATTAGGAATTGTTTGAAACATCAGCGAGCCGAAGCGGCTCCGGCAGCGCTAGGGCAAGGGAATGAAGAATTACTCGCCGATGCGGAGCTGACCGGCACGAAGCTAGCTGCCAATTACGAGTTTATCGAGCAGATTGGCAAGGGTGGTTCGGCCCTGGTGTTCAAGGCAAAGCATCCGCGCCTGGATAAGTTTGTAGCGATCAAAGTCCTGCGCTGGGGTGGTGTCAAGGATGCAGCCGTGGAGCGTTTCGAGCGGGAGGCACTGGCTGTAAGCCGCATCAATCACTACAACGTTGTCGCTGTTTACGACACAGGCGTGACTGAGCGCGGTCGCCCATACCTCGTAATGGAATATATCGAGGGCGAGTCTCTGGTTGAGAAGATCCTCAGGGACGGGCCGATGCCGCTCACCGACGCAGCCAACGTTATCGTGCAGATGTGCAATGGCTTGGAGGAGGTTCACGCCAAAGGCATTATTCACAGGGACTTGAAGCCGACCAACGTAATTCTGCAAAAACGCAGTAATCGCGCTGATTGGGTGAAGATAGTGGACTTCGGACTCGCTCACCTTTTGGAAGGCGGGTACGACCGGCTTACAGAAGCAGGCAGAGTGATGGGCACACCGCGATTCGTTTCACCCGAGCGGCTGATTGGTAGAACTGCAGATGCTCGTTCGGACGTCTACTCCATGGGAGTCATTCTCTTTGAAGCTCTGACGG
>Ga0066388_100000208_pt1 | contig 24269 bp, 20 predicted proteins | sample PanSoiMetaGPlot6_FD_64539 | JGI IMG/M metagenome (GOLD analysis project Ga0066388, IMG submission 64539) | Tropical forest soil microbial communities from Panama analyzed to predict greenhouse gas emissions - Panama Soil - Plot 6 (Hybrid Assembly) | ecosystem: Environmental > Terrestrial >...
GGGCGCTCAATGGACGTGACTCGACCAGCGGCGTCCTTCTTGACGTCGAGAAAGTCCTTGTCGCCAACCTCTGGTGCAGCCACTTCGCGCAACGGCATGCCTGCGTCGTTAACTCGCTGCAACTTATCCTGAGTGGCAAATTTGTCATTGGGGCTGACACTGACCACGCCGTCGTCATGGAAGGTCTGCGTATCTTTGTCCTTGACCTGTAAGAAAGGCTTACCGTCTGGATCCGTCAGCACCTTGCCGTTGCTATCCTTCACCGCTTCGTAGTCCGTCTTCTCGACCACGACTTGCATTGGGCCTTGTATTGAGACTTCCGGCAGGAGGCCCTGGGATTCCTTTCTGTCCTTTTCGAGTTGAGCCTGCACTTTGTTTCTGTACTCGGGGCTCGCATGCAGAAGCTCTGTCGATTCACGTGCCAGGGCGTTTGCAGCGTCTTTGTCGCCCGCAAGCGATTTTACTGCTAGCCCTTCCATTTTTTTTGCTTCCGCTTGTACGTTTTGATCAATCATTGCAGTCTTCTCCACGGGTTTCCTGGCTGCCGAAATTAAGTTCAGCTACACAGCATTCCAATTCACACAGCAGCTTGTCCGGACTAAGAGTCTGTTTCCAAGTGTGCCATACTAATTTCACGCACTAACCGAAACTTTTAGGAGCGCTTCTCGGTAAACCTTGATCGTCGGTGACTGGCTGCGGAAGTTCCTACCCGAATTACAAGCTGTCTGCTGCCCAGAAGGCTGCAGCTGGGAACAGAGCGATTGCTACTGTATCCCGAGGTAATCCTGACCAAACGCACCGGCGCCAGCGATAGAGCAGACCCTAGTGGGCATCTATCTCTTTAGTGCCATTTGCAATGGCGTCACGGATTCTCTGGCCCCTCGCTGGATCCGTCCGCTCGATCGTCTCCACCATCTGCATGGCCCGTTTGGTCTCTTTGTTGTATGCAGGATCCTTGGAATCGGTGCCGTCCTTCTTCCACTTCTTGTAGCGCTCGAGCGAAAGCTCGACAAGCTTCTTGTCGTAATCGTCGTCGCTTATCTGGCCCGAATTTTTCTTTAGGCGTAAGAGCTCGTACTCCTTGGCATAATCAATCGTGGAGAACCAGCTGCTCCGATTGTCATCGACCTCTCTTTGCAGTAGGCGGATCTTCAATTTAGGATCCATGGTGGCCTCGAAGAGATCTTTTGCGCTCAGGTCATGACTTGACTCTATGCCCCACTGGTTCTGCATTTTGGCAATACCGGTGTCCTTATCGTAGTCGGTGATGGTCACAAAATGCCCGCCACCGGAACCGCCCGCCGTGCCGCCTCCCGAGTCAGTCCAGAACGGCTCGTTCTGAGTGTTGACAGATATGGCCACAGGCAACTTCCCCTCGTCCTTCAGCCTGGCCAGCGTATCCTTCATTTCTTGCTCGGTCTTGACCTCTACGACGCTCTTATCCTCAATTGAAGCGGTGTCTGCTTGAAATTGATTGATTTGCCTATGCAGCTCCACTCGCTTGTTGGGATCTAATCCCTCTTTCTTATCGATTGCTTCGTGGGCCTTTCTGAAGGAATCTGGATCGTTGGCGTCGATCTTCCCGCCTTCAATCCCGCTTTCCTTGAACGCGGACTGAATGTCATGTGCTCTTACCGTTGGGCGGTAGACCGCTCCGTCGAAGGAATGTTCAAGAACCACCGGGCCCTGAGAGCTGCTCGGTGAAATCTCCCTGGCCGCCATGGCCAGGTCCTGCGGGAAGATCCCTGGATCGCGTTCCAAGACTAGCGCCTTTCCAGTTGCCGGGTCGACTTTCGAGCAGTCCACCAGCCGCGCGCCATTGTCCGCCGGTTTGGCGCCTGGAACACCCTCTCCCTGCAGGTACTTGATCTGGCCATGTGGTGTGGTGAGCTGGTTTTGCTTCTCGAGAACCACATTGAACGCGGTCACCTGGAACAACTGACTTGCATAGTCCCGCTCGTTATCGCCATGCGGCACGTTGTTCGATTGGCCCTGCTTCTTGAGACTCTCAGCGTCCAGCTCGACCGTTACCGGTGGTGTGCCGTTTCCAGTGTACTTTCCTTTTGTTGCCATCTCGGCGACCACGCGCGTTGCCTCAGCCGGATCTGCGGTATAGGTCCTTGTTTCCAGGCTTGCGACACCACAAGTGCCGTACTGCCCCTGGCAGATCGACTTCGGGTCGGCCGCATGCTCCATAGCTTGCTGGGCGAGAAGGATCCGATCCTTCTCCTCGACCGGCGCCTTATCGTTCTTCTCAAGCAACTTTTCCATGTTCTGGAGGGTCTTCTCGACCTGCTCCGTTGCCCTATGCTCCGCCTCTTTGGCAGCCTGTTCGGGGCTCATTCCCCTGGCTTCGAACTCTTTTTGATACTGCCGCTCAAGCGAGGCTAATCTTCCCTCGAACTTGTCTTGATTCTTGAGGAACTGGCTGAGCTCAGGCTCTGTCATCGTCTCTCTAGCCCGCCTCTCAAGTTCAGCGTGCTCCTTCTTTACCTCCGGATCTCCGGTCAGGCGCTCGAGCGCTTTGGCGTCCTGCAGCTGATCCTTCACCCGAGCATAGCCTTTCTCCCCGAGCTCATCCTTGAGGTCGTCCATGAGATCAGCGCCCGTATTGTTTTTGGCGTAAATTTTCATTAGCTCCAGGGTCTGCGCCGGCGTTTTCCATTTCATCGCCTCATAGATTGCTTCCTTATCGGTCCCCAGATCGATCAAGTCATCTCTCTTTGTCGCTTTTCGGATCGTTTCTGCGTCTTTCTCCAGATCCGGCCCTGGCTCTTGAGGCGCTACAACCGTGCCCATGCGCGCCGGCGGTGCGGCATCGTGCCCAGCCATGGCGCTTAGTGGAGTTTCGGGCTTGGCGAGTGGCAGCGCAGTCGCGTCAATCGCTACTGATTTCTCGCCAACGCGGGCAATTGCCTGCCCTGCCTCATCGGTAAGCAGGAAAACCTTGGGTAGATGGGCTGAGCTGGACGTCTTTCCTTCGCTTCGCAGCTTGGCTTGCTCGTCTAGCCGGGTTTGGAGATCAGCCGGCTTCTCCTGTCCGGATCGTGCCAGTTCAGCCGCTCCGCTGCCGGATCTGCTGTCCGCTGCCCGCTCTGCAGAGTCCGTTGGTGGCTTTGGCTGATCCGTGGACATGGCTTGGTTCCCTTCGAGTTTAGATTACCTTGACATGGCCTATGCTAGCAGCGATCTGGTGGGCTGGACCACCGGCTCCGCCGCTCGGCCCTGCAGGATCTACGTTCTAGGCGGAGAAATTAGCCAGGTCAGCCGGCAGGTTCACACGATCAGGCCGCTGGCCGCCAGTGCGCCTTTAGTATCAACGCCGGTCTGGTCTTGAAGTTTTTGCAATAGTGAGCCTACTGGATGTTGGCCGCGGTTGTGACGGCCAGCGACACCGGGGCATCAAGCTGCAGCTTCAGCGATTGTCCGGAGCTAACCGTCACGTCGGCTCCTTTTCGTACCAGCAAGCTTTCGGCAACGCCCAGCGCTCCACCGAGTACGATGCCGGACAGGGCCCCCCGGCCGACCGACCCACCGGTGTGCCCGGCGATCGCTCCAATAGTGGAGCCAACCAGTACACCGGTGCCAGCACCAATTGCCCCGTGGATAGCCGCCTTCTCAACTTTCTTCTCCGTGCTCTCCCCCTTGAAGCTGTCGGTCCCGGCAGTCTGGGCAAAAGCATCAAGACCACCGACGATGTGTGCATTGATTGGCGTCTCCACCCCATCGGCCGTGCGCAGCCTGTTGAATTTCAACCCCAGCTTTCCGGAGCGGCCAAGACGCTGTCCGGCCTGCGAGTCTATGACCTGGCCGAGAACGACGGTGCCTTTTGGAATCGAGGAATCACCCAGTAGCACATCTTGAGCGATCTTGGCCTCCACTGGATCACCGGGCTTGGCCAGCGCGCTGGAGAGGGCACCACTGAGCGTGACCGGAAAGGTCATGCCAGCTGGCACAAATACCACGTGCCCCTGACGGACCGTTGCACGCCCCGCATCGCCAGAGGACTGGCCGGTGGATGCGCTCCCTGAGATTTGAGCCACATAACCATCAACAGCAGAAGCGTCGCCGAGCGCCTGCCTGAGACTGTCCGCCCAGCGGGCGGCCAGAGCTGCCGGGCTGGTGCCGGCCGCTTTGGCGCTGTTGATGTCGGCCGTAACCACGTGATAGCCGCCCAGAGTGATGATTGGCATGCCTTTGAAGTAGACAATATTCACCGCAGACGGTGAGCGGTCGGTGGTTGCCACCAGGGCGTTGTCAAGATTGCCTTGGGTAATCTCTGCTCGTTGGGCAGGAGACAGTCCACCCGCTTCCGCTTGCAGGGAGAAGAGACTGCGTCCTGCCAGATTGATTGTGCCATCGGCGGCCAGCGCTGGCGCCAGTGAGAATGTGAATGCCTGACAGAGACCGAACGCTACTGCCAGCACCGTGTGCTTGGAATGCTTTCCCGTTAGTTTCGTCATGGTAAACTCCCCGACTGAGCCCAATGAGGTAAATCAGAGCGCGTCTGAACAGAGAGGGCGCATCCCTACGCCCACACAATTATCAGCAAGCAGGTTTCCCAAAGCTCTGACCATGCCGACAGACGCCTGGGTATGAGCGGAGGTTCCCGGGCATCGCGAATCAATGCTGCCGAGCGATTGGCCAGCTGCCCTCCGCCCAGCTCGCTGAGCAGATTCAACAACCAGAATCAGCCAGTTCGCCCTCAGTCTTCGAGCTTGAAGCCGATCTTGACCTTAACCTGGAACTCGTGAACCTGTCCTTCTTTGATCAGTCCGCGCTCTTCAACTACCTCAAACCACCCCAGGTTGCGCAGATTCTTTGATGCGCGCTTCACGCCCTCCTGAACCGCATCAGCAAAGCTCTTCGGGGAGGTTCCAACAATTTCGGTGATCTTGTACGTGCCGGCCATGGTGAACTCCTCTAATTCGGGTAGTTGCAAGTAACCACTCGGGGCTCAAACTATACTTCTCAATTACATCCGGAATTTGTTGAGCGTTGATCGCACGTAACGCTTTCTAAACAATTTATCGTCATATTGGCTCTCAGTGACGCATTCACGCTATATGCGCTTGGCATCTGCCGGAGACCCGTGCGCGCATCTACTATCGCCCTCCTCGATAAAGCAGAGAGCCGAGTCTTGGCAAGGGCCTGCCGGCTGTAGGGTTGTGCACCGTATCTGGTGCTCACACGCCAACTCCGGCCAGCGCCGTCGGACGGCCGCTGGGTTTGCCGTTGGCATAACGAATGCCGAGAGCGTCCTGGGCAATAATCAGACGCTGAATCTCTCGGGTCCCTTCGTAAATGTTCAGCACCTTGGCGTCACGGAAGTACCGCTCCACCGGATACTCATCAGAGTAGCCGTAGCCTCCGTAGATTTGCACGGCATTGTGTGCAGCCTTATTGGCTGCCTCACCACAAAAGAGCTTGGCGATCGAGGTCTCGAGTGTATTGCGCACACCCTGGTTCTTGAGGTGGGCAGCCCGCAGGTACAAGAGTCTACCGGCTTCGCAATCTGCCACCATATCGGCAATCATGGCTTGCACCTGCTGATGCTCGCCAATCGGCTTGCCAAAAGTTTTACGCACCATGGCGTACTTCGTGCAGGCATCAATGCACCCCTGAACCAGGCCAACAGCCCCGGCTGCTACCGAGAAGCGTCCGTTGTCGAGCGCCGACATGGCAATCTTGAAGCCGTCACCGACCTCACCGAGAATGTTCTCTTTGGGAACACGTACATCTTCCAGGAAGAGTTCCGAGGTGTCGGAGGCTCTTAGCCCCAGCTTGCCCTTGATTGGCCGGGCCGTGAACCCCTTGGACTTGGCGTCGACAATGAAGCAGGTGATGCCTTTGTGTCCCAGCGACCGATCAACGGTAGCAAAGACAAGGGCATGCGTAGCAATTGATCCACAGGAGATCCATACCTTCTGCCCGCTTAGCAGGTAGTCGCTGCCATCCTTAACTGCGCGTGTCTGCTGATTTGCCGCATCGCTGCCTGCTTCCGGTTCTGTCAGTCCATAGCAGCCGATGAACTCACCGTTGCAGAGCTTGGGCAGATAATACTGCTTCTGCTCCTCGCTGCCCCACTTGAGGATCGTCAGGGCAACAAGGGAGGTCTGTACAGAAAAAAGAGTGCGCGTTGACGAGCAAACCCGGTTGATCTCTTCGGTCATCAGCCCGTAGGCAATGTAATCTAATCCCAAGCCCCCGTACTCTTCGGGAATCGGGCAGCCAAGAAAGCCTTCAGCAAATATCTTCTTGGCAATATCCCAGTCGAACTTGCACTCTCGATCATTCTTGGCGGCAACCGGGGCAATCTCTCGCTCGGCGAAGTCCCGCATATGTTTCCGGATAGATAGCTGCTCCGGAGTAAAGTCAAAGTCCATCAGTCTGTCTCCACATTTTGTGTACTGTCTGTGCTCTTCTCTTATTCACCATGACCGGCAGCATAGGTATCGATCTGAGCCTTCTGCAGGCGACCTGAGTAGTCGACGTAAATCGCCTTCCACTCGGTGAAGTTCTCAATTGCCGTGATGCCGGCCTCACGGTGCCCGTTGCCGGTCTGCTTGATGCCACCGAACGGCAGCTGGATTTCGGCGCCAATTGTTGGCGCATTTATGTAGACAATCCCGGAGTCCAGCTCTTCCATGGCTTTGAAGGCTCGATTTACATCTCTTGTGTACATGGAAAGAGACAGGCCGTAGTCAGTGCCGTTAGCCACTTTGATCGCCTCTTCGAAGCTCTCGACAGGGATAACAGCGACCACCGGTCCGAAGATCTCTTCCTGAGCTATGCGCATGCTCGGTTTTACATCACCAAATACGGTCGGCTCGTGAAAGCAGCCCTTGGCAAGCTCCCCATCCTCGCGGATCTGGCCGCCACACAAGAGCTTGGCCCCTTCCTTCTTACCGATTTCTACATACTCGTTGACGCTCTTCAACTGGCTCTTGTTGATCACCGGCCCAACTTCGACTTCCGGATTAAGGCCGTAGCCGAGTGTCAGCGCCTTGGTGCGCTGAACAAACTGATCAATGAACTCCTGATAGCGCTTCTTGTGGACGATGATCCGGCTGGCGGCTGTGCAGCGCTGCCCGGCAGTGCCAAAGGCGCCCCAGAGAGCACCTTCAATCACCAGCTCCATGTCCGCATCTTCCATTACACAGATGGCGTTCTTGCCACCAAGCTCGCAAGTGCTGCGCTTCATGAGCTCCCCACAGCGTCCGGCCACGCGCCGTCCCACCTCGGTGGAGCCGGTAAGGGAGATCGCCCGCACACGTGGATCCTCCACAAGCGCCATACCGACCTTGCTGCCGGCTCCGGTTACAAAGTTGAGCACACCGGCTGGCAGTCCAGCCTCAATCAGGACTTCGACCAGCATGAGCGCGCACAGTGGCGTATCGGTGGCCGGCTTCAGGACAACTGTGTTGCCGGCGACAAGCGCCGGGAAAAGCTTCCAGCTGGGGATTGCCACCGGGAAATTCCAGGGTGTGATCAGCCCCACAACTCCCAGCGGCTGGCGCACCGCCATGGCAAATTTGTCCGGCAGCTCGGAGGGCACCGTGTGCCCCATCAAGCGGCGGCCCTCACCAGCCATGTACTTGGCCATGTCAATCGCCTCTTGCACATCGCCGCGAGCTTCCTTGATCACCTTGCCCATCTCGCGCACCATCGTAGAGGCGATCTCTTCCTTGCGTGTCTCCAGCAGGTGAGCGGCCTTAAGTAGAATCTCAGCGCGGGCCGGGGCCGGTGTGTGCTTCCAGTCCGGAAACGCTGCTGCGGCAGCGTCAACAGCAGCCTTCACATCCTCGGGCCCGGAGGCGGCAAAGTGCCCGACAACTTCCGAGACGTTGGCAGGGTTGGTGCTCGGGAAGGTTTCGCCGTTCTTTGCTTTCAGCCAGCGCCCGCCGATATAGTTGTTGTAGACCTTCGGCAGCTCAGCCTTTTGATGGGCTTCAAGGCTCTTTGTGGTCGTGCTCATCATCATTCTCCTAACTGATCGCAGCTATATTAGCCTCCGGCGCAGCTCTCCACGCTCCGTCCTGGCGGGAGCCGCTGCCATACTTTCTGATTAAACTAGAGGGTCATGGCCTTCTCCAGAATTTCGCAACCCATTTCGGCGTCCTCATCCGACAGGTTGAGCGGCGGGATCAGGCGGATCACCTGGCTGTGGCTGCCGCAGGTGAGAACCAGAAGCTTGTCCTCGAGGCACCGTGCCGCTACCTTGTCGGTCACCTCCTTGCTCGGTTTCCCGCTCTTGTCGTTGAATTCGATGCCGATCATCAACCCCAGCCCACGCACCTCGCCGATGTGACCCTTGCCAGCGGCAAACTTCTTGAGTCGCTCCAGCAGCCGCGTGCCTAATTTTGCCGCCCTGTCGGGCAACTTCTCTTCTTCCAGCACCTGGATGGTAGCAAGGGCGGCCGCGCAAGAGACCGGGTTGCCACCAAACGTGGTGCCATGCCGACCCGCGGGCCATTTCTTGGTCAACTCCCTGCGTGAGACGAAGGCGGAAAGCGGCATACCGCCAGCAATTCCCTTGGCCATCAGCATCACATCGGGCTCCACGCCGGAGTGCTGGCAGGCGAACATCTTACCTGTGCGTCCAAAGCCGGTCTGTACCTCATCCACGATCAACAGAATGCCGTGCTTATCGGCCACCTGGCGGAGCTTCGGCAAGAAGCTGGGCGGTGGGACGATGTAGCCGCCCTCGCCCTGCACCGGCTCGACTATGATTGCCGCAACCTGCTCCGGGTGGATGAACTGGGCAAAGAGCACATCAAATTCGCTGATGCACTCTTCAACGCAGGCTTCCGGGTTGTCACGAAAATGCGATCGATAAACATAAGGATAGGGCAGGGTGAAGATCGACGAGGGCAGCGGCTCGTACTTTTCGCGATAATACAGCTTCGAGGTAGTGAGGGCCGTGGTCATTAACGTCCGACCGTGGAACGAGCCCTTGAAATTGATAATGCCGGGGCGCCCGGTCACATAACGCACCAGCTTGATCGCCCCTTCTACAGCCTCAGCACCGCTGTTGGCCAGGAAAACCGAGTCCAGCCCGCCAGGGCTTATCTCAGTTAACTTCTTCGCCAGCTCTATGTAGCGCTTGTGGTGTGTCACCACTGAGGTGTGCATCAGCTCGGCAACCTGCTTTTGAACTGCCGCGACCACCTTTGGATGGCAATGCCCCACGTTGTTGACGGCGATGCCGGTAGCAAAATCGAGATAGGCGTCCCCATTCATGTCGTAGATGTAGGAGCCCTGAGCACGCTCTGCCACGATGCGAGCCGACCGGGCCAGCACCGGATTGACGTATTCATCGTCCATTTGCAGATAGGAAAGATTTTTGTTGGTGCTCTTAGCCATTACCATGGGAAACTCCTCTTTCCGGACCGCTGTCTCCATTCTTTCTGACCCGGTGCGGCGTCAGGTACCACCACAAGCAACGACCGGTGGCGGTCCGATCCTACCGGGTCAATGCTCAGCGCCATACCGCTTGACAAAAGGCCTGCTGCCGATGATGACTTGCGCTTGAGTGCCTTGATCATAGCCGATATGAGCGCTTTTCGTACTGTCAGGAGAGCGCCTTGAGCCTCATGGCGAGCTGAATTAAGGCGCTCTCATCGCTGTCGGCGACAGGCCGCCGCCGGCAAGAAGGCGAATTGAAAGGAGCTAAGTGAGCTCAGTGCTCGCTGCCAGGCTGTTTGGCAGGGAAGAGCCGGCCTCAGCGTAGCCGGTTGAGCGAGTCGGCAACAAGACTCTACTTCACACGCCCGAGCGCTGTACGTCCCACCTGACGCTCGCTGCGTTGCTTGGCTCGAGGAGCTGACTTCGATTTGCCCTTGAAGGCGATTGATAGCACCTCGTCGAGGTGGGCAACCGGAACCAGGTCCAGCTTGGTTTTCACGTAGTCAGGTATCTCCTCCAGGTCTTTCTCATTGCCCCGGGGCAAAAGCACCGTCTTCACACCGGCTCTCAGGGCGGCCAGAACCTTCTCTTTGAGGCCGCCCACCGCCAGCACACGCCCGCGCAGGGTAATCTCGCCGGTCATCGCCAGGTTTGCCCGCACAGGCTTCCTGGAGATAGCCGAGATCAACGCCAGCGCCAGGGCGATCCCGGCAGACGGTCCATCCTTGGGGATCGCCCCCTCAGGGATATGGACGTGAACGTCCAGATTCTCCTGAAAAGCCGGATCGATTCCCAGGCGCTCGGCATGACTGCGCAGGTAGCTGAAGGCAGCCTGCGCCGATTCTTTCATAACCTCGCCCAGCTGGCCGGTCAGTTGCAGCCGTCCCTTGCCCGGCATTGTGTTGACCTCGATCGAGAGGGTTTCGCCGCCGGTCTCGGTCCAGGCCAGCCCGGTGACGATGCCGACCTGAGGGCCGTGCACCTCGCATTCGCGCAAGACCTTGGCTGGGCCAAGGTACCTGGAAACAAGCTGAGGAGTGATCCTCACCGCGCTTTCCATATGCTTGACAATCTCTGTGGCTACCTTTCGGCAGATGCTGGCCAGCCCCCGCTCCAGAGCACGTACCCCGGCTTCGCGAGTATATTCCTGGATAATCTTGCGGATCGCCTGGGCGGTAAACTTGAGCTGCTTGCCGGTCAGTCCGTGCTTATCAATGGTCTTGGGAATAATATGCTGCTCGGCTATGGCAACCTTCTCCTCCTCCGTGTAGCCCGAAATCCTGATGACCTCAAGCCGGTCGTGGAGCGGTCTGGGCACGTTATCCAGGGTGTTGGCCGTCGCCACGAAAATCACTTCCCGCAAGCTGAACGGCGCATCAAGATAGTGATCTGTAAAGCCGTCGTTCTGGTCTGGATCGAGCACCTCCAGCATGGCCGCCGTAGGGTCGCCCATGTAGCTGCGGGTCATCTTTTCTATCTCATCGAGGAGGACCACCGGATTCTTGGTACCTGCCTGCTTGATGGCGTGGATGATTCGCCCAGGCATAGCGCCAATATAGGTGCGCCTGTGTCCCCTGATCTCAGCTTCATCGTTGATGCCACCAAGGCTGATGCGGGCAAACTTGCGGTTCATGGCCCGGGCTATTGACTTAACAAGAGACGTCTTGCCCACGCCGGGCGGCCCGACCAGGCAGAGGATTGTGCCCTGCGGCTGTTTGGAAAGCTTGCGGACGGCCAGATACTCGAGGATGCGTTCCTTGACCCTTTCCAGGCCGTAGTGATCGTCCTCCAGGATCTTCTCAGAGCGCTGCAGGTCAATGACATCGCGCGAGCGTCTGGACCAGGGAAGCGAGACGAGCGTATCCAGGTAAGTTCTGATTACCGCTGCCTCGGCAGTCTGAGGCATCATCTTTTCCAGGCGCTGCAACTCCTTTTGGGCTTTCTCAAGAGCGACGCCGGTCATTCTCGCTTTGGCGATCTTTTGCTTGTATTCGGCAATCTCGCCGGCCTGCTCGCTGTCGGCGTTGAGCTCTTCCTGAATGATTCTCAGCTTCTCTCGAAGGTAGTACTCGCGCTGTGTCTTCTCCAGGTTGAAGCGCACGCGATCATGAATCTGCTGCTCCAGATCGGCTAACTCCAGCTCCCGGGAGAGGAGCTGGCTTACAAACTCCAGGCGAGCCGTGCTGTCTATGATCTCCAGACAGCGCTGGCGCTCGGCAACCTCCAGACCCAGATAGGTGGCGATGATATCGGCCAAGCGTCCGGGCTGTCCGATCCCGGAGACAGCAAGCAGACTCTCAGGATTGATCTTTTTGGTCGACTTGACGTACTGCTCAAACTTCTCCACCGACACACGGACGAGCGTCTTGGTGGACAGATCATCGCGGACCGTCTCCTGCTGTTCAGACACCTTAGCCGTCAAGTGATTGACGTCATCGTAAAGGAAATCGAGGGAGACACGGCAGCTTCCTTCAACCAGCACTTTGACCGTGCCATCGGGCAGCTTCAGCATCTGCATCACTTCGGCAAGCGTGCCGATCTGGTAGATGTCGTCCTCCTGGGGCTCCTCGCATTCCGGATCTCTCTGAGCGACGAGAACCACCAGCCGGTCATCGCGCAGCAGAGCTTGCTCCAGTGCGGCGATGGACTTGGGCCGGCTTACAAACAGCGGCGTCACCATTTGGGGAAAGACAACCACATCACGCAGCGGTATCAAAGGAAAGATGGTGGTGCTCAGGTCCGTAGCTGGCATAGCTGCCTCAGGCAATCTCGCCCTTGGGCTTGGCCTTGCTAGGCAGTTGAAGCAGCTCAGCAGTTGAGCGCTTCTCCACAAGCTCCTTTGTAATGTGGCAGATCTTGATGTCGGAGCGGGAGGGAACCTCGTACATGATGTCGAGCATGATCTCCTCGACAAGCGATCTGAGGGCCCGTGCGCCGGTCTTCCGCTTGATCGCCTCCTCGGCAATGGCGCGAATGGCGTCCTGGTCAAACTTCAGCTCCACGCCATCGAGGGCCAGGAGCTGTTGATACTGCTTGATAATGGCGTTGCGCGGCTCGATCAGGATGCGCACCAGGGCCTCAACGTCGAGCGCCTCGAGCACGGCGATAACCGGGATCCGACCCACAAACTCGGGAATAAGACCAAACTTGAGCAAGTCGTCGGGGATAAGCTCCCTGAGGATCTTGCTGGCTCGCTCCTCGCGCTCCCTCTGGGTGGCAGGTAAATTTGAGCCGAATCCTATGCCCCGGTTTGACGAAATGCGGGCCTCAACGATCTTGTCCAGGCCAACAAAGGCACCGCCGACGATGAACAGGATATTGGCGGTATTGATCTGAATGAACTCTTGATGCGGGTGCTTGCGCCCACCTTGTGGGGGCACGTTGGCCAGCGTCCCTTCGATCATTTTGAGCAGCGCCTGCTGGACCCCTTCACCGCTGACATCGCGCGTGATACTGGTGTTCTCCGATTTGCGGGAGATCTTGTCGATCTCGTCAATGTAAATGATCCCGCGCTCGGCTTTCTTGATGTCGTAGTCAGCAGCCTGATAGAGCCGAAGCAGGATATTCTCCACATCCTCCCCGACGTAACCAGCTTCAGTCAGCGTCGTGGCATCGGCCACGGCAAACGGCACATCGAGCAGCTTCGCCAGCGTCTGAGCCAGCAAAGTCTTGCCAGAGCCTGTCGGCCCAACCAGGAGGATATTTGATTTTTGGATCTCCACCTGATCGGAAAGCTCCGAGTTATGGCTGATCCGCTTGTAATGGTTGTAGACGGCTACCGAGAGGATCTTCTTTGCCAGAGTCTGTCCAACAATGTGTTGATCCAGAAAGTTCTTAATCTCCTGGGGTTTTGGTACATCGACCAGCTGCGGCAGAACCGCTTCCGAGGGCCCGGCATGAGCGCTCCCGTCAAATAGCTCTTCATCGAGAATCTCATTGCAGAGGTCCACGCACTCGTCGCAGATGTAGACGCCCGGCCCCGCAATCAGCTTCTTGACCTGATCTTGGCTCTTGCCACAGAACGAGCACTTCAGTCGGTTGTCTGATTGCTTAGGCATGGGGATTTCCTGTTGCGTGCTCGGACCGGTGCCTGGAGGCCTGCTCTTCGCCAGGCCATAACTAAACCGCCAAAATCAGACCGCTGCCAGATTGGGGGCCGAATCCAACCTGGTTATGACCTCGTCCACAATGCCGTACTCCTTAGCCTCGGCTGCCGTCATAATATTGTCCCGGTCGGTGTCTTTCTCAATCTGCTTGACCGATTGTCCGGTGTGAGCAGCCATCAGCTCATTCAACTGGCGTTTGACACGGATAATCTCCCGCGCCTGAATCTCAATATCCGTTGCTTGCCCCTGTGCACCGCCCAGCGGCTGGTGAATGAGAATTCTGGAGTGCTGCAAGGCGAGGCGCTTACCCTTTGAGCCTGCGTAGAGCAGAAACGCTCCCATGCTGGCCGCCTGCCCCAGACATATCGTCATCACGTCAGAGCGAATGTGCTGAATCGTGTCATAGATAGCCAAGCCAGATGTCACTGACCCGCCCGGGGTATTTATGTACAGGCGAATGTCTTTCTCGGGATCCTCAGCCTCGAGCAAGAGCAGCTGAGCCACCACGATGTTGGCCACGGTATCGTCGATAGGCAGACCTAGAAAGACGATACGCTCCCGCAACAGGCGGGAGAAGATATCAAACGCTCGCTCGCCGCGTGCAGTCGTTTCAATGACCGTAGGCGCGTAATAAGCCGACGGTGGGAAGCTGGCCATTGGGCTTTCGCTCCAGAGTTCGTAAAGCTTTTGTTGAGCTGAAGAAAACTGCGACATTTTCTTTTTCCTGTTTCCTCGCGATGACTATCACCTGAATAAGTAACGAGCTATGCCTAACCGGCTTAAGAGTTATCTATGGCAACCATACTACCTTACACGATTCTGTCAACCGGAACCTTAATGCCACTCTCGCTCACCTGCGTGTGCTCTGTCCAGCTCAACGCGCTCACCTTGGGCAGAGCGTTTCAGGGCTCCTTTGTCTCTGCTTCGCCTATCCCCGAAGGAGCGGAGTCAGAGACGAAGCGGATTTGAGCGCGGCCGACCAGATATTCCACCACCTTCTGCGTCAGGACCTCCTCCATCACTTGCCGTCTGAGCTCGTCGCTGCGCGCCACACGCTCTATCGGTACATTATACCTGGATGCCAGCTCAGCCAGGTATGGAGCCATTTCCGCATCGGTGACCGACATCTTCTCGGCACGGACAATCGCGCCCAGCACCAGGCTGGTCAAGACGCGCTGGCGGGCCTCAGCCTCCTTGCCCTCACCAATCTTTCCGAATTCGGGCGACTGCTCAAAGGCTTCCCAGTCCTGCCCGTTTTGCTCTACCATCTGCCGCAGCTGCTTCATCAATAGCGCTGCCTCGCGCTCGACCATGGTGTCGGGAATGTCCACCTGGGCATTGCTGATCGCCGCATCGACCACGGCACGCTGGGCCCGGCTTTCGTTCTCCTGCTTCAACTCCTCCTCGAGCCGCGCCGCAATTGCTTCCTTGAGCTTCTCCAGCGACTCCTGCCCCACAGATATAGCCAGCTCATCGTTGATATCCGGAACCGTTCGTTCGCGGATGCCCCGAATGTCCACCTGGAAAACAGCTGGCTTGCCTGCCAGCTCCTTGTTCCGATAATTCTCCGGGAACGTTACCTTGAGCTCGGCTCGGGAGTCCGGTTCCTTGCCCACCAGCTGCTCGCAAAAGCCATCGATGAAATTGCCTTCCTTCATCTCCAGCACCAAGCCCTCGGCCTTGCCGCCCTCGACCAGCTTCTCGTCCACAAAGCACTCGAAATCGAGAACAATGGTGTCTCCCATGGTAACCGGGCGGCCACCCACGTCTTTGAGGCTGGATCTGGACTCGGCAATGTTTCGTAACGCCCGCTCCATAGCATCGGCCGGCAGGCCAGCCTCGGGCACGGTAACGGAAAGGCCCTGGTAGACGCCCAGGGTCACCTCGGGGCGGACCTCGAAACGCGCCTTCAGCTTGAGCGGAGCCCCCAACTCGAAGTCGCAGGAGTCGATCTGCGGCTCAGTAATAACGTCAAGGTTCTCGTCCACGATTGCCCGGTTCAAAAGCTCCGGCACCAGGTGTTCGAGCGCCTCACGCTTGATGTAGTCGACCCCCACCGTCTTTTCGATGATCTGACGGGGGGCTTTGCCACGCCGAAAGCCCGGGATGTTCACCCGCTGACTCAGCTGGCGACAGGCGACTTCGTACGCTTTGATGGCCTTCTCGGCCTCCACCTCCAGGCCAAGCTCAACTACATTCTTGCCTTCTCTTTCCAGGCTAACCTTCATCTCTCTCCCTGTTCCTTAGCGACGGCAACCGGTCTTCATGGACGCCAGAGCCGCTACCGCACTCTGAGCGGGGCGCCGTCCTTGGCAGGAAACCGGCCGGCCCAGATCGTTCGGGCACAAATCACCTCTGGCAGCCCCTCAAGCTCGCAGCACAGCTTGATTTGCGCTTGAAGAGCAGTGGCGATTGTAGCACGCGGGACCGCTGACCCATGTGCGTTTGCGCGGATCTATTTACTTTTTGCGGCAGCCTGAAGCGGAGGAGGCCCCGGGCTTACTTTGGTACGACAATCGGCGGTGTGTTAGCGACCGCCAGCCCGATAATCACGGCCAGGTTGATCGCCATGTAGATGCCAACCAGGCTTGAGCCAAGCATGAGCTGCCAGCTGAGCAGGGCCTGCCGGGGTGTAAAGGTGGTGACGATGCCCAGCCGGTTGGCCACGTAATAGAGCAGTGACAGCCCCACCAGGACGTCGACCGCGATGACCATCGGCACACGCTGGGCAGCAAGTATAGGTACAGTCAGTGACAGCAAGGCCACGAAGACAACAATCAAAAGGCAGATGCTGGTGGCTCTGTCTGTGTCCCTGATCTTGACCTCGTTGTCCCGGCTCACACTGCTGACATACCGTATGGCTGCCATGCTGCTCTGCCAGCGGGAACGGCGCTTGACCATGTCCTCGGCCGCCAGCTTCAGCGTCTCCTCGCCCCCCCCAGTTGCCGCGGGAGCGGTACTCGCGCTTGTGCTTGCTGCCGCCTCCTGCTTGGGGCCATTACTGGCCGGCTTGCTCTCGCTCTCTGATGGGCCGTTACCAGACTCCTTCTTTTCCTCCGCCGCCTTGTCAGCCGCTTGCTCTTCCCCACTCATGGTAAGCCTCCGCCCTAGCTCTCACACCGAACTCCCAAGAAACTAGATGAGATCGAAATCATCCTTTCGCTTAATATAGCAGGGGAATGAATAATCCGGGGGCTTTTCGGCCGCTGACCTTCAAAAAACATGACCTGACAACAAAAGTGGCGGATAATCTCCGTCCGCCGGGGCCGGCACCGGTTGGCGTCGGTGAGGCAAGCGGTCGAGCTGAGGCCGCTTGCCGTCCTCAGGCCCTTGCCGGTCCAGCGCTGTCACCTTCCCCGGTGGCACATGCATTTCCGCAGCGATCGGCTGCCGCTAGTGCCAACAAAAACGAGGTCCGCTGGGACCTCGAAAATGGAGCGGGAGACGAGATTCGAACTCGCGACATCCTCCTTGGCAAGGAGGCATTCTACCACTGAATTACTCCCGCACAGTGGTGAACAGGGGACAATTATAGCGCAGGTCCGGATGATTTTCTCAAGCCGGGCGCTATCCGGCGGGGCTGGCCACTGTCTTCAGCCCCGGGCGGCCGGACAGGCGCTTCTCCACATCAGAGAGGATGCGCACGACCTGGTAAGCGTTATTGGCGTCGGTGCGCGGGCGCTCGCCGGTCACCAGGCACTTCAGGAAGTGCTCGCACTCCAGGTGCAGCGGCTCCGCCTCCGGGTAGTATGGATATTCAACAATCATCCGTCCTTCCCGGGTCTGGCTGTGTAAAGCCAGCTTGTTCTCAATCTGTGTGTCGTTGAGCACTGCTGTCTTCAGGCTGCCGTTGACGGTAAGCCGAACCAGCTTTTGCGGGTCGATCCAACTGTTGCGGACCTGCCCAGGTATGGTGCGCCCTGGCCGGGGAAAGGAGAGATCGAGGTAAGCTACATCTACCAGGCCGTCGCCTTGAGTGTCCCAACCGCCAACCCGGTTGACCTCGGTCAGATCGCAATCAAGCAGATAGCTCATCATCGAGATGTCGTGCGGCGCCAGGTCCCAGAGCACGCTCCAGTCACGCCGAGAAGTGTTGAAGTTCATGCGGTCGGAGCGCACAAATCGGAGCTCGCCCAGCTCTCCAGAGGCGATCAGGTCCTTGAGGCAGTTTACAGCCGGGTGGTACAGCAACAGGTGTCCGACCATCAGAACCAGATTACGTTCCGTGGCCAGCTGATCCAGCTCCTCGGCATGGCGCACATCCCGGGCCAGCGGTTTTTCCACGTAGACATGCTTGCCGGCCAGCAACGATTGCTTGGCTAGCAGGAAGTGACTGTCACTGGGGGTGGCGATCACCACCGCCCGGATGTCCTGATTGTTGAGGACGCTCTCGAAGTGGTCGCTGATTGTCGTGCCAGGGTGCTCGTGCCGAATGTGCTGAAGCCGGCGGCTATCGGCGTCGCAAACGACCCCCAGCGCCCCCAGGTGGGCGAAGTTCCGAACCAGGTTTTTCCCCCAGTTACCGCAACCGATGACGGCTACCTTTGGTAGCTCCAATGGGACCCCCTGAGTCAAGCCGTCTCTATCGCTTCTTGTTTACCGCTTCGCTGAACTCCTTGCCCACCCGGAAGCCAGGCACGCGCTTGGCCGGGATGTGCAGGGGCTCGTTAGTTTTCGGGTTGCGGCCTGTACGAGCCTTACGCTGCCGGGCCTCGAATGTCCCAAAACCTACTAATGTCACTTTCTCCCCGACGGAGACTGACTTGATGATCGTTTCCATCATCTTGTTAATTACTTGTTCGGCATCCTTTTTGGTGGTGCCGGCTTCTTTTGCCACGACGTCTACCAATTCAGCTTTATTCAAGGTCTTTAACTCCTCAACTGACCGAAAGCGATCAAGGATTCCTTGGGGACAACGACAGCCACAGCCACCGGCACGGTAGACTTCGATGACTGTCAGGCAATACGACTCTTTAAAGCCGCCCCTCTGGATGCCGCCAGTCCTAAACTATACCCGCCAAAAGCGATAATGATTAGGGCTGAGTGCAATGCTAGCATAAAGTTTCACACTAACAAGCTGTACAACTGGCTTGTATTTCGAGAAATTACTAATGCTCGTATCTCGCCAGCCAAGCCTTACATCGGTTCGCCGCGATGCCTGGGTCGAGGTGGATCTGGCTGCTGTTGAGAAGAACGTGAGGGTCGTCAGAAGCTGGCTCACTCCCGGTACCCAGTTGATGGCGGTTGTTAAGAGCGACGGCTACGGACACGGGGCAGCTAGCCTGGCCCCGGTCCTTCAAGCTTCCGGTGCCCAGTGGTTTGGAGTTGCCTCAGTTGATGAGGGTTGCCAACTTCGTGATGCCGGCGTCAAGATTCCCATACTTATCTTAAGCCCCTGTCCAAGCTGGGCGATGTCCACCGCCATTGACTCCGGGCTTCAGATCACGATTACCGCTTCCAGCCAGGTTGCGGACCTGGTAACGGCAGCCACCAGGCTCCAGAAGCAGGCTCAGATTCACCTGAAGGTTGACACCGGCATGCACCGGCTCGGGGTCAGCCCGATGGCAGTAGCAGATGTCTTGGCGGAGATCGATTGCCAGAAGTCCTTGAAGCTGGTGGGCATCTTCAGTCACCTGGCCCAGGCGGACGAGGAGGCGACAACGCAAAGGCAAAATTGCTGTTTTCAGGATGTCCTCAAGCGAATTTCCAGGAGCGGCAAGCCCGCTCCCCTGATCCACCTGTCGTCCGGCGAGGCCGCCCGTCGTTTCCCTGACACCCACTATGACCTGGTGCGTGTCGGCCTCTACCTATACGGGCTGGAGCCACAGGCGGTATCACAGGTGGTGACTCCTGCGCTGTCCTTGCGGGGACGAATTACTCACCTGCAAGGCATCGAGGCGGGCCAGTCGGTGGGTTACGGGCTGACCTGGGCTGCCGAACGGCCGACGCGGCTGGCCTCGATACCGATTGGCTACGCTGACGGTGTTGATCGCGGACTGTCCAACCGCTTGCTCGGCTTATTTATGGGCAAGGCGGTAAAACAGGTGGGACTGATCAGCATGGATCAGATGCTCTTTGATGTCACCGATGTACCCCAGGCAAATGAAGGTGACGTCATCACCCTGATTGGCACAGAGGGGCCGGCCGTGCACCGAGAGCGGGAAGCCAGCCAGAACGTGGCGGCTGCCGGCGCCAGCACTCTCCATCTTGCCACCTGGGCCACGATGCTGGACACTATTACCTATGAGCTGGCATGTCGCCTGCGTGTGCGCCTGCCAAGAATTTACACAAGGCCTAGACCGTCTGCTGGCTTAACTGGCAAAACAACTTGAAAGAGCTCGGGCTTTTTTGTGGGACCTTCAACCCCATTCACTGGGGGCATCTGCTGATTGCCGAGTCGGCCCGCGACCAGTTTCAGCTGGACAAGGTTCTGTTCATTACTTGCGCCAATCCGCCCCACCGACACAACGACCTGCTCAATATGGAAGACCGACATCAGATGGTTCAGGCAGCTGTAAGCGCCAACCCCTGCTTTGAGGCCTCGCGCCTCGAGCTGGACCGCCCGGGCCCCTCGTACACCGTGGACACCCTGCGAGCGGTGCGCAAGAACTACGGTCTAAATGTCCGCTTGAATCTGATTGTCGGTGGCGACAATGTTCCCCAGCTGACGCAGTGGCATGACTTTGACGAGATCATACAGCTCTGCCGGATCATGGTGGCACCGCGGGCGAGCTCCACGCCGGTGGTCACCACCCGGTCTGCCGACCAGGAGCCGGAAGGCTTGAGGGGGGCGGATGCCGTGGTCATCGACTTCCCGCCCGTCCAGATCTCCAGCTCCTCGGTTCGCGAGCATCTCCGCCAGGGGCGGTCGGTATTATATATGGTGACGCCCGAGGTTAACCGCCTGCTCCTGGAGAAAGGACACTATCGGCCGTAGATTGGGGAAAAGCGATGAACGAAGGGGCGTTCGGAGAGGTAGACAGTCGGGCCGGCATTCCCGGGACCCTGACCCTGGATTTTGCCCGGAGCTGGGTCAGACCACGAGTGTCTGACAAGCGGTTCCGTCATATTCGTGCTGTGGCCAAGGTGGGCCGCGATCTGGCCGAGCTTGCCGGTTGCGACGCCTTCCTGGTCGAGCTTGCGGCCTGGCTGCACGATGCCTGCAAGGAGATCAAAGACCGTGAGCTGATCGAGTCTGGTGAGCGCCTGGGCCTGGTCCTGCATCCAATCGAAAGAATGAACGGCCATCTCATTCACGGACCGGTGGCTGCCCTGACGGTGCAGGCGGAGCTTGGCTTGACCAATGATCAGGTGCTTGAGGCGATCAGCCAACATACTCTGGGCGGTGCCCGCTTGTCGCTTATCTCCAAGGTTGTCTTCCTGGCCGACTGCCTGGAGGAGGGGCGTCCCAGTGACTACACAGCGCCTATTTGGCAGGCCTTGAACATGGATGGCGAGCTTGATCTGGATCTGGCGCTTGTAGTGGCATGCGATTTAAATCTGCGCTCTCTCATAGACAGTGGCAAGCCGATTCATCCACGCACGGTGGAGATGCGCAACTATTATCTGGATGTGGTCAGGCAGCGCGGCTAGCGGTACCGGAACGATTGGCTTGCCCGATCCAGATGATCGACGCTCGCTGCCCCGCTGCTCCATGTTCATCTGGCCATTGGCTGATTTTGCCCGCTGCCGGTGGGCTAGTCCGATTGTCTGTTTAACCGTGCCAGGAAGGTCATGCCGAGACCAAACAGCAACATGATCAACCCCCAGGACAGGTTCAGATTGAGCGAGATTGCTCCGCAAGAGGTCTCGGTCGGCTTCAGGATCCCCCAGGCGGCAACAAGGCTCCCCAGGATAATGAACAACCAGCCAATTGGCAAGCGCAGGTCCAACATGGGATCACCAGAAGAGGAGATTAGCGGCCACGGCCATGGCAAATATTATCGCCGCCAGTACCTTCGGGCGCTTGTACCATGGTTCCGCGATTGCGATGCTAGCGGAGGCAAGTCCCCAGACAAGCCCGGCCAGCTCCGCCTCCGGTTTGGGCCTGGTGAGAAACGACAGGAAGACTGTAACGCCAAAATTGACACACCAACCGATCGTTGAGCGCCAGAAGTTGCCGGCCATCATCGATGGGTAGGATAGAAAGCCCCAGTGACTGAGCAGGAAATGACCGATAGCGGCCAGTGTTCCTGCCAGAAGCCCGAAGAAGGCAGCCCACGGAGTGCATCTCTTCCAGAACATCCCGAGCAGAAATGTGGCAAACAACGGTGCATTGAAGAACGAGAAGACCATCTGCATGTAGTCCATGATGCTGGGGAAGCCCATCACAAGGTAAGCCGTGCCAACGCTGACCAGAATTCCCAGAGCGGTGGCTGCCCTGCCGATCCACAGATAGTGGCTGTCGCTTTTATCCGGTGCCAGGTAGCTCTGATAGATGTCATAAGTCCACACGGTATTAAATGCGGTGATGTTGCCCGCCATGCCGGACATGAAGCTAGCAAGCATGGCCGTCAATCCGATCCCGAGCATGCCGCTCGGGTAGTACTTGGCCATCAGCAAGGGCAAGGCCATATTGAACGAGTAGATCGTGGTGTTGCTGCCCAGGGCCGGGATCAAGCTGAGGGCCAGCATGCCCGGCAGGACGGTGAGAGCCGGGAAAAAAACTTTGGGAAAGGCAGCAATAAGCGGGGTCCGTTGAGCCGCCGAGAGATTTCTGGCGGCCAGCGCGCGCTGAATGACCAGAAAGTCGGTGCACCAGTAGCCAAAGGAGAGGACAAAGCCGAGCCCAGACAGAATGCCCAGCCAGTCCACGCCCATAGGGTTGTGGATACTGCCAGTGTGGCGCCACAGCTCCCCAAATCCGGGCGGCACGGATGTCAACAGCGCCGCCCAACCGCCAGCGTTTGCCAGTCCAATGATCGCCACCGGCAGCAAGCCGAAGATAATCAGGAAGAACTGGAGCACCTCGTTGTAAATCGAGGATGTCAGCCCGCCGAGAATGGTGTAAGCGAGAACCACCGAGGCCGAGACCAAGATCGATGCGGTCATGGACCAGCCCAGGAGCAGCTTGAAGACCAGGGCCATGGCGTACATATTGATGCCTGACATGAGCACGGTCATGACCGCAAAGGAGATGGCATTGAAGGCCCGGGTTGGCTCGTTGAAGCGCAACTTCAGGTATTCGGGCACGCTGCGCACGCGCGAGCCGTAATAGAAAGGCATCATGAAAAGGGAAAGAAAGAGCATGGCCGGGATCGCTCCTACCCAGTAGAAGTGGGCTGTCATGATCCCGTACTCGGCCCCGTTTGCGGCCATGCCCATGACCTCAATTGCGCCCAGGTTGGCAGAGAGAAAGGCAAGCCCGGTAATCCAGCTGGGGATTGAGCGCCCGGACAGGAAGAAGTCCTCGCTCCTGACCATCTGGCGTTTTAAAGCGAAGCCGATGCCGAGAACAAAGGCGAAATAAATGGCAATGATGCCATAGTCAATAAACCCAACCTGCAACCCGGGCGCCTCCCCATCCAGCGGGCGCTGTACTCAAAAAGCGGTCGGCAAAACGACGGTCAGCGCCTGCAAATTCTAGCGGCCGAAATCGTCTGGCGCGGGCAGATCGGCACCGTTATCCTTCTTGCTTCCAAGCAGCCGCAAGTTAAGGCCATGAATGAGCGGCTTCACGTGCTTGACACCGCCGTCATCGGTCCAACGGCTGAAATCAAGGCGGCCTTCGACGCCAATCAGGCTGCCCTTGCGCACGTACTCACCAGCCACCTCGGCCTGGCGCCCCCACAGCTCGATATCAAACCAGTCAGTCTCCCTCTCCTTGGTAGGGCGATTTACGGCCAGGCTGAAGGTGGTCTTGACGCGACCGGACTCGAAGTAACGCATCTCCGGGTCCCGTCCAGCTCGGCCGACCAACATCACTGAATTGACCATGACTTTACCCTCGCTGTTGCAGGTTGATTAAGCTGGCACACGCTTAGCAGCATTATCCGGCATATATCGCCGATCCCCACCGCTCCTGAGTCAATTCTTAGCACTTGAGGATCCGCCCGCAGCTATACAATACGCTCTTGAAGTGGGATCTCGAGGCCAGGGCAGCGGCGATTTCCACAGGTGCGCTTGGGAGCAGACGGCTATTCCTGAACTTCAACCTCTGCCGTCGGCTGAAACGAGCTCGGCTGGTGACTCCTTGCAACAGCCTGTCTGGCACGTCATCGTGCTTTCCGTGCTCACCTGCCTTTTCTACAATTTCTACTGGTTCTATAAGAACTGGCGAGACCTGGCCAGGCATGCTGCTAGCGCAGATGAAACTTCAAACCCCGGACTGAGAGCGTTTAACAGCATCAGCCCGTTGTTGAGAACCATCGGTTTGCTCGTGCCGGTCTTGCAAATCTATCTGCCGCTGACGCTCGTCAAAGGTATCGCCGAGCTGCATCCAGGAGAATCCACCTTCCCTCGCCGGCACCCGCTGTGGGCCTCCGGATTGGTGATCGGCTTCTGGATTGCCTTCATGTTCCTGGGCAGATTGCCCGGGTCGCTTTATCTCTTGTCGTTCCTGGCTGCTATTCCGCTTGCGGTGTCCCAATCCTGGCTCAACGACTACTGGCAAGCGGTCGAGTCAAAGGACGTGGTGGTAAGGCAGGCATTCACAGTCAAGGAGTTGATGGTGATTATCGCCGGGAGCATGCTGCTCGCTCTCATTCTGACCAGGTTCATCATCGGCCGCTGATGCGCTCAACAAGATCAAGACTT
>Ga0066388_100000209_pt1 | contig 24234 bp, 21 predicted proteins | sample PanSoiMetaGPlot6_FD_64539 | JGI IMG/M metagenome (GOLD analysis project Ga0066388, IMG submission 64539) | Tropical forest soil microbial communities from Panama analyzed to predict greenhouse gas emissions - Panama Soil - Plot 6 (Hybrid Assembly) | ecosystem: Environmental > Terrestrial >...
GAACTGCGACGGCTGGCGGCCGTCGACCCGCTGACGCGCGTTGCAAACCGCCGCGCCTTCGATGATGCGCTCGACGAGGAATGGCGTCGCGCGGTGCGCAGCAAGACCACGCTGGCGCTGCTCCTCGTCGATGTCGACCGGTTCAAAGCATTCAATGACGTCCATGGCCACGTGGTGGGCGATCGTTGCCTGCGAATGATCGCAGACGTGTTGGCCGACGGCGCGCGCCGCGCCGGGGAGACGGTTGCGCGCTATGGCGGCGAGGAATTTGCGATCCTGCTGCCGGGGACGGACCTTGCCAAGGCATCCGCCCTGGCGCAGCACCTGGTACAGCGGGTGCGCGAACTCGATATCCCGCGCGTTGACGCGGAGGCCGGGCCGGACGTCACGATCAGCATCGGCGTCGCATGCGTGCTCCCGGCACGCGAAGCCGATCCGATGGACCCGGGTCCGACCGTTCTGGTCGAGGCCGCCGATAAGGCGCTCTATGCCGCCAAGGCGGCAGGGCGCAACCAAGTGGCTGAATACCTGCCGCATGTAGCGGATTTGCAGCACGAGCCTGTTAGTACCGCCGCAGCGGCAGCCGCACAATCGCTGCCCGACAAGGAAGCGTGATCGTTCCCCTGCGGCGCGGGTCGCGCGACCCGTGCTATGGTTGCAGGACGCGCGCATCGATTGCATCGACAGAACGCGCGCTCAATCGGGAGGAATCGATGAAGCTGGTCACGGGTGCCGTGGCGGTTGCCGCCGGGCTCTTTGGCGTGAGCGCAGCGTCCGCCGATGTTGTGAAGGTCGGCCTGATCGTGTCGTTCAGCGGCGCATTCGCCACCTGGGGTACGCAGTTTCAACAGGCGATCCAAGCCTATCAGTCGGCCAACGGACACACCGTCAAGGGACCGGACGGCAAGGACCACGAAATCCAGTTCATCTATCGTGACGCCGCCAGCGCCGGGCCCGACAAGGCCAAGCAGCTCGCCGAAGAATTGGCGGTCCGCGACAAGGTGAAGTTTCTAGCGGGGTTCGAGCTCTCGCCGCACGCCATGGCGGTGGCGGAGACCGCCGGGCAGGCGAAGATCCCTGTCGTGATCATGAATGCCGGGACCGCGTCGATTACGCGCGGTTCACCCTATTACGTGCGCGTGAGTTTCACGATCCCGCAGCTTGTGGTGCCGGCCGCGCAATGGGCGAGCAAGAGCGGCTTCAAGAAGATCTACACGATCGTCAGCGACTATGCGCCGGGCTACGATGCGGAAGCCTACTTCACCAAGGAGTTCAAGGCGGGAGGTGGCGAGATCGTCGGCGCCGCCCGTACGCCGCAGCAAGAAACGAATTTCGCGGCCTACATGGAGAAGGTGCTGCAGGCCAAGCCCGATGCGCTGTACATGTTCCAGCCGGTCGGGTCGCCCTCGATCGCTTTCGTGAAGGCTTTCTTCGAACGGGGCCTGAAGGCATCCGGCATCAAGTTGATGGGAGGCGGCGAGACGCAGGAGACGCTGCTGCCGAATTTCTCCGATGACATCATCGGTACGGTGACAACCGCCCAATACACGCCCAACAACACGTTCCCTGAGAACATCAAGCTCAAGGCGGAGCTGCGCAAGTTGTTCGGTGACAAGGCCCAGGCAGACGCCTCGTCGGTGGCGGCCTGGGACGGAACCGCGGTGATTCATCAGGCGGTGTCCGCGCTCGGCCCCAATGCGGACGGCCTCGCATATGTGGATTTCTTGCGAGGCAAGACGTTTGCCAGCCCGCGCGGGAAATTCATGATCGATCCGGTCGAGCGGGACATCATCCAGGACATCTACATTCGCCGCGTCGAGAAGGTCGACGGCAAGCTCGCCAATGTCGTCATCGGCAAGGTTGAGATGGTCAAGGATCCCTGGAAGATCGACAATCCCCCCAAGGGGAACTAGCCAGTATCCCAAGAACCTAGCGCCGGCTCCTCCGTTGGTAGACAGAACCAACCGCAGGAGACCGACATGATCGCTCAAATCAAGTTCGCGCCGGCCGGGCTGCTGCTTCTGCTGGCGCTTGCTGCACCGCAAGACGCTGCGCTGGCCGCAACCGGGCCGTTCGCCGCTCTGGCAGGATCGTGGTCCGGCGGTGGCACGCTCACGATGAGCAATGGAGCGCAGGAGCGGCTACGCTGCCGCGCCTCCTACAATCCCGCCGGCGGCGGCGACAGCCTCCATCTGACCTTGCGATGCGCAAGCGACAGCTACAAGTTCGATGTGGCGAGCGACGTGGTGAACCGTGGCGGTGCGATTTCCGGCTCGTGGAACGAAGCCTCGCACAACGCATCAGGAAGCGTCTCCGGGCGCCGCGAGCGGCGACAGCATTCAGGCGACCGCACGCGGCGCGAACTTCTCCACGGGTCTGTCGCTCACCACCAGCGGCAACCGGCAATCCGTCACGCTCACGCCCCAGGGAACCGACGTGCGGGGTGTCTCGGTGACGCTCGCCAAGCGGTGAGGAACTGCCGGAAAGGTTGTTAGTCCCGGAACGACGGGTCCCGCCGATCGAGCTGGCGCAGGATCGCCTGCCATTGCGGGGCGCAGTGGTCACGGCGCATGAACGATTCAAACTGCTGCGCGGTCTTCTCGCAGACCTCCGGCGACGGCACGCACATATCCTGGCCGGTCGCTTCCATGCGCGCCTGCATCTCGGCGACGCCGACCAAGTTATGCATAAGCACCACGGCTTCACCAATCGATACGCCGCAAGTCAGCAGGCCGTGGTTGCGCAGCACCATGGCCTTGTGCGGACCGAGATTGCGCCCCAGACGCTCACGCTCCTCGAGGTCGACGGCGATGCCTTCGAAGTCGTGGTAGCCGACCCGGTTGTAAAACATCATCGCGTCCTGGCAGAGATAGCGCAGGCCATGGGCATGCGCGGCAAGCACCATGCCGGCCGCGCTGTGAATATGCGCGACCGCGTTGACGTCGGGGCGCGTCTCGAACACCGCGGTATGGATCGTATAGGCGGCGGCGTTGACGTGTCCCTCGATGGCGACCGACTTGCCGTCCATGCCGACCGGCGTGCCGTCCATGCTGAGTTTGATGAGGTTCGAGGCTGTCACTTCCTCGAACATCAACTCGTGCTGCTTGACCAAGAAGCAGTTGGGTTCGCCCGGCACGCGCAGCGTAAAATGATTGAAGATCAGGTCGGTCCATTGCGAGTATTCGGCGTAGCGATGAGCGGCGGCGAGCTCGACCCTTGCCTCCCATTCGGCCGCCGACACCTGGTCGCGAACCGACGGCTGCCCCTTGATGCGTGCAACGTTGGTCGTGCTCATCGCGGTCGTTCCCTTCGAGTTTTTCCGGCTTGCACCCAAGCCGATGCTAGGACCTTCCGGTTCCCGAATCCATTCTACTCAACGGATGGCAGCTGCGTCATATCCAGATGCCATGGTTCGATGCCGAGGCGCTTCTCGAACGCCTCCGCGCGGTCGAACGCGGCCATGATGCGCGCAAATCGCCGCTCGACCCACGCGCGCGGGCTGGAATGGGTCAGGATGTAGAATTCGCCGTCACGGATTGCCTGCACGACGCGTGCGCCGACCTGCTCGGGCCGCAGTCCCTGCTTGATGAGGTCGCCCATGAAGTGGTCGGCGTCCCGCGTGAACGGGCCGCCAAAACGGCCCGGGCGCGCGCGGGCCGAGAGATGGATGCCGGTGTCCACCGCCGCCGGGCACAGCACCGATACCCCGATGCCGCTGCCCGCAAGTTCTTGTTCAAGCGCCTCCGACAATGCCACGACCGCGTATTTGGTCATCGCATAGGCGCCGGTCCGGAAATTGGGATTGACCTGCAGACCGGCGATCGAGGCCGTGTTGACGATGTGACCGCCTTCACCGTGGCGGCGCATCCGCGGCACGAAGGTTCGGATGCCGTTGATGACCCCCTTGATGTTGACGTCGATGACCCAATCCCAATCGGAGCGCGGTATCTCCTCGAGCCGCACGCCCAGCATGGATACGCCGGCATTGTTGCAGACAACGTGAATAGACCCAAATCGCGCTTCGATCGCGGCGGCAGTCTCCTCCAGCAGCGCCGCGTCGGACACGTCGGACACATATGTCTCGACGTGTGCACCGAGGTTGTGCAGGCGGGCGCGCGCTTCCGCCAGCGCGTCCGCGCGAATATCGACCATCGCGACATTGGCTCCGGCTTGCGCCAGCGCCGATGCCACTCCGAAGCCGATCCCGGATGCCGCGCCCGAAACGTATGCGGTCTTTCCCTTGATGTCCTGCAAAGCGTGTACTCCCGACAGAAGCTCATGGCCGGGCTTGTCCCGGTCGCACACGATAGTGTGCTACTAGAGCGCGCGACAAGCACGGCATGGCGAGCGTGGGAGGCGTTATGAAGCAAGCTGAGTTGTTCGACGTAAGGGGCCACGTGGCGCTCGTGACCGGCGCCGCAAGCGGGCTCGGCCTTGCCTATGCGGAAGCCATGGCCGAGAACGGCGCAACCGTCGTCATGATCGACCTCAATGAAGCGGAGCTCGCCAATCACACGGCGCGCCTCTTGGCCGCTGGCTGCGCGGTCGAGCCGGAAACGCTTGATGTCGCCGACACCGACGCCTTGCGTGCGGCGATCGACGGGGCGGCGCGCCGGCACGGTCGCCTCGATGTTCTGTTTGCCAACGCGGGGATCAGCGCGGGTCCGGGAACGCTGACGACCGACGCTGGCGCGATCGATCGGTTCGATCCGAACCTGTTCCGGCGCGCACTCGACGTCAACCTGACCGCAACCGTGATGGCGATGCGGTTCGCCGTTCCGCATATGAAAGCGCGCGCATCCGGGAGCATTGTGGCAACCGCATCAATTGCCGGAATCCGATCCGAACCGATGGTCGGCTATGGTTACATCGCCTCCAAGGCTGCGGTGATCAACGTGGTGCGGCAAGCCGCGGTCGAGCTCGCCCCCTGGAATATCCGCGTCAACGCAATTGCGCCCGGACCATTCCTGACCAACATCGGCGGCGGCCGACTACACCGCGAGCCGGACGTTGTGAAGCTATTCGCCGACATGGTTCCCATGGGTCGCCTCGCGAAGACCGACGAGATCAAGGGGCTGGCCCTGTTGCTTGCATCCCCGGCAGGGAGCTACCTCACCGGCACGGTCATTCCGATCGACGGCGGCGCGAGCGCGGTGATGACGCGCGGCAATTATTCGACCGCAGCCGCGCGCGGCGCATAGCGGGACTGTCGATGTTGCAAAGCACACGGCCTCACCCTAACTCTGCGCACATGGCTGATGCGGGTCGACCTTCACGCGACGTAATGCAGGCGATGGGCCGCGGCTTTTGCGGGCGCTGCCCCAGTTGCGGGAAAGGGCGCCTGTTCCGTGCTTTTCTCAAGGTTGCCGATCGTTGCGACCAGTGCGACGAGGAATTGAGCCATCACCGCGCGGACGATGCGCCGGCGTATTTCGTGGTCCTGATCGTTGGCCACATCGTGGTTGCACTCGCGCTCGAGGTCGAACTGGTATTTGGGCCGCCCTATTGGGTTCACGTGGCGTTATGGCTGCCGTTGACCCTCGGGCTGGCGCTCGGCCTTCTGCAGCCGGTCAAGGGCGCCATCGTGGGCCTCCAGTGGGCGCAGTACATGCACGGCTTCGACCGGCGCGCTGCTCCCGCCGCTTACGATTGACGCTAGCCGGCTTCCGACGGCGACAACTCCTCCAGCACGCGGCCGCGCGTTTCGACCGCGAAGGCAAGCGTTACCAGGCCGCCCAACAGCGCGAAACCGGCGAACATCAGAAACACCGCGTTAATGCCGGCCACGGGTAAAATGAAGCCGACCATGTAGGGGCCGAGCACCGAAGCGGCGCGCAGCCACGCATTGCCGACGCCGCAACCGAGCGCGCGGATCTCGGTTGGATAGAGTTCGGCCGTATAGGTCGAGAGCGAAATCGCTAGCCACGTGATGAAGAAGAAGCTCGCGGTGACCAGCACTTGCACGCTGCCAACCGCGAGGTCCTGGCTGAAAGCCAGTATCAACAGCGGGACTGCGCACAGAAACTGACCGGCAATGAACAGCGGTCTGCGGCCGATCAGATCGATCGTTGCGACCGCGATCAGCGCGCCGATCATTCCTGCGATACTGTTCATGAAGCCGATATTGACCGATTGCTGGACGCTGACGTGGTAAACCGTGCGAAACAGCGACGGGATCCAGGTGCTCAACCCGTAGATCACCGAATAGCTGCAGAACCAGATCGCCCACACCGTCAGCGAGCGTCGCAGGTAAATGCCCTTGAGCAGTTCGGAAAAGCGTGTTTCGGCCGGCTTCACGGGCGGCACATTGGTGGGAATTGGCGGCAAAGGCATTTTGCCGCCTTTGGAAATCTCAAACTCGATCTTGCTCAGCACCGTGTCGGCTTCTTTGGCGCGGCCACGGCTCGCGAGCCAGCGAGGCGACTCCGGCAGGAGCCAGCGTAGCGGCAGCGCGATCAGTGCCGGCAGCGCGCCGATGACGAACATCCATTGCCACCCAAAGGTCGGGACAACGAGCACGCCGGCCAGGCCGGCGAACAACAGTCCGACCGTGAACAGGAATTGGTAGCCGAGCGCGAACGCCCCGCGTCGCTTTGAGGCGGCAAACTCGCCAATATATGAAGCCATGATCGGAATCTCGCCGCCGAGCCCGATGCCCTGGATAAAGCGCATGCTCTCGAGCGATCGCAGATCCCAGGCGAACGCGCAGGCAAGGCTCATGACCGAGAACAGGATCAGCGTGTAGATCGTGCACGGAACTCGGCCGATGCGTTCCGCGAGCCAACCGAAGAAAATCGAACCGATGACTTGGCCGACGTAACCGACGGCGATGAGTTCGCCGATATTGGGTTGGCTCAGCTTCCATAATCCCGCCAGCACCGGCAGCACGTAAGCGATCGAAAGCGCATCGAAGGCGTCGAAGAACCAACCGGTCCCGATCGGAATAAGAATCTTGAGGTGCCAGGTGGACAGCGGCAGCCGTTCGATACGGGCCGCGATCTGGTAATTCGTTTCCGTCGATGACATGCAGCCTCCCGTCGCCCGCTTCTTCGTCGGCGCGTTTTCGCAGGATAGCGATTCTTGGGCAGCCGTCACCCTTTATTCCCGCCGCAGTGAATTATTGCGGGGGGCCGGAGGGCGGGCGCAGACAGGCGGAAAACGGCGGTCACCTCCCCGCTCAAACGGGAGAGGTGACCTTATTGTGTCGCTAACCAATTACATGAACGCGGCACTGCCGGCCTTGCAGGCAACAGCATCCTGATCGCCGGTGCCGCCGCTGCAGCCGATCGCACCGATCAACTTGCCGCCGTCCATCAGCGGAAATCCGCCGGGCGAGGCGACCAGTGTCGGATCGAGCGTTGCGATGTAGGGATGACCCGTTTCCATCGCGTTGAAGAACGTGCGCGTTTCGCGTCGGTACCGCGCCGCAGTGCGAGCCTTGCCTTGCGATATCGCAACCGAAGCGACTTGGGTCCCGTCCATCTTCTGGAAGAACACGAGATCGCCGTTGGGATCGACTACCGATATTGCGAGCTTCCAGTTGTGTTTCTTGGCTTCGGCGGCTGCCGCGGCCGCCGCCTGCATCGCGCGTTCAAGCGTGATCGAAGGGCCATAGGGAATGTCGAACGGCATCTGTTCGGGAACCGCGGCTGGAGCCGCGGGGGCCGGAGCCTGAGCTGGAGCTTGCGCCGCGACCAGCGCGGCGCCACCGACAAGGAGCGACGTCATCAATAACTTACGCATAAATTTCCTCCCGAGGTATTTTGTAAGCCGCTTCTCGGCGGCAGCGGGAGGTTAGCTACAAATTCGAGCGCCGACTACCGGGAAGTCGCGGACGACGCCCGGTCCGGCCGGATCGCCCAGGCTCCTGCGGGCGGTACGTTCAGATGCACTTGGTCCCCGACATTCGCCCCCAACAGGGCCGGAGCTTCGACATTGAGCGCGAGACCGGCAGCATCTACCACGATCGATTGGCGGGGTCCGCGGAAGATTGAACTCTTGATGCGGCCCGACCAGGCCATCGGCGCCTTACCGCTCGCCCCGATGTGCACGTTTTCCGGACGTACTAGTACCAGCACGGGTTCGCCTTCGCCGAACGGCTCGCCCGCGAAGCATTCGCCCGTCCAGTTTTTGCCGGTAATGCCCAGCTTGAACTTTTGATCGGTGTGTTGCTCGCAGCCGGTGACCTTGGCGTCGAGCAGATTGGGGGAGCCAAAGAAAGCCGCGACTGCCCGGCTCGCTGGCCGTTGATAGATCTCCTCCGGTGCGCCGACCTGGAGAATGCGCCCGGATTGCATGACGACGACACGATCGGACAGCGCCATCGCCTCTTCCTGGTCGTGCGTGACATAGAGGCTGGTGATACCGAGCCGCTTCTGCAGCGCGCGGAATTCATCACCCATCTGAGTTCGCAGCCGCGCGTCCAGATTGCTCAGCGGCTCGTCAAGCAACAGCACCTCCGGCTCGAACACAAGGGCGCGCGCGATCGCGACGCGCTGTTGCTGGCCGCCCGACAGCGCCGGTGCGGGGCGATCTGCAAAGGCCTCCATCTCGACCAGGCGCAGCACCGCGCGCACGCGCTCGCTGATCTCGGCCTTGGACCGACGCCGAATCCGCAGCGGGTACGCGACGTTGTCGAAAACCGTCATGTGCGGCCAGATCGCGTAGGACTGAAACACCATGCCGAGCCGACGGTGGTCCGGCGGCACGAAAAAGCCGGCGTCCGCGTCGCTCACCACCCGGTCGGCGATGCTGATGCGCCCGGCCGTGTTTTGTTCAAGCCCGGCCACCATCCGCAACGTCGTGGTTTTGCCGCAACCGGACGGACCAAGCAGGGTGACGAACTCGCCACGCTCGATACTCAGGTTGACGCTATCGACCGCGACGACATCCCCGAACTGGCGGCTCACGTCCTCGACCAGAACTGCAGGCATTTTTTGCATCCTTTCACAGCGTGCTGATGCGCTGCTTGATCAATTTCAGCTGCACCCAGCGAAAGAAGATGACGAGCAGCATCATCAGCAGGCCGATGACGCTGACCTGCTCGGCCTGGCCGTTGGACCAAAGCTTGAGCAGCACGACCGAGAGTACTTCGGAGCCGACTGAATAGAGCAGGATCGAGGCCGACAACTCGCGCATGATGCCGAAGAACGTCAACACCCAGCCAACCGCAAACGACGGCCACGACAACGCGATCAGGATCCGCCACAGCGTCTGCCACCAGCTGCCACCGTGGACGCGCGAGCATTCCTCCAGATCGAACGAGAGCTGGTGGTAGGCGTTCGACATGACCCTCACCGAAATCGGAGTCCCCAACGCCATGTAGGCGAACAGCAGCGCCCAGATCGTGCCGTAGATCGGAATCGGACCGGGGAGCATCGCAAACGCCCACAGGAAGCCGACGCCGAGCACCATCCCGGGCATCATCCATGGCAACCAGGCCAGCACGTCGATCAGGCGTCGCCCGCGCCAGCGCGTGCGCACCGTCACGTAGGCAACGACCCCGCCCAAGGTCATGGTGGCGGTTGCGCCCATCACCCCGAGCAGCATGGTATTGCCGAAGGCGCGCCAAAACTCCTTGTTCTGCCAAACGGCGACATAGTGCTCCAACGTGAGCATGTCCCATTCGTAGAAACCGAAGAACTTGAAGAACGATCCGATCAGCAATTGCCCGACCGGCAGCACGACCGTGATCATGAAAAACAGGATGCAGAAACCGAATGTCACCCAGCGCCACGGGCCAAGCTTCATCACGTTGGGGGCATAGGCCTTGCCGGTCACAGTCGCAAAGCTGCGGCCGTGCAGAACGCGCCATTGCCACACCACGAACAGGAACATGAATGCCATGATGGCGAAGCTCAGCGCGGTGGCATATTGATAGGCCGGCGTCGCCCGATGATTGATGGCGTTGTAGATTTCCGTGGTGATGACCGTAATGCCGGCCGGCAGCCCGAAGAACAACGGCGACTCGAACGATTCGATCCCGCGCATCAGGCTCAGTACGAATGATGAGACGATTGCGGGCAGCATGAGAATGAGTGTGATGCGGCGAAACGTGCGCCAGCGAGACGCGCCGCACATCCGGCTCGATTCCTCGAGAGTTGGGTCCATGGCGCGAAATGCGTCGACGATGAACAAGAATAGAAACGGCGTCGAATATTGCATCATGTGCCAGACGACGCCGCCGTACGAATAGACATTGATCGGCGAGGTCGTGGCGCCGGTCAGCCATTTCCAGACCAGATTGAGCACGCCAACCTGCGGGTTGCCGAGCATGCCCCAAGCCATGGCAGTGAGGATCGGCGGAATGAAAAATGGCAAAGTCACCAGCACTTCCAGCGTGCCGCGTGCCGGCGTGTCGGTTCGGGCCAGGATGAATGCGAGCGCTACCGCCAGCAGGATGGAAGGAATCGTCTTTGCGAACGAAATTCCAATCGTGTTGGCCAAGACCAGGAAATTGCTTGTGGTGAAGATCTGGGCGTAGCCGTCGAGGTTGAGCACCCCGGGCATGCCGGGCGGCGTCGAGTGGAGGCTGCCATAAAGCAGCATCGCGAGTGGGTAGACGGTCAGGAATGACAGCAGCGCGATCAGCAGCAGGATCCCGATCCTGCGTCCGATTGCAAAGTTCGCCAGATGGTTGAGGAAGAGCGTTTTACGGTCGAGCGCCGATACCGCGATCCGCTTCACGGTGGAGTTGCGGCCGATGTCCAGGCCCGAAGCGACCGCCATCGCCTACATCTCGATAACGACGTAATTCTCTTCCACCGCCACCTGGAAGGTCTCGACCACGTATGGCCCCTTCAGGAGTTCGCCGCCTTGTTCCACCGAAACTGCGTATTGACGCACATAGGTGTTGTCGGGATCGCAATAAGATTGCCCGGTGCGCACGTCGAACTCCCAACCATGCCAGGGGCATTTCAGTAACTCGCCCTGACGCGTCAGCCGATAGTGGCCGGGTTCATCGGAAAGCGCGAGGCCGACCAGCTTGCCGCGACAAAGCGATGCCCCCTCATGCGGGCATTTATTGGCGAGCGCGAAGTATTCACCCTTGACGTTGAACAGCCCGATCTCGCGCCCCTTGACGGTCACAAGCTTGCTGGACCCCGGAACGATTTCACCGACGGTTGCGACGACGTGCCGGCTCATGATTGCTGCAACCCAATCTCACGCGCTCGAGCGCGATCAACGCATAGTACCCGGCTCGAACGGGATTTCAACGCGAGGGGCTGCGTACCGAGCATGCTGTGTGGCGCATTGCGTGCGCGCGCATTTCGCGTGCGCCGGGCCGGCCGGTTTATTTCTTCTGGCGTGGCGGATGCGCACGCACCGCATCCTCATTGATGTCGGTGCCCCAGCCCGGCCGCGTCGGCACGACGATCTGGCCGTTCTCGATCTGCGGCACGTGGGTGACCAGATCGTTGCGCCATGGGACCTCGTCCACATCGTACTCCATGATGCGGTAATTCGGGATCGATGCGCAGAAATGGGCGCTGATCATGCTCGCGAGGTGACCGGCGAAATTATGCGGGGCGCAGTCGACCTCGAATGCGTCGGCCAGCGATGCGGCACGTACGGACTCCCAGAGACCGTTCCATTGCACGTCGACGATCGCGACGTCACAAGCGTAGCGTTCGAGGTAGGGCCGGAACGCCGCCAGGCCATGGATGGTCTCGAGCGACGCAATCGGGGTCGAGGTCGCGCGTCGCACCGTCGCCAACGCGTCCGCATCGTGGATGTCGCATTCGAGCCAGGTGAGATTGATATCTTCGACGGCCTTGGCGATGCGGATAAAGCCCTCGGTGCGCTGGCTGAAGTTCAGGTCGAGCATCAGCCCTATGTCATCGCCGGCGCCGGCGCGGAATGCCGCCAATACGTCGTGGATGGCGCGGATCGCCTTCGCGTCGGGATGGCGGCTCAGGAAATTTGGCATCATGCGGAAGCCGGGCATGAATGGGGGATCGCCCGGCCGTAGCGGCAACGGGTTGGTCTTGAGGGCCTTGAAGCCGCGCGCCTTCACCTCGGCACCCAGCTCCTTGATGTCGTCGAGCGTGCGCAGCGGCTTGAGGCCGAGCTCGCCTTCGAAGTAATCGCGTCGCCAGACCCTGAAGCTACCGCAATGCGACCAGTAGAGATTGACGCGGTCGCGGAACGGCCCACCAAACAACGCGCACACCGGGACACCAAGCGCTTTGGCCTTGACGTCTAGACAGGCGTTCTCAATGGCCGCGATCGCTTCGTGATTGACGCCACCGATCGACATCCGCGTGATGGCCCGCAATGAGACCGCGATCTTGCCGACCTCGCGCGGATCCATGCCGACCGCGATGTCGGCAAATCGGCGGATCAGGTCGGAGGTCGCGCTAGTAGCGCCGAAGTCTTCGTTATATTCGGACCAGCCGACCAGACCCTCGTCGGTCGACAACTTGACGAAGGAAAAATTGCGCCAGCCGCCGTCGGCCTTAAGGGTTTCAATTCTGGTGATTCGCATGGTGACTTGGCCCTGGGTTGCTTCACAGCGTAACGATGTTGGTGAGCGGATCGCCGCGCATGAAGCGCTTGAGATTGTCTTCCGCAATCGCGGCCATACGCAGCGTGCCAATTCGTCCGCAGGCGCCCGCGAAATGCGGCGAAATGATTAAGTTGGGTGCTCCCCAGAGCGGGTGGTCTTTCGGCAGCGGTTCCGGGTCGGTCACGTCGAGCCCGGCACCCGCGATGATGCCGGCCGTCAGTGCCTCGATCAGGGCGAAGCTGTCGACGATCGACCCACGTGCGATATTGACCAGGAAGGCCCCGCGCTTGCACGCATTAAACGTCCGCGGTCCGAACAGGCCCTGCGTGGTCGCATCGAGTGGGACCGCGATCATCACAGCATCCGCACGCGCGAGTACGTCGAGCAGCTTGCTGATGGAGACAGCCTCGTCTGCGAGCGGGTGCGGCGTCCCCGAGCGCGTTACCGCAACGATGCGCGCGCCGAACGCGCGCAACAGGCGCGCGATCTCCCGGCCGATGTGGCCGAAGCCGATCACTGCGACCGTCGACTGATCCGGTATGACCGCCCGCGCGCTGATCGAACGGTCCCAGATGCGATTGCCCTGATTGGCCATGAACGTCGGCACCAGGCGCTGCAGCGCGAGCAGCAGCATGACCGCATGCGTTGCGACCGGCGCGGCCAATGCGTCGCCCATGTTGGTGACGGTCATGCCGTCCGGGACGCCGAACTGCTTGGCACTGTCGTAGCCCGCGGTAAGCAACTGCAGCCACTTCGTGCGCGGCGACGAGGCCCGCACCGCGGCGGCGACTTTTTCGCTATACAAAAAGTCGGTGAGGAACAGCAGATCCGCGTCCGGCACGGCCGCGACGATGGCTGATTCACCTTCCACGACCTTGAGGTCGTCCCCCAAGATGGGCGACAGGCGCGCGATGAAGTCGGCCTTGGCGAGGGTGGCGGAGAGGACGGCGCGCATGCGGCAAGACGTGGGAGGACCGGGTGAGCTTGGGCCGCCTTTATAGGGCTCGGAACGGCGGCGCGAAAGCCGGACGCTCGTTTGCAGGCGCCATGGCGGCTATGCGGAACTTCACGTTCGAGCGCGATTTCGGCGCTTTGGCATGGGCTAAATTTGGCCACGTGGTTCGTGCAAGAAGCCGGCGCTAACCGGAGGGGGAGCCCGATGAGAACGTTTGCGGCTGCAATTTTAATTGCGCTGGCGGCGGCACCCGCTTTCGCACAAATCGGCGGCATCAACATGTTGCCTGAGGACAAGAAAAAGACGCCGGAGGAAATCCAACGCGGTCACGCGATCGACAACGCCTATAATGAGGCGATGAAGAAAGTGCCGGACCAGAAGAAGACTACGAACGATCCCTGGGCGGACGTGCGCGGCGCAAGCCAGTCTCCAAGCGCGAAAAAGCCGGCGCGCTGAAGCGCAGGCTGCAAATCGATTAGGTCAGGTTTTCGTCCATTCAGGGCGCCCGCTTCACCGGGTTCGCGGTCAACCAGGTCTCGACGTAGTCGAGAAACCCCATGGTGTTATTGAACACCGGCTTCCCGGCCGCGCGTTGGATGGCGGCGAGATAGGGGTAATTAATGGTGCTGCCGCCGAGAAAAAGGATGCCATCCGCGGCGGGATAGAGCTGTGCCGCGGCTTCTCCGGTCGCGGCAAAGACGGAGCTCTCGTCCGGCGTCGTACCGGCGCGGGTCGCGACCTCGAGCTGTGGTCCCACAATGCCTTCGACTGCGAAACCGGCGGCAACGAGGTAGCTGGTGAGAGCGCTGTCATCGAGGCCGTTGAGCCGATGCGCAACGGCGAGCTTGTGCACGCCGGCGTTCCGCATCACCTGGATGGTCGCTTCCATGTCGGTTGTGACCGGAACGCCAAGCTTGCGGCTCGCGTCTTCGAGCCGGGCCAGTAGAGCCGGACGGGGATACGCGAACGACAGGACGCTCCCGCCGATGATCACCATTTCTACGCCGCGGTTCTTGATGCCGGTGAGCGCGTGATCGAGTTCGCCGAGCGCCGCACGCGCCGAGGCCGTATCGTAGCCGCGCAGCTGCAGAGATTGCTCGATCAACATGACACGGCTTCGGAACGTGCCGTAGAACATGTAAGGGACTGTGTCGCTGATCGGCAGCGGCGACACGAAGCCGACGCGCCGTTGCGGCGGAGGAAATGCCTCCAAGCGCGCGAGCGCGCCGGCAAGCGGCGGCGCGCTGGTCTGCGCCATTACCCGATCCTGGCAGCTGTGCGCGCACAGCATGAGAAGTACGAGCGCGGGCACGGGCCGGAACATGAGGTTCCTCCCATCATGTCACCCCGCATCATCGAAGCGCGGGGCCACGAGCGCGCTCGAAGCTTCGCCGTTGCGGCCAACCAGGACCGGGGCGCCGACCAGGATGGCGCGTCCGTTTGTTTCGATCGTTGCCTGAACGGTGACAACCGTGCCGTGCGCGATCGCGCTCTGATCGCCGAGCATCGTTCCAGCCAATGGCTCGAGCGGCGTCGTGGTACGACAACCCTCGATCAGGAAAGCGGCGAAGCTTCCCATTGAATCGATGCGCGGCAGCGATACGATTGCCGCGGCGAAACTCGTCACCGCACTGGCGACATCGCGTACCAGCATAGCATCGCGCCCGAGCGTGCGCACCATGCGGACCCAGGTGCCTTTGTAGGCAAGCGATATCCGTGCGGCAAACGCGCTACCGAGTGGCGTGGTTCCTTCCAGGCGGATCAGCCGGCGATTTGCTGTGAGATCGGGCGCAAGCGCGACGTATACTTCTTCTGCGCCGAGCCGGCGCGCCTCGCCGTCAATCGCGGCGACGAGGTGGGCGGCGTCGGTCTCGTCCGCCGTTGCGTTCGCGAGCGCCGCGTGTGCGATGGTCGCGGCCTTGAATGCGAACGCAAGTTCGGCCGGGTCGGCGGGCGCGCGTGCTCGTTCCAACAGTGGGCCTCCGTCGACCACCGCTGCCGCGCTGGCCCGGATTCCGTCCACGATGCTGCCTGGCACCTTGTCGATATCGGCGATCGCGACCACCGCACCCGACATCTTCTCCGCAATGAGACGGCCGGTCTCGGCGCCGATCTTGGTCGTGTTCGCGACCGCCTCGATGTGGGCATTGCGCATGATCCAATCGCGCACGCGCGCGGTCATCCCGGCGATGAGGGTCGGGCGCCCTGCGCGCGGCAGCAGCATCACGCACTGGTTCCAGTACGGAATGAAACCTGTGAACCAAGCAACGCCGGATTCGCGCGCCGGATTGGTGTAGACCGCCAGCAGATCGATTCCGGCTTCGCCCATCGCGGCCTGCACCCGGGCTACGCGGGCGTCGAGCGCGCTTTCGGGCAGTTCGGCCTTCGACCAGGAAATCAAACCACGTCGCATGGCAAACCTCTCGCGCGCCCAACGCGCATCATGCCGACATCTCGAAGAGTTGCGCCGGCGTACGCGTCAATCGCTCGCAACCGCTTTCGGTCACGACCACGACATCGCCGAGCACCATGTAGCCGGCCTCCGGGTGATAGGTGTTCGGATGCACGATGATGGTCATCCCGGGCCGCAACACGATGTCGATGTCCTCGAGCAGCGACGGCTTAATGTCCGTGCTCAAGCCCAGTCCGTGGCCGCGCACCCGCGTGTATTTGCTGGTCGTGTATTCGCCAAGCCCGTGGCGGCGGAACACGTCGTTCTCGGCGCGCGCAACATCGGCTGCAGCGACCCCAGGCTTAACGGCCGCGATCCCGGCCTCCATGGCTTCGTGCCAGATAGCGAACGCCTGCTTTTGAACCGGATTGGCTTTGCCAAGAACCAGCGTGCGGCAGATCTGCGCGAGGTAGCCTTCGATCGCGGGCGTCAACTCGGTGGTAACGAGGTCGCCTAGCTTGAGCGTGCGTTCCGACGGCGGCGCCATGCCGCGGACGTCGGCATTGCCGGAGCCGATGATCATGAAGTTGTCGGGTGAACCCTTGCGGCGCAGGAACGCCTCGACATCGGCGACGACCTCGTATTGCTTGCGGCCGGGTCGCGCCGCGCTCCGGAAGAATTCGTAACCTTCGTCAGCCAGCGCAACCGCGCGGCGCATAACCGCGATTTCGTTCGGGGCCTTTTCCATCAGCAGGCGATCAAGCAGCCCGGCCCCGTCCTCAAGCCGGAAGCTCCGCTCGCTCGCAGTGAGCCACGCCGGCAGAAGCGCCCGCGGCGCTGCCACAATGCGCTGATTGGAAACAGCTTCGAGCTCGCGCCCGACCGCCTGCGCGAGGTTCCGCACGAGCCTGGTGTCAATCCCGTTCGCCTCCACCTGTGCGCGCTCAGCTTCCGCCGCGTTTTCAACAAACAAACGGCAGCGACCATCGGCTGTCAGGATCGCGATTCCGTCGGCCTCCAGAATGCCGAAATCCGACACGTAGCGCAGATAGGCTTCCTGCCAGGACGTACCGTACACAATGATGGCCTCCAGGCCCTCGCGACGCATCTCCGCGAGCAGCCGCTCGCGCCGTTCCTGTGCAAGCATGATGATTTTCTTCTCCCGAACGGCTGGCGCCGCGAACCCACACCTTTATGGCCTGATCACGTCCGCGTCGCCATCGTCATAGAGCCGTGCAACCTCCGCCTGGCGGCGCTCCCGGATCCCGCGGCTGTTGAGCGAGCCCTTGTCGGTGATCTCGCCGGCATCGAGCGAGGGGGGCTCGGCCAGCACGAACGCGCGCGCGATCACGCGCGAGGACCCGGTGATGCCCTCGTTCATCCGAATGAGCGCATCTCGGAGCTCGGCGCGATAGGTTGCATCGATAGCGCGGCCGGCCGGCGGAAAGATCAAGAGTCCGAGATCATCTCTGTCGGGTGCGGCCACGACCACGTCGAACACGAGAGTGCCGAGGGCCTGGCGCGCGCGCGCCCAGATTTCGGCGGCGTGAACGCGGGTGCCGGACGACAGCTTGAAATCTTCGGCAACGCGCCCGTTGAAGCGAAAGCCGCGACTGGCGTCGGCCTCATCGACGAACGTCACAGCGTCACCGGTGATGAAATAGCCTTCGTCGTCGAAGGCGTGTTTGGTCAATTCGGGCGCGCGCCAATAACCGGGCGTGACGTTGGGACCGCGCACCCGGATCTCGAGCTTGCCGCCGTTCGGCACAAGCTTGACCTCCTGGCCCGGCAGCGGCGGGCCGATGTTGCCGATCTCCGCGTCGTGCCGGTTGAGGATGAGCGAGCCCGGCGCCGTTTCGGTCAGGCCCCAGCCGCTGATCATGCTCGGCGGATCATGCGGCCGTTCGCGTTGGGCGAGTTCGGCCAAGCCGTGCCAGAGGTGCTCGGGCAGGGTCGCGGCGGCGTAGAACATGGCGTCGAGGTCGGCAAAGAAACGCCTGCGCAACTCGCTGTCCTTGGCGAGCGCCGGCAGTAGCAGCTCAAAACCCTTCGGCACGTTGAGGTACATGGTCGACGACACGTCGCGCAAATTGCGCAGCGAGCGTTCGAAGTCGGCAGGCGTCGGCTTGCCGTCGTCGATGTAGAGCGTGCCGCCGGAGCGCATCACCTGCCCGATATTGTGGTTGCCGCCAAACACGTGGCTCCACGGGAGCCAGTCGACCAGAACCGGCGGGCGTTCGACGATGAAAGGCCAGATCTGCTCAAACATCGTCATGTTGGAATTGATCATGCGGTGGGTGATGGTCACGCCCTTTGGCGTTCCGGTCGAGCCCGAGGTAAACAGGAACTTGGCGACGGTGTCGGGACCGATCGCGGCCGCTTTTTGCGCCAAGCTCGCGGGCGAGCCGCCGCGGAGGAGTTCCAGGAACGGGGCTGCAGCGGGCACATCGGGCGAGGGCGTCCCAACCACAATCTCGCGCCCGCGCATTTCCGGAATCGTCAACGCGCGCGCAAAACGGGCGGCGTCCGCCGCATAAACCAGGCCAGGGTCGAGCAGGTTGACGATGTACCGCAGCTTGCCGAGATCCTGGCTGATCAGCGAATAGGCGACCGAGATCGGCGCGAAGGGTACACCCGCGCTCATGGCGCCTAATCCCAGCAACTGGTGTTCGATCGCGTTGCCCGAAAGGATCAGGACCGGACGCTCGCTGCCGAGGGTACGTTGCGCCAGCGCTTGCGCGATGAGTTGAACTTGCTGCGAAGCTTCGGCGTAGGTGATGGATATCCAACCCTCGCGCTCCGGACGCCGCTCGGCCAGGAAGGTGTGCGTTGGACGTTCCTTGGCCCAGCGCGACAGGTGATCGTGAAACCGATCCGGGTACGGCCACAACGGCTCTTTCGCCAGTAGCCGGATCACGCCGGCGGCGTCGCGATGCATGTCGACCGTGACGTCGCGGAACCGGGCGTGCACGCCGCCCGTGCGACGGTCGTCGAGAGTCTGGATGCTCACCGGCGGTTCCCGATAGCGTGTTGATTTCCTGCGGAGAATTGTAACCCGCACGGAGCACAGTGCAATCCGAATGGGGAGCCTGCGTGTGCCGCGCCCCGCCTGGGCTGCAACGCTACAATGCCCGGCGCGCCCGGCGCTTGACATCCGGACACCGCGGTGGTCGCTCTATGACCCCACCAGAAGCATTCCCGGAACCGCCTCGGAAGTAGCGGACAGTGCATGATCGTCGTCGCGATTGATATTGGCGGCACCTTCACCGATCTGATCGGATTCGACACCGAAGAGGGCCGTTTTGTCGAAGCCAAGAGCCTGACGACGCCGGCGCAGCTGACCCGCGGCATCGTCGACTGCATTCGCAAAAGCGGTCTTGACGCAACGGCGATCGATGAGCTGATCCACGGCTCGACCATCGCCATCAACACCCTGATTGAACGCAAAGGTGCGAAGACCGGGCTGATCGTTACGCGTGGCACTCGCGACGTCTATGCCATCGGTCGCGGTAATCGGCCGGAAGCATACAATCTCCTGTTCCACAAGCATCGACCATTGGCCGAGCGGCACCTCATCCGCGAAGTCAACGAGCGGCTGTTCGCAAGCGGCGAGGTCCACGAAAAGCTGCAGCCTGCGAGTGTCGAGGCAGCCTGTGACGCGCTAAAGATCGCCGGTGTCGAGGCGGTCGCGGTCTGCTTCCTGCATTCTTATGCGAATCCCGAACACGAGCGCCAGGCTGGCGCGATGGTGCGGGCCGCACTGCCCGATGTATATCTTTCACTCTCGCACGAAATCCTGCGCGAGTACCGCGAGTTTGAACGCACGTCGACCACAGTGGTCAACGCTTATATCGGCCCCAAAGTCGGCGGCTACGTGAAGAGCCTCAAGGACGACCTCGGCAAGATCGGCTTTCGCGGCGATCTCGCCATCATGCGCTCGAACGGCGGCGTGATGACGCCGGAGGTCGCGACCGATCGTCCGGTTGCCATGATGGAATCCGGACCGGTCGGCGGCATTATCGCTTCCGCGCGCGTCGGACACGCGCTCGGCTGTCCGAACGTGATCTCGTTCGACATGGGCGGAACGACCGCCAAGGCGAGCCTCATTCGCGACGGCGAGCCGACGATGGCGCCGGGCTACTACGTCGGCGGCTATGCCAGCGGCCATCCGGTGATGTTGCCGATGATCGACGTGGTGGAAGTCGGGGCTGGCGGCGGATCGATCGCCTGGATCGATGACATCGGTGCGCTCAAGGTCGGCCCGCAAAGCGCGGGCGCCGACCCGGGTCCGATCTGCTATCGCGGCGGCGGCAGTGACCCGACCATTACGGACGCCAACGTGGTGCTCGGACGCCTCGACCCCGACAATTTCCTCGGCGGTCAGATGAAACTCGATGCCGAGGGGGCGGCGCGCGGTATTGAGGAGAAGATCGCGGCTCCGCTCAAGCTGGAGCTGACCGCGGCCGCGCAAGCGATCCTCGATATCTCGATCTCGACCATGTCGCTCGCGGTGCGCGAGGTCTCGGTCAAAAAAGGCTTCGATCCACGCGATTTCGTGCTGGTGGCAGCAGGCGGCGCTGGCCCGCTGCACATCGCGGCGGTTGCGCGCGAGTTGCACGTGCCGAAAGTGATCATACCGCTGTTTCCGTCGCACTTCTCCGCGCTCGGCATGCTACTTGCCGACGAGCGCCACGACTTCATCCGCACCTGCTATGGCGATCTCGCCGGTATCGACTTTCCGGCGCTGGTTCAAACTCACGCCGAGATGGTACGTGAGGCGACGAGCGGCCTGCGCCACAAGGGCAGCGCGGAGCAGCAGATCCATCTCGACCTGCGCTATGTCGGCCAGGAGTTCACGCTGCAGGTGCCAGTGACGCTAGGTCAGCTCAAGGCGGGCGACCGGCGCGGTATCCGGCAGGCGTTCGATGCGATGTATGAACATCGCTATGCCCATCATTCGCCGGAGGAGCCGGTCGAGATGGTCAATATTCGGCTGGCAGTGATCGGCAAGCGCCCGCGTCTGCGCTTCCCGACCCTCGGAGCGGCCAAGACAAGCGCGCCGACGCAGCAGCGGCATGTCTATCTCTCCGATCCGAGCAAGCCGGTGTCCTGCCCGGTGTATGATCGCGCAGCGCTCGGCGCCGGCGCGCGTCTCGATGGCCCCGCGTTGATCCAGGAGCACGGCACCACGACGGTGCTGTTCGAGCGCGATACCTGCGAGGTGGCATCCTCGGGCGAACTGGTGATCACGGTTGGAGGCGCCGCATGAGCGTCAAACTCGATCCGGTCACTCTGGAAGTGATCCGCAACGCGCTGCCGGCGATCGCCAATGAAATGGCCGCCGACTTGCAGCGCACCTCCTACAACATGATGATCTACGAGGTGCGCGACTATTGCACCGCGCTGCTCAACCCCAAGGGCGAGCTCATTTCACAAAACGTCGGCGGTGTGTCGCATTTCGTCGCCGACCTCGGCGTCATCATCGTCGACGGGATGAAGCGCTACGGGGAGAAGGGCTTCCGGCCCGGCGACGTGATCATTACCAACCATCAGGCGGTCGCGGGCCAGCATCTGAATAACATCGTCATCTACACGCCCTATTTCTATAACGGCGAATTGCTGATGTTCGCCATGGTGCGGGCGCACTGGATCGACGTCGGGGGCACCTCCACGGGATTCGGTGCGGGGGCGACTGTCGCCGATCCATGGCTCGAGGGGCTGCAGCTCGATCAGCTCAAGATCTATCGCGAAGGCGCGCTCGACGAGACGCTCTACCGCGTCATCAAGGACAACATCCGCTTTCCCGAGTCCTCGCTCGGCGATCTGAAATCGCAAATGGCGGCATGCCGTCTCGCTGCGCGTCGCACGGATGAGCTGTTCGACAAGTACGGCCGCGACACGATTTTGGCGGCGATTGATACCATCTTCGATGAAACCGAGCGCAAGTGCCGCAACGTCGTCGAGAAGCTCCCGGATGGGGTCTACGAGGCGGAAGCCGCCATGGACAACGACGGGGTCAAGCGCGATGAGCCGGTGCCGATCCACGCCAAGATTACGATCGCTGGCAGCGATATGACGATCGATCTTTCCAAATGCTCGCCGGAGCGCAAGGCCGGAATCAATTCGCGCACCTATGCGGGGGCGCGCGTCGCCTACAAGGCGCTGACCGGGCCGCTCGAACCGGTCAATGAGGGTTCCTTCCGCGCGCTCAAGGTCATCATCCCCGAGGGGAACATCATGATGGCGCGCTTTCCGGCGCCGATGGCGGGCTGGAGCACAATTGTGCCGACGGTGGTGGACACAATCATTCACGCGCTCGCCCCCGCCATGCCGGATCGGGTCCCGGCGGCACATCACGGGTTGCTTGGCGGCACCGTCGTGTTTTTCGGCGTGCACCCGAAGACCAACCGGCGCTTTGTGATCCAGAGCATCGAGGGCGGCGGCTGGGGCGGGCGTCCCTACGAGGACGGTGAATCCGGTTCGGTGTCGGTGTGCCAAGGTGACGTGCGTAACGGACCAATCGAGTCGATTGAGCTCAAATGCCCGGTGCTGATCGAGGCGCGCGAGCTGCGGTGCGACTCTGCCGGCCCCGGCAAGTATCGCGGAGGCGTTGGTCTCGATGTGCGGGTGCGCAATCTGGTCGAGGGCCAGTGGAACTTCGAGCAGACGCGGCGCTCGAAATGCCCTCCCTGGGGCCTGTGGGGCGGTAAGGCAGGCGAATACAATGAGTACCTGCTGCGCCAGCCGGGCGAGAACGATTTCGCCATCGGCTATGGCAACCGCCGCACCGTGCCAGTCAATTCGGAGGTGATCGTGCGCACCGGCGGCGGCGGCGGTTGGGGCAATCCGATCGAGCGGGATCCCGAGGCCGTGCGCGCCGATGTGGTGGCGGAGCTGGTCTCGCGTGTGGCGGCGCGTTCCGAGTATGGGGTTGTGATCCGGGGCGATCTGTCGCTTGACGCCCCGGCCACGCTTAAGCTGCGCGGAGAGATGAAGGCGAGGAGCGGTTAGGCTGTCGAAGGCGACGCGTCATGGCGCCACTGGAAGAACTTGGTGCCTTTGTTTCGCACGGCGTCCGCGGCTGCATATCGGAGCCGCTCCGTGCTCGGCTTGAGCTCCACATCGTCGATACCCTGGTGGCCTGGATCGCCACCGCCGGTACGGAGGAGGCGCGGCATCTTCGGCGGTTTCACACCGACAACAGGCGAACGCCCGCCGAACCCGCTCTCGACATCCTGGTCAACTGCGCGCTCACCCGGCTGAGCGAGGTCGACGATATTCATCTAGCATCGATGATCACGCCGGGCGCGATCGTCATTCCGGGCACGCTCACCCTCGCGGCGGTGTTGGCGAGCGAGCCGGCGGTGATCTGCGAGGCAATCGTTGCCGGTTACGAGGCGATGATACGTCTTGGTCTTGCGCTTGACGGTCCCACCATCCTCTATCGCGGGATCTGGCCGAGCTACCTGGCTGCGCCGTTTGGCATCGCGGCGGCCGCGGCGCGGTTGTTTGACCTCGATCCGAACGAGGCTGCCCAAGCACTGGCACTGGCGCTTACTCTGGCCGCGCCCGGCGTCGGGCACCACAACGCGTCATCGGCAGCGCGCTGGTTTGCCGCCGGCAGCGCGGCGCGCAACGGCCTTCTGGCGGTGCGGGCTGCGCGTACCGGGTTTACCTCGGACCTGAATATCCTGGAGGGCAGCTTCTTTGGTACCGTGTTTGGCATTACCCCCAATCCGGCGTCGCTCAGCGACAATCTCGGCGCAAGCCCCAAACTGAACGAAGTCTCGTTCAAGCCCTGGTGTGCGGCGCGTCAGACCATGGCGGCAGCGCAGGCGCTGCGCGAGATTGTTGATGGCGGTGTTGTGCCAGCCGACATCACGTTGATCGAAGCGTCGGTGCCGCCGCCTTTTCTAAAGATGATCGATCACGGCATTGTCGGAGGCCGGTTGGCGCGACTGACCAGCCAGCCCTACCAGATGGCCATCGCGGTGCTCGCACCGAATCTTGCATTCGACGTGGCACAGTTTGGCGAGCCGCCGATCGACGTGTTGCGATTGATGAACAAGATCACGGTTCGCGCGGATGAAAGCTTGCTGGACGCCTTTCCGCAGCAATGGTCAGCGAGCGTGCGCGTACGCACGGCAAATGCTGAGCACCAAAGGCTCATCACGCATATTCCGGGTGATCCACTGCGTTCCTTCAACGAAACCGCACTCAAGACCAAGGCTTTCCACCTGGTCGGAGCCGTTGCTGACGATATTGCTGATCACTGCAAGGCGGTGCTCGAAGGACAGACGCCACCTCAACAACTCATTGATGTGGTTGATCGCGCGTGCATAGGTTCGGTCGCTGGCGGAAGGTAACGGGTTCCTCGGA
>Ga0066388_100000210_pt1 | contig 24163 bp, 14 predicted proteins | sample PanSoiMetaGPlot6_FD_64539 | JGI IMG/M metagenome (GOLD analysis project Ga0066388, IMG submission 64539) | Tropical forest soil microbial communities from Panama analyzed to predict greenhouse gas emissions - Panama Soil - Plot 6 (Hybrid Assembly) | ecosystem: Environmental > Terrestrial >...
CCGGCTGCGGCGAGCGCGTCATGGATCTCTTTATAGGTGCTGCGAGCGCGCTCCTGCTGCTCTGGAGTTAGCTGGGGATATTGATCGTGATCGCCATTAGTTAGAGCGCGGCCAATCTGGAAGTTGATGCGCTCTTCTTTAGACATTTGGGCGAGCGCCTCTTCGATGGCCTTTTCGTTGTCGCCTGCCCAGCTAGAGTTGTCTCTAATTTTGGTGGCGGTGCTCAGCTTGCCATCTTTGACGTAGTCGCGCGCATGCTGCAGTTCCGGCGTGTCCTCATACACGGTCTTTCCGTTCACACGCCCAGTCCTGCCAAACGCCCTCTTGAGCTTGTCTTCACCGTTGTTACCCATGAATTCATCGCGGGCCTTGGGAGAGGCATCGCGCATGGCTTCTTGGAACATCTCGATATTCTTCGCGTCGACGGCGATTTGGGCAAGTGTGGTTGAGAGAGCAGAATCTATGGCGCGTGCATCGCAGCCCTTGAGGTAAATATCGATCGCGTTTTTGGTTTCCTGGGAGAGACTCTTGTCTTTCATGAGCGCGTCGCGGACAGATACATGATATTGATCAAGGTACTGCGCGTCTAACCCCCTTATCTCTTTTGCAGTCATGGTGGCAAGGGTGTCGCGGATGTCCTTCTCGCAGTTGCGGTCGGACCTGCCTTCAATGATCTGGTGAAGTTCGATAAGCGCAGTGTGAATGCGACCGGCATCATCTGCGCTTCCATCTCTCTTGTTAAGGAGCCTGACAAGCTCGTCGCGCTCAGCGTCATTGCCGGCAAATTGTTGGTCGAGGAAGAGCCTGAACTTTTGGTAGTAGATCATGTCTATTTCATGGCGTTCGGCCCACGTTCTGTCTCGCAGAATTGCCTTGATGGTTTTGCTATCCATACTGACACCACTGCAAGCGTCGTGAATCGCTTCAGCAGCTCGCGTCAACTCATCAGTCCGCTCGCGGTCGTCGAAGACAATGACCGGCTTTGGAACTTCCCCCGTAATTCCGCTGAGTTTTTCCTTATTGCCCTTATCGTTGGTAGCTTCACCAAGGTGGGCAACTGCTTGCTCGCGAAGCTTGTCTTGCGCATCGTTCGCTGTTTTATCTGCCGGGAAGGACACTCCGTCGAGGGCCTTGTTGGCTGGTGAGTCGGGGGGTGGCATGTAAATCTCTCCATGAATTACTCTTTCTGGCAATACGCTCTAAGGGTTCTAGCGCACGCTCAGCGATTGCCAGCGGGTGTCCGCATTGTCATCGGCACGCGTTCAGTTGCCATCCACGATGTGGGGGATGGTGCTTCGGGGGGGTCTGACACCACGCACCTCCATCCCGCAGCTGGAGGATGAAAAAAGTGGGTCGCTCACCGAAGATGGGTGCAGCCCTACATTGGAGCGCAACGGCGAGTGGGTTTTCGTAAAAATACGAAACCACGAATCCCCTAAATTGTTCGAGCCCGCTGTTGTAGCTCGTGTAGTAGGCAAGGCGACAAATTCATAAGTCCCGCTCCCGTGTAGAGGTATACGGCCATATGTGTGCATGTGAAATTCCGGCTGGCAATGACGCAATCAATTGCCCACCACAAGATTCAGACACTGCTAAGACTGCCGCGGAATGTCTTGGAGGTATGAACGACCTGACGCAATGTAAGAAGCAGGACTTTAGCCCGGAGCGCAAACGGACTGGCAATACGGGGCCTTTGCCAACGTTGACGATAGACAGCGCTCCCAATGCGCAACTTTTGGCACACGTTGATCGCTCAGCAGAATATACGGTCAAGGACGGAGACACACTGTGGGCCATTGCACGAGACGTGCTCAAGGAGAGAAACTCGAGTTCAGAGCCAACAGGCCCCGAGATTTCAGATGAGATCAAGCGCATCGCCAAAGACAGTCGTATCAAGGATCCCGATCGAATTTTCCCTGGCCAAAAGTTGAGCATCAGCTCGAAGCAGCAAGAAGGTGACTCTGGTGCCAGCAACGATCAGCCGGGCAAGAAGTCAGCCGGCAAGCCGGCCGACAAGCCGGTCGAGGTCGACAAGTCGGTCGACAAGCCGGCCGACAAGCCGGTCGCGGTCGACAAGCCGGCCGACAAGCCGGTCGAGGTCGACAAGTCGGTCGACAAGTCGGTCGACAAGCCAGTCGACAAGCCGGTCGACAAGTCGGTCGAAAAACCAGTTGATCTCGCTATGTGCGAAGCCGCCGCCGATGCCATCGATAAGGCGTGCAATCAAGGCTGGGGTGGGATCGGCACGAACAAAGAAGCAATCTTCGAAATTCTCAAGGATAAGACCGAAGCCGAACGAAAGAAAATTGACGAGTTTTTCAGATCAAAGTATGGCAAGAACTACACCAAGGAAGTTGGACCCGACGGCCTCCCCACCTGGGGACTCGCGACGGAATTCATGGATGAGCTGACTGGAGCGGACCTCGACAAGGCGCTTAATCTGCTTAACCGTCGCGATGGCAGCGCCGACCGTGCAGGGCACATCCACGAAGTGCTCATGGAGAAGGATCAATGGGTCGAGGGTCGTTCTAAGGAGGTTTGTGAGAAGGATCTTCGCGATACTGTCGCCACCATGAATTCGGACCAGCTCGTGCAACTCGATAACGAATACCGGACCAGGTACGGGAAAGGCCTTTTCGACACCTTGAAGGATGATCCGAAGCTTTCAGAGCCTACCAAGCGTGCGCTTGCGATCTACCTTCAGGGCGCCGACAAGCTGAAGCTGAATGCGGCTGACCAAAAAAACCTGGTCGACATCGCCATAGAAGCAAAGAATATCGATATGTTCCGGGAAGCGATGCGAGATGCATCTGCGGGGGTGCGCAAGGAATACGCCGGCGAGGCAGGTGACGAGAAACTTAAGAGAGCATTTGCCCGAGCAGGGCGAGTGAATGGGAAAACTGTATACGAGGATACACCTGAACTGCAGCACGCGCGCGACTACGTCAAAAATGGCAAGCTGAGCACGGCAACCCTGATTGGAGACAACACCAGTTGGGCGGGCGACAACGAAAAGGCAATCGAGAAATCCTTGCACGACATGAAGCCGGAGGAGCGTCAGGACTACCTTCGTGGGCGTTGGCTGGCCAAGAACATCTCAGACGAAAGTAAGCTTCCCGACGCCGACAAAAAGGCTCTTGCATCTTACAAAGAAATCCGGGCAGCCTTGGAGAAGGCTGGTAATAGCACCGAGCTGGCCCGGTGGGAAGACATGATTGCTCGCAAAGATGGATCTCTAGTCTCCAAGCTGGCTGCTCACCGCGGTTCCATTTATGACGACAGCGTGGGCGATATTCTTCCTGATATTGAGAACATGAGCCGGAAGGATTGGGATCGCCTGAAACGGGATGAAAACTACCGAAAGGAAATTGAGGATTGCCTGAAGACATATCTCAGTGACGACGAGCTGAAGAGATGCATGACTGTCATCGACCAGAAGAAAGATGCCAAGCCGACGGACGACGCCGTTAACAGTGCACTGGCTGCTCTGACACCGGAACAGCGTGCGGCCTATCAGCGCGGGCATGAGCTGGCCGGGAAGAAGATTGATATCAGTGCGCTGTCTGAGGCGGACAGCAAAGCGCTTGTCGTTTTCCGAAAGATATACACAGACCTGTGTTTTGAAGAAGCGAGGTCAGGAGGCCGGCGCTCTGTACTCGATGCCATCAACGACGCAAGCGGTCTCTTCAACGACAACGAGGCAAATGTCTACGAGGCCATCAAGAACATGTCGCCTGCTGAGCAGCTAAAGTACAAAGGCAATCCCATGTTCAAACACGATGTCGACGAAAAGGTACGAAGTGTTCTGGATAAGGGTCCTGAACAGGACGCCGCCTTCAGGATGTTAAGAGACATCGAACTCGGTCAAAAGCCCTCAGAAGATATCGTCACCAGGGTCCTTCAGCAGGCCGGAAAAGCCAATACGGACGAAGCACAGGTCGTGCGTGATGTGCTGAAGGCCTTCCGGGAAAGTGAGAAGAACGGTGAGAAGCCAACGCTTTGGGAAAGAATTCACAATCCCAAGTCTGACAATCTGGCAGACCGGATGCTCGCGGATGAATTCAAAAACGCACTGTTTAAGGCACTGGACGGCAGCGACAGGAAATACGCCGAGAAGCTCATCGCGAAAGGATTCCTCACTGTCGAAGAGCAGATGACGTTCAGGAAGAGCATCATCAACGACGACGAGCAGGGTGCCTATGCGGACCTTGCTGCGCTGGGAGCCGTTGCCAACAAGTATCCGAAGTCCGAGGCAGAGGCCGTAGCGGAAGCTCAAGCAGACGCCAGGTCCAGGGGCAAAGAAAACGCCGATCCCGCAGCTCTCGACGCTGCCAGAACCAAGGCGAGGGCAGAAATCGCGGCCTTTGAGGAACGCCTGAAAACGGGCGACCCCGTAGCCAACGCGATCAAAGATGCCCACGAGGAAGTACAAAAAGTTGCTACCGATCAAGCATACCAGGCCAAGGCTCTCGGCTTCTTGAACGACGATGAGCGTCAGATCGCCCTCTACGCCCTCAAACAGGGCGAGCTGAGGCCGGAGGACAAGATGCGTTCCTACATGATCGGTGCCGGCACGAGCGAAGAAGAGATCAAACAAGAGCTGGCCAAATTAAGTCCCGTGGAAAAAGAGCAGCTGCGACGCAACTTTGCCGGCAAATATCACGCGGATCTGACTTATGAATATATCGACGAGCTGGGCGGCCGGGACAAGACCGAAGTGTTGCGCTCTGCTCGCCGCGAACCGACCAGTGCCGAGGAGGCATTCGACCGCGCGCGAGCCGAGTACTATGAGAGCCGGGACGGCTTTGGCAGTCGCTGGGTCAACACTATGTGGGACGGCACCGGCTATCAAGCTGACGAGGCGCAGCTCATTTACCGCAGCGCCATGAGCGAATTTGCTGCCAAATTTGAGCAGCTGCCTCCCGAGAAGCAGCGGGAGCTCGTGGAAAATCTTCAGCAGTCGCTCGATCTGTTCGTGGAGTCCAAAGGTGCTCTGGCCGACGGCCTGACGGATGCGGGTATTGCGGTCGGTTGTGTTGTCGCCGGATTCGTCACCGAGGGAAGCACCTGGGTTATCCTGGGCGCCCTCATCGCCGGAGGCTTCTTCAAGGCCGGAGGCAAGGGCGCCATCATGGGCGGTGACTACGACTGGAGCAGCTCTGCGGCCCTGGTTGACTTTGGTGCCGGTGGTGTTGATGCTGCCTTGAACATCATGACTCTTGGCGCGGGCAGCTCAGCCGCCAAGGGTGTGCTGAAAGCAGGTGGAAAAGCGTTGCTCAAGGAGGGCGCCGAGGAAGCGCTCGAAAAGGGGCTCATCAAGATCGTCAAAGAATCTGTAAAGAGCAGCAGCAAGGAGATTTCGGAAGAAGCCGTCGAAAAGCTGGTCAAGGAGCTTGCCCGAGAAGGGGCCTCCGATGCTGAGAAAGCAGCGCTCAGGAAGTCTGTTACAGAGAACCTGGACAAAGCCGTCAAGGAAGAAGCGGACCATTTCCTCAAGAAGATGGCCAGAGAAGCAGTTCACGGCGCTAAGGCTGGCGCCGCAGGTGGTGGCGGCTCGGGCGGCTTCCGCGCGCTCGCGCAGTGGGACGAGACCAAGAGCTTTGAAGACAACATGGCCATGGTCGGCAAGATGGCCGGATCCTCTGCCGCCTTCGGTGCTGCCGGCGCCGTTGCCACCACTTTCGTCTTCAGCGTCGGCGGAAGGGCATACCACGCTATCAAGGAGCACTACAATCTCAAGCCCGGTCAGCCACCATCTCCTGGGCAGCTGACGGAAATAAAAGAAGCGATCGCAAAGGACGCAAATGGTGCCAAGGTTACCGTGACGGCCGATGCCAACGGCAATATCGAGGCGACAGTAAACGCACCCGATAGCGCTGCGGGACAGCCCGCAGCGGACAACCCAGCGCCCCATGCCACCGATGCTGCCGGCTCGCCTTCCGGCGGTCAAGCGGCTGGCAAAACGACCGAGATGCCACTTGAAGAAGGCGGTGTGCAGCCGATAGGACGACAGGAGTTTGCCGACTCGCCGTTCGCTTCAGAGTTGGACGACCAGCAGGTACTCATTGCGAAGAGCACTATTGGCAGCAAAGTGCGCGTAACCCGCAACTCAGATCAACCTGTGTACCTGGTCAGTCAGTCCGGTGGCGAACCCATACTTCTCGAGAAGGGCAAACCGACAGCGGTTCAGCTAGGGGATGAGATCAGGCTCAGTGCAAAAGATGGTCCCGCCATCAAAATTCGTGAAAACGACTTGCAACTCAGACAGGCTGAAGGCGCACCGGCCCAGGCCCCCCCGCCAGAAGTTATAACCAAACAAACGCCTGCAGCCCGCGACGGCATTTTCAACGCCCGGCTAAATCCCGGACAAGAAGTTGAAGTGGGCCGTTACGAGATCCAGGGCGATCCGAAATGGCATATCGAAATCTCGCGCAAGCATATGCGCGTGGGACGAGATGAGGCTGGCAATCTCTACGTAATCGACGATAAGAATCCGGCCAGAACTTATATCGAACGAAGTCAGGGCCGATTCATCGAGGTCAAGCCGGGCAGGAGACAAGCGCTTCAGCCAGGTGACGTAGTCCATATGGGTTCGACGGACGGTCCTACCGTTTCGTTTCCTGCTGAGGCCCATGCGGCTCCGCGTGACCTGCCGCCAGATGTGCCGCCGCCCGCTGACCCGGCCAAACCACCGGTCACCGATGCCAAAGGTCAGCCCGACCACGGACAACCCGCGCAGGCAGCGGACAGACAAAACAATTCCCCCGGGGCTGAGTTGCCGAAAAATGCCGATGCGCCTGTAGCGATCAAGACTGGTCAGCAGGTTGAGTACCAGGGCGGGACCTGGACGGTGGCTGGGTCTGCCGACAACGGTGATGTAATTCTGACCAGAGGCGCTGAGCGTCCAGCGCGTGCTGAAGACGTCGCTGCCTTGAATCCAGGGCGCACGTTGGAAGTTGGCCAGCAATACAAGATTAAACGCAGCAACGGCGATATTGAGGATGGATGGAAATTGACGTTCCGCCACGATGACGTGCTGCTGATGACCAAAGAGGATGGTATCCGTCAGCAAGTGCCTGCTAATGACTTAGCCCGAAGAAATCCGCAACTGATCCGTCGTGAAGCGCCGCCCGAGCCGGGGCCAGAACACGGTCCTGCTGACAAGAACGGGCCAGCGCTGCCCGCCAAAGGCCCATCCGATCAGGCACCACCTGCTCAGCGGCCGGAAAAAGGTATTGGCGCCGGTTCCGATCGATTGCCGAAAGAGGGAGCGGATGCGGTGCCGGTGGACCAGGCCGCAGAAAATATGAGGGGTTTGAGGCGCAAGTGGTCGTCCGAAAACGGGGGCGATCCTGCTGAGCGCAAAGCCAAGGAAAAAGCGTTTGAGCGCATTATTAGCGCGCTGAGAGAATCCGATCCGTCACGCGCTGCTGCTCTGGAAAAGCAGGAATTTGACGAGAGGGTGGTGTTCTACTTGCAGGAAGCTCGACGTCGCCGGGCTCAGGGACTGGCGGAACTTCCCGGACAGAAAATCGAGCTCACCGAGCAGCAATACAGCCAGTGGCTCAAGGAGTTGCATGAATCCGACCCGGCCCGTGCCGCCGCCCTTGAAAAAGCCCTCCCTCCGGTCCAGACACCAGATGCCCCGGCAGTGGCGGCGAATCCAGGTGCGCAGAAACCAGGGGAGACGGCCGAGCCGGGACCAGCGCCGCCCGCAAAGGGACCATCGGATCAGGCTCCGGAACCAGGAGGCGGCAACGGTGCTGAAAAGTTGCCGAGGGAAGCAGCTCCGACGCCTGCGGACAGGCCCAGGGACAAGTACGACCAAGTTGTAGAAAACTTAAGGGATTTCAGGCGCAAATGGGCGTCTGAAGGCGGAGGAGACGAGGCAGAGCGTGCAAGCAAGGAAAAGGCGTTTAGACTCATCATCGAAGACTTGAAAAAGTCCGACCCGGCCCGGGCCGCCGCTCTTGAGAGGCAAGAGTTCGACGACAACCTTGTCTTCTATATGCAGGAAGCACGGCGTAGACGGGCGCAAGGACTCGAGGACCTCCCCGGACAGAAGCTCGTCTTCACGGAGGAGGAATATCGTGAGTGGTTGCCGCTCTTGCGTGAATCCGACCCGGCCCGTGCCGCCGCCCTCGAAATGAGACTTCCTCCCGAGGCCGCAGAACTGCCGCCCGGGTATGCCCGACAAGATTTTCGTGGCGGCCCCGAAGGACAGCTGACCGGTTACGTGATCATGGACGAACACGCGAGACCGGTAACGGTAGCGGATATTCCCGGTAATCGGGCGGAGCACTACGCATATGATGCTGATGGGCGTCTGGAGCTAATTACGACTACAGACCTGAACGGTAAAGTGATTTCGCAGGAAATACCAGAAGGGAGAACACGTGAACCGGTGGCTAGGGAGGGGACTCCGCCCATACTAGACCCTGATATGGCCAGGGGACAAAGTTCGCCTCGTGATACGCTCCCGCCACCTACCCGGAAAACGTTCAGTAACGCGCCGCCGCCTCCTCGCGCACGGGTTGAGACCCCACAGCCGCCGGTAGAGCTGCCGGCGAGAACCGGCAGGGAGGGTCTCAACGCTGAGCAGAACGCTCATCTCGATAAGCTGGCCGGCAAGGACGCCCCGGTTGCTGGCGGGCACAGGTTGGACGAGGTATTTCCTCCACGCACCGAGGAGGAGCGAGCTGCGCTGCGGGGGGACCTCAAGGCAGAGCTGCAGGCGGCAGAGCCAGATGGAGCTTCCACCGACAACGTCTACGACAAAATTACATCGTGCAAAGAGCTCGGCAGGGGCGAGAAAAAGCGCATTCTCGACTTGCTTGCCGAGGCAAGAGACGCCTACAAGCGTCTGGATGCTCAATTGCCCGACGGTCACCCCGCTAAAGGGAACGATAAGGTTCACTTGAGGCATACGACCGCGGAAATTGACCGGGTCCTGGATGCGGCATTGAAAAACCACATACCCCACGATGAAATAGAAAACGCCATCCTTGCTTCAATCTTCGCCGACGCTGCAATGTTTCCGGGACGGGATGGCAGTCTCCTTGACGGCGCCAGAGCTGCCGCGGAAGTGCTGCCACGCTATTTCGTCGCCGACATACCGGAGAATATGGAGCGAATTGAGCGCATCTACAACGCAATCAAAGAGCACCAGACAGGTCCCACTGAAGTCGGAGGGTGAGCACTAACACCTAGAGATTGCTACCAAACTAATACCAGAACTGCGCTGAGCAAGCAGTCTTTATGATTCCAGATTCGGTGCCGACCCTGTAGCGCTGAAGTCTGAACACCCGCTCAATCACTCTTAATCCCGCACGTCTCTCCTCCAAGTAGTGGATGGCATAGCCAGTGAGCAGAACTAAGATTTGCGCAGAACGAAGGGGAATCTCTTTTTCCATTTAGCACTAGTGTAGGAAGTGACCGGCAATGAGCCAAAACAGTATCGCATTTTCCTTTGATGACAATGTTGAACTCCCGCTCGACCGGTTGCCATCCAATATGGAGACGGTTGCAGACGAAGTTGAAGGCGGGCGCAGAGACCTGGTCAATGCCCAGAAGGAACACGACAACTATATAAAGTGCGGTGGCAAAACCGGTATTACCAGCCAATTCGGCAGGATTATCATCGACTGCGCTCCAACTGATGCCGGCGCCGTGGTTAGACTTGATGTCGAACCGTTCAAAAAGAACCAGATACCACATCGTCATGCCGGAGAATTTGACACAAGGATATTCTCGAAACATGGTCTTGAATTCAGTGAGATCTTGGCGAAGACATTGAACTCGCCCGAGCTCAAGCACCTGTTAGAAAATCCGCTGCCGACAATGCTATGGTCACCGGCGACGGAGGGCATGCTCTCGACATATTTGCCGCTGGCAGACATGTCCGCTACAAGTGCTACCACGCAATTCGATCGTATCCAGAGTGATGTCAGTGCCGATACTAGACAGGGCAGCAGCCAGGCGCGCGACTTCGTGGGACAGGGAAAACATTACTATCCCACACCCTTGTTAGAGACAAAGCGCGTAGGGAAAGTCAACGAACTGCCGGCAGCCCCCGATGCGGGTAATGGGCGCGGCGAAACGTCCGACTATCTTGCCACAGCAGAGAAGAACTCGCCGGCAGGCGCAAGCAACGAAGGAGAGATGCTCGAGCGCGGTTTGGAAGCGAGCCGCCCCCAGCGAAGACCTCTGGGGCTCAGGAAGACACTTGAGCGGCCAGCGGCCGGCCGCCGTACGGCACAACAACAACTGTTCCTGGCCATGCGCCCCAAGCTCAGACCCACTCTGGAGCGTCCCGGCAAGCTCGAAGAAATTGGTGATGCAAAAGGAAGAATTTCCGAGGCGGGCGCAAGATCGAGACAGACGGACGACCGTCCGGACAATCATGCTGCCGGTGCGTCCGGCGCTGCTGTTCTAGAGCAGGATCGACCGCCGCAAGTTCGGGAAGCTTACGCTGATCATGTTCATGCGGACGAGACCAAAAGATCGAGTGACGCGCAGCATTGCGAGCCCCAGAATAGTCCTTTAGCACATACTGAGGCGCGCACACGTGAAACAACGAAAACGGGCAAAGAAATTGGAGCCGAAACAGTGATTCGCAGAGTCGGCACATTGGAGGCAGGTGGTCGCGTCAGGAAAGGCGCGTCATCGATGCCGATAGCAATGAGCCGCTCTTTGACCGTCAGGCTCGTGCCACTAGCCACCGAAGGCGCCTCTCACCTTGTTGAGCTGCTTCTAGGGATCCTGACTAACAGAGGCGCTCAGTCCCGATTGGTTGCCGGCTGTATTGGTGCCAAGTCAGGAGCGCAATCGCTAGCATCCGGCCCAGTAAAGCTAGAAATTCCGGGGCTAGGGGACGGCGAAACTCTCCTGGTAATGCTCGTCAAGGATGCCAGTGAGGCGGACCGGCTTCAAGAACATATGGCTGATGTAATCGCCAGGAAGGCTGCCGCGGTTGTCTCGAATCGCGAGAGCACTTTTGAAAGGGAGTCCCCAGTCGGACAACCGATCCATCTGTCGGCAGTGCAGGAAGTCGAAGTTAGCGCACAAGAAAGTGTCGATTGCTCAGTGGAGCAACAAGCCAGCGAAAGGCTTATTGCGAGACAGTGCCAGGGTGCTGATCACGCCACTCAAGGACTGGTCTCCATTCTGGGCGCCGCTGTAGCGAACTGCAAGCGAGCCCTGGGTAAATGGCTATCAGGTGTCCAGAGCCCCTGAGCTGCCTGCCAATTTAGCGGACGAACTGTGCGCGTGAGCCGGCGTAACCTGTCGTCTATTTTCCGGACGACCGTCATCACGCTTTCACCACGAGTGAGGAGCTGAAATAGTTCCGCGGTCTAGCGGCCTCGGTCGGGACGCCTCTGACTGCGTTCGAGGTCTTCATGAGGACGGTTTCCGCTAATGCTGACCGGTGTTAGACGGATGCTTACTCTTCCGTAGTGTCCACTTTTAGGGAGTTTTCGAAAATTCGAGCCTGTGCAGCCGTTACTTCGTCACTGTCACCATCCAGAAGCCGACCCATATTGCAATTTTGCTGTGCTTGGGCATATTGGCCTAGAGAACAGTAGACCTGGGCTCTGTTTGTATATGCCCTGCCATGCTCAGGATTCAAAGCTATTGCCGTGTTCAGATCTGCCAACGCTTCGTCGAGACGGTCCATGAAAAAGTACAGCACTCCGCGGTTGTTATAGGCCATTGAATACTGGGGAAACAATCTAACCACGTCGTCAAGGTCGGCAAGCGCTTTTGCGTAGTCACCCATCTCGAGATAGCACATGGATCTCCACTCACGGACAGATCTTGACTCCGGCATTAACGTTAGCGCTTGCGAAAAGTTCTCCACTGCTTCCGAAGGACATTTCTCGCAGAATAACGTGTACCCCAACAGCGCCAGAGCTGCACCGTGGTTGGAGCGTAGTTCGGAGTCACAAGATTCCTCCGTGTTCCACAAGGGATAAGGCAGGTGACTCGGAACAGTAATTGTCATGATCAATACCTCGCTCGTGCACTGCTGTCTTGAAGGTTGCGCACCAATTCCGGTGCCTATGCATCAATTGTTAGCCGGACGGCACGGTCCAGGCATCCACGATCTGGGGGATCCAAATCGGTGACTGCAAGCGGATACGGCACAACCCCGTTATCCGCTTGGAGGGCAGGCGAGTTCGCGAGCTCATCAAGAAGAACAGTCGCGAGCTTAGATCCACCAATTCGACCGCTGGCGCTTCGCGTCTCCCTTCCTGCAATCCCACACTCGCTCTCCCACTGATGGTGGATGGCGGTCAAATGGAACGGAGCGAGTATATGACCGTGACAGTCTCTGGAGTGACGCAGACCATGCTAGATCAGACAGATCACGGAGCGCTCTTGGGTGTGCCTCGCTGTGAACAAAGGGAGCCCTATGCCTTTTTCGATTCGCGCGGAAATGTCCGTGAAAGGAGAGACGCGCGCGGCATCACTACCTATTTCGAATACGATGACAACGGTAATCTGACCACGATTCGATTCGACACCGGCGAGGTCATTAGAAAGCAAAGTGGGGTCTGGACCCGTTACGAGACCGACGCACACGTTCGTGAGCTTAATCTCTCATTTGCAGTAATCGGTGATTGCGATATTGGATGGGCCGATTCCGAAGGCCTTATCAAGATTGCTCATCTGGATGGATCGATCACGAATGTCTATCCCGACCATTCGCAACTGACCTTAGACAATGGCAATCGCGTAGTGTCAACAACCAGCACGGCCGGCGCAATCACTTTCTACGATTATGACAGTGATGGGTATCTCGCAAGCATCTGTTTTGAGGGTGGCCATCATCTGAGAAGAGACAACCGTGTGTGGGTCGAGTACACAGACGGACTGAAGGGCGAGGAATTGAAATGTCAAATTGCCGTTAGCGCGGCTGGGGAACTCATTTGGCAGGAGGAAAACGGCTTCGTGTCAATCCATCATCTGAACGGCTCGATTACCAGAACGAACTCACATTTTGTCGCAGGGCAGGCTCAGTATGCCTGATGACTTGATGATGACGCCTGAACTGCCCCAGCTTGCTGCCGGACTCGAGAGTCATGTCGCCTGCGAGGGGCCGAATAAAGGTGACCAGTATGAAAACTTTCGACCTGACGACGCAGGATGCTCTATGTCGCCGACCAGTCCTGGTGGCATGCATTTGAATCTGGGAACGGCAGGGCAGCTCATCGAAGTCCAGTGGCATGACAGTTTCAAGGCGCATAAGATAGGGCAACATACCTGGCAGATCACTGACCAATCGGGCACCTACTGCGTCAGATGCGAGTTACGGTTCTATCCTGACTCATCAGCTCTATGGCAGCGGTTTGCAGACGGTACGGTCATAAGTTTTTTACCGGAGGGGAAGCGGGTCGTGTACAAGCCCGGCCCTGCCAGCATTCATGGCACGGCTGCCGGCCACGAATTGGACATGGAAATTGACCGCCAAAACTCATCAACTGGCTCCGGCAGGCGCACTCCGGTGAAAGTAGTAAGGACTGGAGATAGGGTGACACGAACTATCGACATTGAGGGACGGGTCACCAGCTATGAGTATGACGAGGATGCTCTGCTTCGCAGGGTAACATTCCCCAATGGGAAACTAGCGGAATACATCTACGATGAGGATCACTGGATCGTGGTCGATCCGAGGACTCCCGGGAAGGCGACGAAGTGGCAGGGGGAAATGGCTGTGGATCCAAGCAATGGCGACTTGCTCGTCACCTATAGCGACGGAATGCTCGAGCGGCTATCGCCTCGCGGATACCGTCATCTCACTACTCCAGACAGAGAAAATACGTGGACTGTGAATTCCTGCAATCAAATAGTTCATTGGAAAGACAAGTATGGAGTGTCCACGCGATATCAATACGCACGTGACAGTCAGCTTGTCGAAGTCTTGCGAAGCACCGGTTTTCGCGCAGTGCGGTTGGCGGGCCGCCAGTGGGAATTTACCGATCGCACGGGGACCTGGCTCTTTAGCGGCGACGTCAAGGTGAACGGGCGAGATCCAGTTCTAAGCCTGCTTTCTGACGATGGCACGGTTACGATCTTCACGCTAAACGCAACGAAGGAGACCTATGTTCGCAGCGGCTCATGGTGTGTCCACGATATCAACGGCAAGCCACTGCGAGCTCGCAAGGCCGGTGGCGAGGAGATAGTTAACTTCTCGTGGACCGCGTCTGGACGGCTACGAGCTCTTTCGATCAATAATCGACGAACTCTGACTTCATCAGACGGACACATCTGGATATGGTGGGGGCCGTCGGGCAAAGAGGACGAATTTGCAGGTTGCGTTCGGGTACACTGCCAAGACGGCAGTTACAAGATTGAACGCAGGCGCGCTGTTCCTCAATCAGCCGGTGCTTAATGCTGGAGACAGCATACTCAGCTTAGACCAGCCCATGACGGAGTGCTTTCACAGCAGCCTGTACGCGGTCGTCGACAGCCAATTTATCCATTATGTGCCTGACATGCGTCTTGACCGTTTCACGACCAATGATCAGGCGGTCGGCGATCTCGGTATTGTTCATTCCCTGGACCAGCAGTTGTAATACTTCGCTTTCACGCTCGGACAGCGTCCCGTATATCCGATCCTCGCTGTCCACTGGTCTGAGAGAACCGGCACGGCCCTGGGCTCCCGGTGTCGGCAAGACGTTCAAGACCTTGCTTGCAATGGCTGCATCAAGCCACAGGTCACCCGACTGTACAGACCGAATAGCCGTGCAAATCCTTTCCGGCGCTGCCTCCTTAAGGCAGTACCCGTTAGCTCCGGCTGAAAGCGAGGCAAAAATATCCTGCTCATTTTTATGCGACGTGAGCATGATAATTTTCACGTCCTGGTCCTGAGCGCGAATCAGTTTGGATGCTTCGATACCGTCCATAACCGGCATACCGACGTCCATCAAGATAACGTCCGGCTTGAGTTCGCCTGCGGCCTCAATGCCCTCGGAGCCGTTGGTCACGGACCCGACAACCTCCATGTCGTCGACTCCTTGCAAGAGCATCTCCAGCCCTGTGCGGATTACGAGGTTGTCCTCCACTAGCAATATTCTGATGCGACTGATGTTGTCTGGGCTCATAAGACCGCACTTGCAAAGCTCAACCGGTATCTGGGACTCCAGTTACCGACATACCGGTAGGCATTATACCCGGCTGCATCAGCAACGGGCAGCCAATGGGTTCCGAAAGGCAAGAATCTTGAGGATCTTCCCAGCGAGGGGGCAGATTTATGAGTCGTGCAAGTAAAATTAGAAGTTTGGAGCGCTTACAGAAATCCAAGAGCCGAACGGTGCGTCTGTAGTGGATCCGCGGTCAGAGATGGTCGATAGCCCCAGCGTGCAGCAAATATGAGTACGGAATCCCATAGCTCGAGTGTGGCTGATAGTCTTGCGCCAGCAGAGGGATCAGTCTTCACGGACGTAGCGCACATAGAAAGGCGCATCTCCCGGCGCGTCGATCAACTTTTTGCCTGGCTGATGCCTGTTGAATACGGAATAGCGATTGCCTCCGCCTGGTTCGTTGCTCCGAAAGCCTGGTCCCTCAACGCGGAGCAGCAAAGTACTCAACTTTGGGCCACGATAGTACTCGGCGGTATTGCGGTAATTGTAACCATTATCATGGCGGGCAGGCGTCAGCAACCGCTCTCCAATCGTTATGCAATTTCCGCCTGCCAATTGCTCATGAGCGGTCTTATTGTCGATCAGTTTGGCGGACGCCCGGAAGCATTCTTCCTGGTCTACATTTCGTTTGCGGTTCTGGCTTTCTATCGAAGCCTCACTGTCATGACGATCGCGATGGTCGTGACCTTTGCCGATTTCGTGTTTTTTGCCATGAACTGGCCCCCGTCGTTCATGGGCGGACATCTCCCGTGGCGTCTCCTTGAATACTCGGCGTGGGTTGTCCTCGAGGCTGCCCTGTTGGCATACGGAATTCGCCAGTTGCGGGTTGAGTGGCGACTGCACTCCGATAAGCTCTCCCAACTTGATGTAGACAGGCATCGAGAAATCGAAGCGAAAGTTCAAAAGAGGGAGGCGCGCCGTAGCCTGGATCAATTGCGACAGTATGAGGAGCGAACTGAAACCATTCTGGAGAGAGCGTACGAGGCCTTTGTCGCCATCAACGAATCCGGACAAATTACTGACTGGAACAAGCAAGCGGAGAACATTTTTGGTTGGTCGAAGTACGAGGTAATCGGGCAGAAACTGAGCGAGGTGATTATTCCAGAGGCGATGCGGACCGCCCATGAGGCAGGAATACGACGGTTTCTCCAAACAGGGGAAGGCGCGATCCTCAATCGCTCAATTCAAGTGTCCGCACTGCATCGGAGCGGGCATGAATTTCCTGTCGAGCTTTCGGTCACGCCGGTCAAGCTGGGAGAGGGCTGGTCGTTTTGCGCTTTTCTCAGGGACATCACCGAGCGGACGAGACTGATTGAAGAATTAGCGTTGACCCGCGATAAAGCACAGGAAGCGTCTCGGTTGAAGTCGCAATTCGTGGCCAATATGAGTCATGAGATCCGTACGCCGATGAACGGTATCATCGGTATGTCGAATATATTGTTGAAGACGGCTCTGGACGGCAAGCAGTTTGAATGTGCCAGCGCAATTCATGACGCCGGAAAATCGCTGCTCAACATTATCAATGGAATCCTCGATCTCTCAAAGATAGAAGCTGAGAAAGTCGAGCTGGAATACCGGCCGTTTGCTGCCCTGGAGCTCATTGAAGGCGTCGGTGAGCTGCTTGCGCCTCAAGCCAAAGCTAAGAATCTATCCCTGGTCACCTTCGTCGACCCGGAAATTCCAGGCGAGCTGATCGGCGATCGCGAGCGTTTGAAGCAAATTCTGATGAACCTGGCCGGCAATGCCATAAAGTTCTCGGAACAGGGTCAGGTTATTATCAGGGCGACGGTTGATTCCGAGGACAATCACACTGTGGTCGTCAGGATTTCAGTGACCGATTCCGGAATTGGCATTTCGCAGGACGAGGTCAAGTCGCTCTTTCAGCCTTTTGTACAAGCTGATGGCTCAATTAGTCGCAAATATGGAGGCACTGGGCTCGGCCTCAGCATCTCCAAGCGCCTGGTAGAGTTGATGGAAGGAAAGATAGGTGTTGAGAGCGAAAAGGGTAAAGGCTCTACCTTCTGGCTGACATTACGATTTGACCGCCCTGGTGCAGTCAGCCGGCCAATTGCATCTCGACAAGTCCTTGCCAATCTTCGCGTTCTCATAGTCGATGATGAGCCGTATGCTACGGATGTATTGGTGAGCTATCTGGGCTCCTGGGGGCTGAGAAGTGTGCGCGTCGATAGCCCGGCATCGGCCCTGGAGAAGCTGGGTGCTGCGGTTCAAGAAGGAGATCCATTTCAAGTAGCAATTGTCGATTTGCGACCGCAACTGCCCGAGCCTTGCCACGCAGGATTGGAACTGGGGCGAACAATTCGGGATGACCCTCGCTTGCGGGAAACCAAGCTAATTCTCATCCATGATGTAGATGATCTCCGCAGCACCAGCGAAGCGCGCCAGGCTGGATTTCGAGCATTACTTGCTCGTCCGGTCAAGCAGTCTCAGCTGCTAGACGCCCTGGCCGAAATCATGGCTCACCAGCCGAGCTGCAGGGGAGGAGACGGAAGAATTACGCAAGAGTTCGCTCTGCGTGCGAAGTATGCTCCTGCAAGGCGCCATGAAGTGGTGCTCATTGCCGACGACAATCCGATCAACCGCCAGGTTATCGAATTCTATCTGGCGGACATGGGCTTTGAGACTCACTCCGTCAGCGACGGCAGACAGGCTATTGAGGCAATCTCAAAAGCGGATTATGCCCTGGTCTTTCTGGACTGCCAGATGCCTGAGTTAGATGGGTTGGAGGCCACGCGAATCATCCGTCAATCTGAAGCTGGCTGCAGTCGACATGTGCCGATTGTAGCCATGACTGCTCATGCCATGAAAGGCGATCGCGACAACTGCCTCGCAGCAGGGATGGATGACTATATCAGCAAGCCGATTGACGAATTAGAACTGAGAGAAATACTCGGGCGCTGGATTCCCGCGCAGGGAACGTCAGTGAGTGAACCGGTGTCCGTTTGTCCGGAAAGTGCGGAATCTCAAATCCCAGAGAATGTAGAGCCAGACGTCAGTAAGTTAGTGGCTCCTCAGTCACCCCCAGACGAAATACAAACTATGGTGACTAGATTGCTCAACTTGTTCGGCAAGGAAAAGACCAGGCGACTTCTCGAAGTATTCGTGACCGATTGCACTGCCGCCCTCGAGCGCTTAGAGCAGGCGGTTGCAAGTGCAAATGCCCGCGAAGTGGCAAGCACTGCGCATTACCTGGTGGGCGCATGTGGCATGATGCATGCCACCACCATGCAGCGTCTCTGCCTGGAGGTAGAGCAATATGTGGTGCTTGATAACTGGGAAGAGCTGAAGTCGACATGCCAGGCGCTGGCAAATTCTTTGGAAAATCTTCGTTTGTGCGTCAATGAATGCATGGCGCAGGATGATAGATGAATCTGAATTTCGGCGTGGCAAGTGTGCTGCCTTATAGCGGAGATCGCTCAGTTTCACGGTGACCACACTTGAAATAGCGGAATCAGCCCGATGCGATTTCGAGCTGATCCCGCGCTAGTGCCAGACGAGCCATCTAGCTCGTTTTTGACTACCTATTTTTTTCCGAATCTGACTTCCTCAATAGTCATTTCAGGTAGATCTTTGCAGGCGACCAACTGGTCCGGCTGAAACTTCATCTTGCCAGTTCGATTGTCTACAATCAGCTCGCCGCCCTTTACGGGGATGTACAACTCTCTTTTGATGCTGTCATAAGCAGCAAGACGATTCTCAACTGCATTAGCCCCTTTGCCTTCTGCGATACCGTAGATCTCCAATCCGACCTTTTTTCGGTCTTGGTTGCCGGGGTCTTTGTCGTAAATCGTGTCAATCCGGAAGCCGCCATCCTTTGAGCCTGGTCTGGTATCCACCAGCTTGTGGGTGGCTGTGTCGTACTGGATGCCGTTCTTAAAGGTGATGATGTCTCCATTGACTTTGATTCCAAACTTGGCGAAATCCTTAGGCTCGACGTCAACCGGGGCAACAAGCTCCTTAGCTTTCGCGTTCAACGCGTCTCTCATCTCTCTTGCTACCTGATGGCGTTCGCCCAGGCTCAGACCCTGATGGATGAGGCGGGAGGTCTCATCGTCCGCTTCAGGTACGTGTTTCCACGCTTCTCTGTTGACCTGAGCGCTGATCTCTTTTTCACATCTGTCTCCCATTGTTCCGAAACCTCCATGAGTGGGACTTGAATCATTGTGCTGATGACTGGGACCTGCCGTCATCCCGCTGCATATCATCGTGGGATCCGCCAACATCTCCATCAACCACTTGTGGGACTAGAGCGGGGGATCTTAGTTGACGGGCCGTCACTGGAGGGGCTTGCATGATCTATTGCAGATCTTCATGTTTCAGAGGAGCAAGATCTCTTTCAGCACGGCTTCCGTGCCTGGCATAGTAATACAGCGTGCTGCAAGTTCTGCTGCATACTGTACCGCTGCCTCCAGTGTTCGCCCGCTGAGGATGCCGGCCAGGATTGCTCCGCAAAACGTGTCGCCTGCGCCGGTCGGATCGACTTCTTGCGCCGGAACAGCGTTGACGTGCATGGTTTGTTCCTGCGCGAAAATGTCGGCGCCTCTTTCTCCGTCGGTGACGAAAACAATCTTTCCGTCGAGGATTGGTGTGTCTTTGACACTTCCGAACATGCCGCGGGCCTCGTTGGCATTCATGAAAAAGAAATCGCACTTAGACAGGAGATCGCTTACGCCTTTGCGATCGCCATAAACCAATCGCGCATATGTTCCGGCCGAAAGTACAGGCACTCCGCGTTCCCTCAAGACAAGTGCGAAGGCTGACTGGCGCGACGTCGAGCTGAGAGCTGCGATGTGCGCCCCGACATAGCCCTCGAGACTGCCGGGTAACCGATCGGGTGCTAGCTTCTCTTCCGCGCCCCATCTGGCGTTTAGAAGAGTTGCTCGCCCTCCGCCATGATGGACTATCTCAAGCGCCGGCATCTCGTCGGCTTCGACCAGCGGACCGATCCAGTCGATGGCTTCCGGCACTCGCTTGAATTTTTCCGGCAATCGATTGGTGCGCGGTGCATAGAGTGTGACTGTTGCCCCTGCGGCTCGTGCCGCCAGGGCAGTGTAGAGACCTGCGCCGCCGACGGTCTCGAAAGTGGATCTACCCTTGGCAGTTTCAATGTGAACAGTGTCGAGCGATGCGCAGCCGACCACAAGTATCCGCGGTTTGGACGTGTCCACCTGAAAGACCTGGTAGTCCTCAATGACTCATACATGATACACGCCGCGCCGGCTGCCATCTGCCGGCTTGGCGAAACTGTGCCCTACCGCCAGTCGTCGGCGGCGAATACATCGCTTCTGTTGAAACCGGCGTTACCACTGATCTCCATGGCGATACCGAAGGTTTGCGGTCGAAATCCCTTCTCAAGGATTAGCTTATAGGCAAGTTTACGAGACGTGTTGATGCCCAAATCGATCTTGAGCAGATTGCGTGTGCCTGCCAAATGTTGGCACGAATCAAGGATGGCGGCAAAGCCATCTGAGCCTTTTGCCGCGGCGAATTTTACATACATTGCATCGCGTTGCGCTTCCGACCGATTGCCGTAATGGCAAATGGCAAAGGCTTGCGCCTCGCCATCAGCACTGAAGTAGATAATCGTTTCGCCTATTTGCTGCTTGTATATGTTGTCGATCTCGACTGTCAGTTCGAGCCCTGGATAAAGTGAATCAGTTATTGCTCTCAGCGTCTCGAGATGGCGTTTGCGCCCTGACTCGCCTGACTCTGAATAGCATTGGTACTGCGGGCGTTGTTCGGGAATACGCGTCGGTGTGCTTGCCAGGGCAGTGAGGAACCGCGGTTCGAAGCCGTATTTCTGATAGAGGAGAATATGCTTAGGGCTATTGGAAAACGTAAACAGACCACTGTGAGTAACCTTGCGATCATGGAAGTAGGACATGACACGTTCGAGAAGCTGGTGAGCGATGCCCCGGCCCCAGTACTCCGGATCGATGACCAGCGGTCCGAAGAAGCCAAAAGTTCCCCAGTTTATCGCGAACACGACACCGACCAGTTCGGCTCCAACTGAGGCTCCGAAGACACCCTCCGGATCCATGTACCAGCGGGCCGTACACGATGAGCCGTTACCGAAGTCAGCTGGGTTTGGCAACTGCAGCTGAGTGGCAAATGCCACTCTGACAAGCGCTTGCGCAGACTCGAGTTGTGCTTCCGGGAGCAGGTCTACTCTGGCGGCAATTTTTTGGCTGGAGGCTGCCTGCACTGTGGTCAATCCGCAACCGGTGCGTTGCTGCTTTTGAAGTGCGCGACCGTCCTGGACATTGGAATCAGCCATGATTTGAAATTGTGTTTTTCCATGTCCTGTGCAGCGTCCTGGCGTGACATGCCACGATCGCTGATTTGGTATATGGCAACAACCATGCTCGTGCGGTCCTCTCCGTAGCGGCAGTGCACGAAGACGGGCTGGGTCAGAGGGCTACGAATGACCGATAGAATTCTGGCAATCTTTTTCTTTGATGGAATGAAGTATCCCAGTGGGATGTGTATGTAATTCAAGCCAAGCGACTTGGCCGACATGCGCTCTTCCTTCGAGTGCCTGTTTCCAAACCGCAGATCAATGATTGTCTTGACCCCCTGCGCAGCCAGTTGATTGAGCTCGACATCCGTTGGCTGCGGGCCACGGTAGAGCTCCGGTGTTACTTGCTCGTATCGCACGGACCCTGTTACGACTTCGCTAGCTGCCATGGCCCGGTTGCCGCCGGCAAGTGACACCAGGAGAAGCGCCAGGCAAAGTCGCTTAAGTGGGTTCTTGAATTGAAATGGCATCGCGTTGAATCACCAATGTCTGGAACGCATTGGGGTTTATCCTACCGAGCCACGAAGAAGATGTCAAGATGATGCGCAAAACCAGCTCGTAGATCCCGCAACCGCGACCCATACCCAAATTAGGTGGGCGCCGACGACCGCGACTTCAAAATCGCGGCGGCAAAGCGGGGACTCTTCGAGGCGATATGGTAGAGGCAGGCCGCCCGGACAAAATAAGGGTGTCATGCCAGGCAGCCATGCTTAGAACATTGCAAAAATGGCTCGCTTAAAGTGCCGCCAGAGTCGCGTTGTGCCGCTGGCAACATGTATCAGGCTTCTTACGATTCGGAAGTTGTATCCGCCGGACCTGGTACGAGTAGCTCTGACATAGCGATAACCGCCTGGTGCGCTCCTGTCGGCGTAGCAGATCACGGGAGACACGCCGGATATTCCAAGTTGGCGGGCGGCCGCTCGCGAGAGGTCAATTCCCCTACCATTTGTAAACGGCCCGCGGTCGTTTATGACCACCGAGCAGGTCCGCCCGTTCTTGGGATTTTTCACCAGAACTCGGGTACCGAAAGGGAGATTGGGTGAGGCCGCCGTAAGCTGGTTTTGATCGAAGCGCTGCCCCGATGCCGTGCGCCGGCCATGAAATTTCCCGCCGTACCATGAGGCATTAGTGGTGAAGCTCGTGGAAGCGCCCCGCGCCGTTTCGCATAGTGCCGGCGGAGTAGACTGGCCGAAAACAAAAGCTACAACGAGAGTGCTAATAGCAATCCTGGAAAAGTCAGGCCTCGCAAACCTCAATTTCACGTCTTGCCTTGCTGTAGCAGTAAATGCCCGGGATATCCTATTGCCCCACTAGGACGCCAGTTGCCCCAGGATGTTCCGGAAAAAGGTCACATTGAAACTAAATTTCCTCGCAATCCTATTGGTCGATTGCCAGGCAGAGCTGCCAGTGTCCGATAATGGCGCCATTTTCGCCCCCCACCAGGTGTTGGCAGGCGGACACTTCGCTAGCGAGGTGCAGGAGGCGCCCAGTTTCTCATTCCGGATTTGATGGTGGTCATCTTCGCCTCACCATCGATCATCTGTCCAAATTCGTCCATGTTGTTCTCGTGCTTGTCGTAGAACATCGTTCCGTAGTCGGCAAATTTGGCGACATCGAAGTTGTCATAGAGCACAAAGGGCCTGGCGGCAATGCGCTCATGCATCAGGCGATCGGTCGTCTTGAACGCTTCATCAGGTAAATAGGGATGACTGTCCCGGCTGTCGATCAAGGAGGCATTGGCGATAACATCGGATGACCGCTGGCGGGCTTCGAACTCAAAACGCTTGTCGAAAGACTGCAGGCGGCTGCGCGCCACCATATCGGAGCTATGGAAATTGACGTGATCCATTTGCATTCTCTTGAACAGCGCCAGCTTTTGATCCGGCAATATCGAGCGATCATTCCAGACTCGATCGAGACGCTCGGCGAGTTCCAGCTCGCCGGCCAGGTCCGCGCTGTTCCAGAAGCCGGCCAGGCAATGAAGAACGACGCCATCAGCGTTCATTATGAAGATCTGAAGGTTATGCGGGCCGGCACCGTTGGTAGTATCGACGGCATTACCGGTCGGCTCGTGCGAGCCGGAATCACCGGCATAAGGTTGTCCGATGATATTGCGATAGCCGCAAACGTATCGGTTTCTGAGCGTCGAAAACAAAGGTTCCTGGGAGAGCGACCCGGCCCTCAGGCTATTGCCTGCGCTTCACGTCTTGCCGTCGATGTGTCCGAGCATGTGAACCCAGAAGATCAGCCGGTTCTGCGCCCTGGCGGCTTTCTTTGCCTCTGCCAGCGAGGTGTACCAATTGATTTCATGGCTAAGAAGATGCACCTGCCGTCTGGCATCTTCTCCGCTAATGAATGAATCCGCATAGCAAGCTTGCATTGCAATCGTGCTTGCCAGCGTGAGCAGCAATCCCAGGCGTATCATGGCTGATGTCACACCACCGCAGGAGAGTTCGCAATATGCCTATGCCCGGATCCACCATTTTCTAAGCGGAGGGCGGAGGCTGAATGCTTGCGTGGCCTGCGCCGGGTTGCAATCGTCGAAGTTTTCTGCGGACATGACTTCAGTCATGGATGCTTCGGCAACGTGCTGCCGGTCTGGGGTCCGATACCGCCAGCGGTGCCAAGCCTTGCTAACGGATGTTTCGTGATTCTCCTTATTGCTTGGGCCGGCATGGTCGTCAGAAAGGCCGCGGCAACC
>Ga0066388_100000211_pt1 | contig 24132 bp, 40 predicted proteins | sample PanSoiMetaGPlot6_FD_64539 | JGI IMG/M metagenome (GOLD analysis project Ga0066388, IMG submission 64539) | Tropical forest soil microbial communities from Panama analyzed to predict greenhouse gas emissions - Panama Soil - Plot 6 (Hybrid Assembly) | ecosystem: Environmental > Terrestrial >...
ATCCCATCCATCCCGCTCCCCTGGACCTCCCGCCGCGCTTCCCTGGCGGCGGGAGAGGCGCCCAGCCGACTCCCCGCGGCCGGAGCGCCCGAGGCCACCGCGAGCGCCTGCCCCCCCTGGCGCCCGGTGGCCTCACCCCCCGCACTGCCCCGGCAGCCCTGGTACACCGAGCACCCGCCGCCCGGCACCCGGCTCCAGGCCGCCCTCAGCGACACCGGCACCTGGGCCGTCCTGCCCGGGGGCGCCTGGGACGGCAGCCACCTCCGGGGGCTTGAGCCGCGCACCGTCCCCGCCAGCGGCGCCGAGGCGCGCGGGCGGCAGACCGGCGCGCAGCCCGCGCTCGTGCGGCCCGGGCGGGCGCGGTTCGACGCATGGCAGGACGCGGCGGCGAGGTGGATCTCATGAGCGCCGACCTGTACCAGCGCCCCAGCCGCGAGGAGATTGCCGCCCGCGTCAACGGCACCCTGCCGGGCGCGCGCAAGCCGGAGCCGCAGCCCGACCCGCTCGCCAGCTTCGCCCGCCACCTGAAGGCCAGGATGCGCGCCCTCGGCTGGGACCAGGAGCAGCTAGAGCAGCGCTCTGGCCTGTCCCAGCGCATCGCCGCCCGCGCCATCAACGGCACGTACGTCGACCTTGAGACCGCCGGGAAGATCGCCGCCATCGTCGGCTCCCACCTCGCCGCCATGCTCGGCCCGTACAAGTGCGGCACCTGCAACGGCACGCCCCCGCCCGGGTACGCCTGCCTGGAATGCGGCGCCGAGAAAAGGCCGTCAGCGGACCACTCCGCCGCCCGCGAGCGGCTCGAGCAGGCAACCGCCGAGCGCACCGGGAGGCCAGCATGACCCTCGTCCTCTACGGCGGCCTCGTCCTCCTCATCGCCGCCGGGCTCATCGCCGGGCTCGACTACCTCCGCGAAGGCCACGAGGTCGACCGCGTCCGCCGCCTCGGCGAAGCCGACAACGCCGCCCGCACCCCCGTCCGGCGCGAGCCCGCCGTCCGCGAGGACTGGGAACGGCTCGTCGTCAACCCCGACCTGGAGGAGTACTACAGGCGCCGCCTGGAGTCCATCCTCCCCGGCGAGCCGCTCTGCTACTGGTGCTGGCCCCCCGCCGGCGACCCGGACGCCAAGAAGGCGCTGGTCACCGACTGCGTGTGCCCGGACTGGTGCGACGCCGCCGCGTGCATCGCGGGAGTGCGCCATGGGTGATTTCCGCAGGCGCAACTACGGCCGGGGCCACGGGTACACCCTGGACGGCGAGAAGCTGCCAGGGGTAACCACGATCCTCAGCGACGGCCTCGCCAAGCCCGCGCTCGTCAACTGGGCCGCCAGGACCGTCGCCGGGTACGCCCTGGACAACTGGGACGACCTCGCCGGGATGAAGCCCAGCGAGCGCCTCAAGGTCCTCGAAGGCGCCCACTACGCCGACCGCGACGCCGCCGGCAAGCGGGGCACCGAGGTCCACAAGCTGGGCCAGAAGCTCATCCACGGCGAGAAGGTCACCGTCCCCGACGAGCTGGCCGGGCACGTCGAGAGCTACGTCAGGTTCCTGGACGACTTCGACGTCGAGCCGGTGTTCGTCGAGGCTCCCGTCGTCAACTACCAGTGGAAGTACGCCGGGACGATGGACCTCGGCGCGAGGCTCCGCGGCCTCGGCCTCCAGGCCCTCGACCTGAAGACCGCACGCTCCGGCGTGTTCCCCGACAACGCCCTGCAGCTCGCCGGATACAGGTTCTGCGACCAGTACATGGACGAGGCCGGGGAGATGCGCGACATGCCGAAGTTCGACGGCGCCGCCGTGGTGCACGTCAGGGCCGACGGCTATTCGCTCGTGCCGGTCGACGCCGGGCCGGACGTGCACAGGTACTTCCTGTACTGCAAGCAGCTCTGGCAGTGGGCGAACGAGCGTTCTAAGTCAATCGTCGGCGAGGAGATCCTTCCCTCGCGCGAGGAGGTTCCGTTCTGATGACCGAAGTTGAGGTTTACCGCCCGAAGTCCGAAGTGGCCGTTCCCGGTGCACAGGACACCGACTCGTGGATCACCGTCGTCCGGGACATCATCAAGATCGCCGAGGTCATCTATGACACGCCGTTCGTCCCCGACGGCCTCCGGGGGTCAGCCCCGGCCGTTGCCGCCGCCATGCTGGCCGGCCGTGAAATGGGGCTGGGGATCATGACGAGCCTCGCCAACATCGACGTCATCCGCGGCAAGCCGTCACAGAAGCCGCTGCTGATGCGCGCGATGATCCAGGCGCAGGGCCACAAGTGGGAGGACGTCGACGTCAGCGATTCCCGCGCCGTGGTGCGCGGCTGCCGCAAGGGCGAGTCAGCGTGGACCACGGTCTCGTTCACCGCCGACCAGGCCAAGCGCGCCGGGCTGGACCTCGGCAAGTACCCCGCCGATAAGCTGTACGCCCGCGCCACGAGCAGGCTTGCCCGGCACAAGTTCGCCGACGTGATCATGGGCATGCCGTACAGCAGCGACGACCTTGAGGACGGCCTGGACGCCGAGGTCGGCAACGTCGCCAGCGAGCAGCCCGAGGCGTCCGCGACCGACAAGCCCCGCACCGCCCAGCGCCGCACCAAGACCGCCCCGCCCGCGAACGCCGCTAGCACGCACGCAGCCGCCACCCCGGCCGCCGGAGAGCAGCGGACGGACGCGGGCGGGGCACTGCCCCCGCTGCCAGGCGAGGACGAGCCGCCGCTGGACACCGACTACGACTCGCCCGGCACCGCCACGCAGCCGCAGCTCACCCGCATCTGGGCCACGCTCACCAGCGACTACGAGTTCGCCCGCGACGACAAGGACGCCGCCCGCGGGCTGTGCGCCCAGATCGTCAGCCGCCCGCTGGCCTCGTCGAAGGAGCTGTCGTTCAAGGAGGCCGGGATCGTCATCGACACCCTCGCCAACTGGATCGCGACCGCGCAGGCGAAGGGCGAGCACCCGCGGGCGCTGATGACGGAAGTGCTGTCGGGCGGCGTGACGGTCGAGGAGGTGCCCGGTGAGTGAGCCTGTCACGATCGGCATGGCCACGGAGCTGCACGGCTACGACGTCGAGGTGCTGCGCCACCAGAACGGCGCGGTCGTGCTGGACATGGAGGAGTGCGTCCGGGTCTTCGCCCCCGAGCATGCCGCGGTGCTGGCCGAGCTTGTCCAGCGCGCCGCCATGCCGGGGCAGGGCGCTGACGGCGAGCCGCCCGCCACCGACGCCCCCGGCCCGCTGCCCGCCGTGGACGTCACCGGCCCGTTCACCGGCATCCACGGCGCCACCCTGTGGCTCGGCGCCGACCACGACGCCGTCGTCGTCGCCGAGCGGACGCTGGAGCTGCCCGAGGCCCGCAGGTTCCACGCCGCGCTCGGCGCCGAGATCACCCGCCGGGAGGCGTGGAAGGCCGCGCACGACGCGGAGGAGGCGGCCGACGAGGACGGCTGCGGGGACGGCGCGCCAGTCCTGTGCCAGGCGCACGGCGGCGAGTACGGCCCGGCCGACTGCGACGAGTGCCACCGCGAGCGGACCACGCAGCAGGGCCATGCGCTCTACCACGAGCAGCACTGCCGGTGCGGCCACAAGAAGGGCGTGCACGCTGGCCGGGACGCCACCGGCCGGTGCGTGCTACGCCGCTGCGGCTGCGGCATGTTCGAGGCGGCCACGGAGGCGCGCAGTGAGTGACGTGCACGTCCGGCTAGCCGACCCCGAAGGCCAGCTCCTCGCCGAGATCGCCGACCCCGCAACGACCGCCCGCAGCCTCGTGCTGACGTACGCGTTCGCGCTGCTCGACCAGGACAGGGTCGACTGGCCGAAGGTCAACCGGGCCATCATCGGCCGCTGGTCGCCCGCCGCCCTGGACCGCATCAAGCGGGATGCGTGGCGCAGGGTCGAGCGGAAGGCGGCAGGACAGTGACCAGGCTCATCCACGGCACCCGCCCCACCTCGCAAGGCCCCGCCCACGGCAACGGCCGCCCGCCGCAGAAGTCCACCGCCGGCTACCACGGCAACCCCCTCTGGCCTGGCATCACCTGGGGGTTCACTGCCCGGTGCTCGTGCACGTGGGCGCCACGCGCGGGCGAGTACCAGGTCAAGGTCCGCGACCGCGCCTGCAGCGTCCACGGCGGGTACCAGGGGGCGGGCCGTGGGTGAGCGTCCCGTCCTTCTCGACCTGTTCTGCGGGGCAGGGGGCGCGGCCATGGGATATCACCGCGCCGGGTTCGACGTGGTCGGCGTCGACGTGAAGCCTCAGCCGCGCTACCCGTTCAAGTTCGTCCAGGCGGACGCGATGACGTACCCGCTGGACGGGTTCGACGCCATCCACGCGTCGCCGCCATGCCAGGACCATTCGCGCAGCTTTAAGCCAGTTGCGCACGGCACTGGCTGGATGCTCGCCGCGACCCGCGGGCGACTGGAGGCGGCTGGCGTCCCGTGGGTGATCGAGAACGTTCCCGGTGCGCCCATGCGGGCAGACCTGAAGCTCTGCGGCTGCATGTTCGGCCTTGGCGCCGCTGGGCTCCAGCTGATACGCGAGCGCTGGTTCGAGTGCTCATGGCGGCCGTTTGAGATGCGGGCACCCTGCTATCACGCCAGCCGGGCGATCACCATCACGGGGACCGGTCCTGGCGTCTCGCACTCACTGGCGAAGTTCAGCACCGTCGACTGCCGGGTCGCCATGGACACGGACTGGATGACCTACGAGGAGATGTCACAGGCCATCCCGCCCGCCTACACCGAGCACATCGGCCGCGCGCTGATGGAGCACCTGACGGCGGTGAGCCATGGCTGAGCGCCGCTCCCTGCCCCGCGAGCACGGCACCCCCCGCGGCTACAACCAGCACCGCCGCCGCGGCGAGCCGGAATGCCCCGAATGCCATGAGGCGTGGAACGCCGACCGGCGCGCCCGCACCGCCAGCATCAAGGCCGAGCAGGCCGCACGCCGCGCGCGATGGCGGGCGCAGGACGACCTGAAGGCGGCGGCCCATGGCTAGCGGCATCTCCTGGGCCTGCTGGCACGACTGGTGCGACGACTGCCAGGACGGCGACAACGGCTGCACCTGCGGCTGCCACGAGGAGGACGACGGCGATGCCTAGCGGCAAGGACTGGCAGCGCCAGGTCCGCAAGGCGCAGGCCGCGCTGAGGGCACGGCAGCGCATCGCACGGCAGCAGTGGCAGCGGGCCCCCGCGTCACCCGGCGCGGGCATGACGCGGCTCATGCCGCCGCAGCGAGACGACGAGGAGGGGGCCATGACGTGCGACTGCCTGGGCGGCGACGACAGCATCGCGAGCGACAAGTGAAGATCGTCGACCTGTTCGGATGGCGGCCAAAGCGCCCGGCCGACGTCGAGCCGATCGCGCCAGTCGCGAATCCGTTCGGCAAGTGGCGATGGTGCCGCCCGTGCGACGTCAAGTGGCTCGGGGAGCCGGAGTGCTGGTGCTGCGGGCAGGTGATCGCGTGAGCCTCCACGACCAGATGCGCGACTACCTCGAGGCCGGGACGAAGGCCGCTGAGGACAAGGTGCAGGGCATCGCCACCAGCTATGCCGGCACCATGTTCCGGTCCCGGCTCGAGGCCGGGTGGGCATCCACGCTGGACGGCTACGGCATCCGGTGGGAATACGAGCCGGAACTGGTCACGCTCGGCTCCGGTGCCCGCTACCTGCCCGACTTCCGGCTGCCCGAGCTGGCCACCGTCATCGAGGTCAAGGGGCCGCACATGCAGCGCCTAGACAAGACCGCCGAGTACGCCCGTGAGATGGCCCCCGGCGTCCTGGTGCTCATCGGTTACCCGCCGCAGTTCCGCCGCCTCGTGGAATGGGCTGGCACGCCGCTCATGCAGTGGGGCAGCCCGCTGGCGGTGATGACGGCATTCACGACGTGCACGGCGTGCGGCGCCTACCAGTGGTGCGCGCCGCGCTACTCGATGGACTGCCGGAATTGCGGGCGACGACTTGACGGGCACTTCGCCGGGTGCGGCGAGATGCGCTTCGAGCAATGGCAGGACGAGGGCGAGACATTCGAGTCAATTCTCGCGAAAGGCGGAGCGGGGTTAAATGCCATGGTTCCGCGTGGACGACGGCTTCCATTCCCACCCCAAGGCGCTAGCGACATCCCTGGCAGCAAGGGGCTTGTGGGTGACCGCCGGCTCGTGGTCGAGCGCCCATCTCACCGATGGGGTCGTGCCAGACAACGTGCTCGCGTCACTCGGCGGCTCCCCAGAGCTTGCGGCCGAGCTAGTCGCTGCGGGCCTATGGAAGCGTCGCCGCAACGGATGGCAGTTCCACGAGTGGGAGAAGAAAAACCCGACGAAAGAGGCTGTGGAAAACGACCGCAAGGCAGCGGCCGAACGACAGAGACGCAGGCGAGATGCCATGTCGTCACGGCGTGACACAGCCGTGAGTAACGGCGTGAGTCACACGACCCCGACCCGAAGGGTCGGGAGGACTGAAAGTCCTCCTCCCGACCCTTCCCCCGGCGCAGCCAGCCGAGCGATCCCTGCGGGCTCGCCCGACCGCGCCGGACGGCCCCCATGGTGCGGCGAGTGCGACGAGCGAACGCGCCTGACCGGCGACGCCGACGCGCCCAGCCGCTGCCACCGCTGCCACCCCATGGCCCAGGCCGCGGCGGTGACCTGACATGACGGCCATCCCCGCAGTCCTCGGCTGCTTCCGCTGCGCAGGCGATGACCACTGGGCCGACGCCTGCCCCACGCTGATCCCGCCGCAATCAAAAGCCGAGCACGCCAGGCGCGTGCAGCAATACGTCGAATGGTTCTGGGACCACCGGATAGACGCGCACATGAAGCGCAAATTGATAGAGCACGAGAACGCCATGGAGAAAGACCGGCTAAAGGAGGAAGCGAAATGTACGGCGACAGCAAGAACTACGGCACCGCCACCGGCGCCGACGGCCCGGTGACCAGCACCCTGTGGGACCGGCTCCTGGCCGCGGCGCCATCGCTGGACGGCCGGCGGTGAGCGAGATGCACCCGGAGGCGCCGCTAGGCTCGCCGCCCGCGACGGAGCCGGGCCAGGCGACGTACGAGGCCTGGGCTGCCGCCCTGGACGCCCGGGGCGTCGGGTGCGACGTCTGGTACGACCAGGACGGCGATGAGCAGGCCGCGTGGGCCGCTGTTGAGGCGGAGCGGGGCGCCCAACTCGCCGCCGTCACCGCCGAGCGGGACAAGCTCGCCGCCGAGCTGCGCGGCGTGCACGGCGAGCTGACGGCAAGCGGGATCAAGGGCGACCCGGAGAACCACTGGGCGCCGCTGCTGATCGCCCAGCTCAGGCGCGAGCGTGACGCCGCACGCAAGGCGTACGCCACCCTCCGCGCCGCGTTCACCCAGGGCGCCCAGACGGGCTGGTCGGCGCGCGTGTCCGGCACGGTGCTGCACAGGCTGGACGTCCTGGCCATGCACGAGCCGGGCGCGGCGACGGCCTGCTGCGACCTGCACGGCCGGAACTGCGAACCGGAGGAGCCGTGCTGCGAGCGGTGCACTGAAGTCCGGCACGCCGGGTGGAGGGATGAGGCGGGAGTCCTGCGCTACGGCCACCCGCGCGGCGAGGTGTGCTCGGCACCAGACTTGTCCGTGCTGGCCGCGCCGCAGCCGGGCGGCAGCGGGCAGGAGGCGGGCCAGTGACCCCCGCCGAACTCGCCGACCACTGGGACCAGGAAGCCCGCACCGCCAACGCGAGCGCCGAGAACACTCGCAGCCTCAGCCTCTACGAGCGCGAGCATGAGCGTGCCCGCACGCTCGGCCAGTGCGCCATGCAGCTGCGGCTCGTGATCGGCGCCAGCACCCGCGCCGGGCTGGGCGGCTCGTGATGGCAAAAGTGCGCGCGCCGTTCAGCGCAGAGCAGGTCGCTAGCCTGAACGCCTACCAGGCTAGCGGCGCGTTCCATGAGTTCACCTGCGGCAACGACCTCTGCCCGGGAGTCGACGGCGAGCATGCGGTCCTCGTGGCCCAAGAGGATGGCTGGCGCTGCCCGGCCTGCCCGTACACCCAGGGCTGGGCGCACGAGTTCATGGCAGACGGGTCGTGGAGGGGCTTCGCGGGCATCACGGTGCGCGTCGATGGCGGAGCACCGGTCAAGGGCGAGCATGGCGCCCGCAACGAGCCGGGCGGCTCGTGATGGCGTGGGGAGACGGCAAGCCCAGGCCCGGCCGCGTCCTGAAGGCCGCCATCGGCGAGGACACGTGCCACGCGTGCCTCAACCCGAAGCGCTCCCGGCTGCACCGGGAGCTGTGCGTCGTCACCGGCGCGCCGAAGGAGGCGGCGTGACCTGCTGCGACACCTGCCCGTACAGCCCGACGTGCGAGGAGGAGGACCAGTTCCTCGCCGACATCGGCCTAGCGCCCCAGTGGGGCGAGGAATACGACGATGAGGAGGAGGCGCCGTGACCGAGCTGCTGGTCCTCGCCGCCCTGGCCATCGGCTATGCCCTGAACCACTACGTCACCATGCTGCGCGAGGCGCTGAGCGACCGGCGCGCCACCCGGGAGGAACGGTGAACATCGAGCGCGACGTCATCGAATGGCTGCACCACCGCCACCACGACCCCGGCGCGCCGCAGCAGGACGCGCCGGCAATGCCCCACAATGGAACCCAGGAGGAACACATGTCCATCGCCAGCGACGCCCGCCAGGCATTCGAGACCGCCGTCAGCTTCTACGAGCGCCACTCCGGCAACCCCGTCCTGCTCAGCCTCGAGGGCCTCGGCCTCACCGAGCTGCACCTGTCCCCCGCCGAGGTCCAGGCCGTCACCGGCATCATCAGCTCGCTCGAGGCGTCGCACGCAGCCCCGGTGCCGTCGTTCCTGCCGGCGCCCGCCGGGCCGCAGGTCGGCGGCCAGGCGTAACGTCCGCCAACGAGGAACGTCTGACATGGCCAGGCCCACGAACGAGGCGCGCGTCCTGATCGCGCAGCGCCGCACGCGGGTCCTGGCCATGCGCATCGAGAACGTCCCCTACGAGCAGATCGCCGCCGCCCTCAACATCAGCGAGGCCGTCGCCGAGAAGGACTACCAGCGGGCACGCGACGAGGCGGCAGCCCAGCTCGACGCGACGACCGCGAAGGCGCGCGAGCTGGAGCTGCTGCGGCTCGCCGCGATGGAGCGCGAGGCGTGGGCCGTCCTGCGTCGCAGGCACATCGTCATCCAGCAGGGCAAGGTCGTCCGCGACGAGGACGACAACACGATCGAGGACGACGCGCCCGTCTTGCAGGCCATCGACCGGCTGGAGCGCATCAGCGCCCGCCGCGCCCGCATGCTCGGCCTGGACGCCCCGGCCAAGGTGGAGGTGAGCGGGGAAGTTGACGACGCGATCGCCGCTCTTGCCTCCCGGCTGGGAGCAGTGGAACCTGGCGGAGAAGCGCAAGCTGCTGGAGACGCTGCAGCGGGCTGAGAGCCAGCGTGCGCCCCGTGACCCGGCCGGGTGGGCGCGCTACCGGGGCCTGCACTTCTGGTCCGCGCAGCGCGCCATCGCGGCCAGCGTCGCGGCGAGCAAGCGGACCGCCGTCCGGGCCGCGCACGGCGTCGGCAAGAGCTTCACCGCGGCGGCGCTGGCCGCATGGTGGGTGGACACGCACCCCGGCGGCCTCGTCGTCTCCTCGGCGCCGTCCGCCCACCAGGTGCACGGCATCCTGTGGGAGGAGATCCGCGGCCTGCACGCCCGGCTGTCCCTGCCTGGCCGCGTGCTGCTGAACGACACGTGGATGCTCGGCGGCAGCCAGGCCGGGTTCGGCCGCAAGCCCCCCGACGCCGCCGCGGGCTCGGATTTCGACCCCAGCACGTTCCAGGGCTACCACAGGACCGGCGGCGTGCTCGTCATCCTCGACGAGGCGGGCGGCCTGCCCGAATGGCTGTGGACGGCCGCGGAGAACATCACCACGACGGACAACAGCCGTATCCTGGCGATCGGCAACCCGGACAACTCCGGCTCGCACTTCGCGGAGGCGTGCGCGCCGGGCGCGAAGGGCTGGGCGCAGTTCCGCATCAGCGCGTTCGACTCGCCGAACTTCACGGGCGAGCCGGTGCCGGCCGAGGTGTCGGCGGCGCTGGTGACCAGGAACTGGCAGCTGGACCGCCTCGACGACTGGGGCGAGGGCAGCCCGCTGTACGTGTCGAAGGTGCTGGCGGAGTTCCCCGCGGACAACCCGCAGCAGGTCGTGCCGACTGGGGCGCTGGCGACGTGCCGGATACCGGAGCCGCGGGCGGCGTCGGAGCTGGTGCCGGTGGAGCTGGGCGTCGACGTCGGCGGCGGGTCGGACCTGACGGTGGCGCGGGAGCGGCGCGGCGTCCGCGCGGGCCGCAGGTGGGCGGTCCGCACGTCCGACCCGGAGGCGGCGGCCCGGATGATCCGCGACGCGATCAACGAGTGCGGGGCGACGTCGGTGAAGGTCGACGCGACGGGCGTCGGCTGGGGCATCGTCGGCCTGCTGCGGGACTGGGGCAGGCGCGGCGACCACCAGGCGCAGGTGCACGCGGTCATGGTCGGGCAGGCCAGCAGCGAGCCGCTGAAGTACGCCAACCTGCGGGCGGAGCTGTGGTTCGTGATCGGGCGGCAGGGCAGCCAGCGGGGAGAGTGGGACCTGTCCGCGATGGAGGCGGCCGACACGGCGGCCGGGGAACTGCTGCTGCCGCGCTGGCACCCGGACGCCAAGGGGCGCGTCGTCATCGAGGCGAAGGACGACATCAGGGCGCGGACGGGCGGCAAGTCCCCGGACGACGCCGATGCCCTGCTGCTCGCCTATTTCGTCCCTCGCGACGCGCAAGGCTCGTACTGGCAGGCGCTGCAGGCTGGCAAGCTCCGGTGATGGTTATTCACGCCAGTGATGTCCCATACTGGGAGCATCACCCGGAGCGATAACCCCAGGAGTGCCTGTGAGCCGTCGCGCCGCCCGTAGCCGAGGGCGCCAGCGCGCGGCGAAGGCCGTCCCGCCCTCAGCCGGCGGCGGCGCCACGTTCACCGCCGACCAGGTCACCGCGATGATGACGGCCCAGCGGCAGCTCAGCAGCGGCAACAGCCGCGCGACCCCGCTGGCCACGTCGCCGCTGTGGGAGACCGCCCCGTTCGGCCCCGGCCGCAGGCTCATCCCCGCGCCGATCAACGTGCCCCGGGCCGACACCGGCCGCGCCGAGCCGCGCCTGTGGGAGTTCCCCGTCTCGTGGAACCTGCAGATCGACGACCGCTGGCACGTCCCGTGGCACGTTTTGCAAAGAGCCGCTGATATGCCACTTTTTAGAAAATGTATTGAAAGGCGCAAGAACGTCTGCCAGCTGGACTTCGCGGTCACCGTCGACCCGCGCGCCGTCGCGGCGGAAGTGGCGGCGTCCGGCGCGGCCAAGCAGGACGTGGAGTCGGCGCTGCGGAAGAAGTACATCTCCGAGATAGCCAGGATCAGCGACTGGCTGCAGGTCCCGGACCGGAAGAATGACCTGGACTGGCCGGGGTGGACGTCGCTGCTGATGGAGAACCGCCTGAAGTTCGATGCGGCGGTCGTCTACCCGCGGCGCACCTACGGCGGTGACCTGTACAGCTTCGAGGTCATCGACGGGAAGACGATCAAGCCGCTGATCGACGAGTACGGCGGCCGTCCCCTGCCCCCTTTGCCAGCGTTCCAGCAGGTGCTGTTCGGCTTCCCCAGGGGCGAGTTCACGGCGCCGACGGACGGCCCGGACGGCAGGCCCGTCGACGGCGGCTTCCCGTCTGACCAGCTGTACTACGAGCGCAGCATCTACCGCAGCGAGTCGCCCTACGGCATGTCGCCGACCGAGATCGCCCTGTTCGATGGCTTGCTGTGGATGCGGCGCATGGGCTGGATGATGAGCGAGTACACCGAGGGGGTAGCGCCGACGGGGCTGCTGGAGACCAGCCCGGAGACGGAGTGGACGCCGAGGCAGTGGGAGGACTGGGCGCGGGCGCTGAACGACCACCTGTCCGGGAACACGGCCGAGCGGCACCGCTGGCCGCTGATGCCGCCGGGCGTCAAGTTCATCCAGGGCGAGGAGCCCGACGCGAAGTACCACCCCGACTACGACCTGTTCCTCATCAAGCTCATCGCCGGGGACTTCGGCCTGCCCGCGTCGGAGGTGGGCTTCACGGAGGCGGGCGCCCTGGGCGCGAGCTTCCATGAGGGCGAGGAGGACATCCTCGAGCGCGCCACCCGCAAGCCCGACCGGGACTGGCTCGGCAGGTACGCGACGAAGCTGTGCCGCCGCGAGCTGGGGATGCCGGCGGCGCTGCAGGTCGAGGTGCTCGGCCTGGAGTGGGAGGACGAGGCGGCGGCGGACGCGATCGCCGACCAGCGGGTGCGCGGCGGCCGGGCGACGCTGAACGAGGACCGCGCGAAGCGGGGCGAGCCGCCGTACAACTTCGCCGCGGCGGACATGCCGATGCTGATCACGCCGCGGGGCATCGTGTTCATCGAGGGCGCGGAGAAGGCGGCGCCGCCGGGGGAGCTGATCGGCCCCGTGCAGGCGCCGAAGGAGGGCGAGCCGCCGGAGGGCCAGCAGGCTGACGCGGGCAGCGAGGGCGGCGGCCAGGACGGCGAGGGGGAGCCGCAGCCGAAGGCCCCGCCCGCGTCCAAGAGCGGCGAGCTGGCCGCATTGCGGAAGTGGCTGGCTCGCCACCCGTCGGCGTCGCGCCCGTTCGCGTGCCAGGCGCTGACGGCGGCGGACGCCCCGCAGTACGCGGATGACCCGCGCGTCCTGCTGAAGGACGGCCCGGGAAAAGCGCTCGCCGGGACTGGCCCGGCTGGCAGAGGGACCTGGACCTCGTGAGCATCTACGCGGCCGAGGTCCGCCGTGCAGTCGCGGGATCCGTCGACGCGCAGAAGCTCGCTGAGGCGTGGCAGGCGCTGCACCCTAAGGACGTGTCGAAGGCGGTCCCGGCGGCGCTCTCCGCCTTTCTCAGCCGCGCCGCGCGGGCGATCATGGGTGCGCTCGGCCCGGTGATGACGCGGCTGCTGACGGAGGCGTGGGTGCTCGGCAACCGCTCCGCCCTCGCCGCCATGGAGAACCTGAACCCGGACTGGGGGAACTGGACTCCGGGCGACTACGCGGCGGCGGCGCAGATCGCGGGGCCGGGGCTGCGGCAGCTGCTCGGCGAGGCCGGGATCCGCATCAAGAGCATCACGGACTCGCGGCTGGAGGAGCTGTCGGCGGTGCTGGAGGCGACGCTGCGGTCCGACGCGATCCTGCGGACGCCGGGGACTGAGCCGCTGCCGCCGTTCCTGTCCGTCGGCGATCTCGCCGGGCGGCTGCGGACGGTGCTGGACAATCCCGATCGCGCCGAGCTGGTCGCCCAGGCGGAGATCGCCCGCGCGCAGGCGACGGCCGCCCGGCAGGCGTACGCGGAGTCCGGCCGGACTGAGGTCGAGGTGTCGACGGCGGCCGATGACCGCGTGTGCCCCGTGTGCGAGGCGGCGGAGAAGCTCGGCCCGCACCCCATCGGGCAGCCGCCGATGGTGCCGCTGCACCCGCGCTGCCGGTGCGCTGAGCTGCCCGTGCTGGAGATGGCATGAGCTGGCTTCCGCACCTGCTTGGCATCGACAACGAGGCGGGCCGCTGGTACGCGTTCTGGTCAGGTCCCGGCTCGGACGTCGGCGAGCTGGCCATCATCGGCGCCATCTACGGCGCCTACCGCAAGCACGCCTGCCATGAGCACCGCTGCTGGCGCCTCGGCCGCCACCCGGTCGCCGGGACGCCGTACGTGGCCTGCAGGAAGCACCACCCGGGCGTGCCCGACAAGGCGCGGCGGGGCGACATCGCAAGGGCGCAGGAGAAGGCGAGGGGCCAGTGGCCAGGACAACCGTAACGCCGGACGGCACCGTCACCGTCGACACCGGCGGCAGCGCGGCCAAGGCGACATGGGACGGGGAGAGCGTCGCCGGGGTGCTGGTCAAGGCCAGCGACGAGCGCCGCTACACGCTCACCGTCGCCTACCCCGCCGACCGGGCGGACGTTGCCGTCGCGGCGGATGGCCACCGGGATTTCGCGAGCAAGGCGGCCGTCGAGGACGCCGCCTGGTCCTACCTGGTCAAGTCCCCGCAGGTGGGGCTGTGGCACGCTGACGGCACCGACGGGGCCGGGGCGGTCGTGGAGTCCTACGTCTACCGGGGGCCGGACTGGCAGCCGGACGGCAGCGGCTACGTCGTCAAGGCGGGCGACTGGCTGCTCGGGATCGTGTGGGAGCCGGAGGCGTGGGAGCACGTCAAGGCGGGTCGCATCGGCGGCGTGTCGATGCAGGGATCGGCGCGGCGGCGCACGCCGACCGCTGAGGCAATCGCGGCACTGAGGGAGTAACCGTGGACGTCGCCATCACCGAGCTGGAGAAGATCGAGGCGACCCGCGTCGACGGCGTCGCGGAGCCCGCCAACGGGATACCGATCCTGCTGCTGAAGAGCGTCGCCAAGGCGGACGGCATGGGCCACCCGCCGATGACGGGCACGCACAGCCACTCCCACCCCGCCTTTGACGGCCCGGACGGCGACGGGGACGGGCAGCACGGCCACGAGCATGACCACGACGGCGACGCTGACCACCACCACCCGCACGCGGCGAAGGCCGCCGTGTTCGACCGTGACGCGGCCCTGGCGGCGGTCAAGGCGATCGTCGGCCGGAAGGTGGACGAGTCGCCGGACATCGCCGGGGGCACGGCGGTGCTCTCGCAGATCGCCGACCTGATCATCGCCGAGGCGCAGGAGCTGAAGTCGGGGCAGGCGGGGGAGATCGCCGACATCCAGCAGCTGGCGTGCGCGGCGGAGATGATCTGGTGCTGGCGGACGGGCGAGGAGTCGGTCGCGTCCGGGTCGGTGATGCCGGCGACGGCGCTCATGCAGTCGGCGGCATGGGACAGCGACGACCCGGCGGAGATCGCCAAGGCGTTCCGCGCGCTGGGGAGGTCGCTAGGGCTGCCCGGCATCGACGCCAAGGCTGACGCGATCGCGAAGGCGGACCTCTCCGCGGCCGGGCGGCGGAAGTCGGCCGATGCCGGGCACGCGCTGCCGGACGGCAGCTACCCGATCGAGAACGAGCACGACCTGCACAGCGCCGCCGTCCTCGCCCGCAGCGGGCACGGCGACGTCGCGGCGGCCAGGCGGCTGATCGCACGGCGAGCGAAGGAGCTGAGAGTGAGCAACCCCCTTGACAGCGACGACGACACGAGCAAGGGCCAGTTGGCAGGAGAGGGCACCAGCATGGATACTGTGGTCAAGGGAAGCGACGACCTGGCTAAGGCCGTCGCGGACGCTGTCACGAAGGCCGTTGCCCCGCTAGAGGAGCGCCTGGAGGCGCTCGGCGGAGAGCTGGCGAAGGTGAAGGCGACACCGGTACCCGGCGGGCCAGCGCAGTCCGCCGCCGGCAGGCAGCCAACTGCCGCCGACGGCACGCGCGCCGCCAAGGCCGCCTACTACGACCAGTGGGCAGAGCTCGTCTCTGACCCCAAGGTGGCCGACGACTACCGCAAGCTCGCCGCCCAGGAACGGGCGCAGGTCACCGCACCGTGACGCGCCGCTGGGCTGGCCCCACCTAGCGAGGGAACATGCCCAGCACCGCAGAGCTCTTCGGCGGACACCGCGGCCACTACCGCGCCGGCGGCCCGCTGCGCCCGGACTACACGGGCACCCAGGTAACCGAGCAGTTCGAGGCGTACAAGGCCGCCTTGCGGAAGGCGCACGCCGACCATGACGCGGGCACGGACGTCCTTGTCCCCTACGAGGGCATCCGCAAGAACGCCCGGCCGAGCAAGGCGCAGCACGAGGAGCGGATGCGCGTCCTGGAGACGCTGCGCAAGTCGCTGCCCGCCGACCAGCTGGCCGCGATGGACGCGGGCCTCGCCGACTTCTCCGCCCTGGTCGCGAAGGACTGGAACCAGGCGTACCCGGAGACCGGCGGCTACAACACGCAGCTCGCCCCGTACAACCTCGAGGACCCCAGCAAGAAGCTGGTGCCGCGGCAGACGCCGCTGTGCAACTCGGTGCCGCGGGACAACAGCGGCAAGGGCTCGGCGCTGCAGTTCCGGCGGATCCTGGGCTGGACGAACGCGAACGTCGGCGGGGTCGCCGACCAGGCGCCGTTCCTCAGCTCGGAGTTCCCGACGGCGCAGGGCATCAGCCTGCCGCAGTTCGGCGGCCAGTCGACGGCCACGGGCGGCGTGCAGGGCACGACGGGCGTGCCGCTGCGCCGCGGCCAGAAGATCAACTACGCGGCCGACTCCAAGACGATCAACTACACCGAGCTGAGCCTCAGCGACTCCGTCTCCTGGAAGGCGCAGTACATCGGGCAGGGCTTCGAGGACATCCGCCAGCTGTCCCACACCGCGACTTTGTGGGCGCACAAGCTCGGCGAGGAGAAGGCGCTGCTGTACAGCCGCGGCCCGTCCGCGAACGGCTACACCGGGCCGATCTCGGCGCCGTCGGGCCTGGCGGCGACGTCCAGCGGCGGGGCCGGCGGCGGCAGCATCCCGCTCGGCACCTACAGCGTGTTCGTGACCGCAGTCGGCGGCTGGGGCGAGTCCGCGCCGTCGAACATCGTCACCACGACCGCGATCAGCGTCAGCCCCGGCACGCTCACGATCACGACCTGGCCCACGCTGCCGTCCGGCGCGAACGGCTGGAACGTGTACGTGTTCACCGCCGCGACCGGCAACTTCTTCTTCCAGACCTTCGTGGCCGCGGGCACGCCCGCCGCGGTCAACTCCGGCCTCGTGCTGACCAGCTACAACAGCTCGTCCGGCACGCTGGCGCAGAACGCCGCCGACTCCAGCGCGAACGTCAACGGCTACGACGGGTTCCTCACCGTCCTGCTGAACCCGTCGGTGTCCGGCTACGTCGCCACCTACGCGGCGAACGCGACGGCCGCCAACTCGGTCAACAGCATCGCGGGCCTCGGCCAGTCCGGCGCCCCGGCGCAGGGCGACACGCCGTGGCAGACGATGTTCAAGACGCTGTACGGCGCCGGGGTCGAGCCGGGCAACTACGCCCAGTCCGGCACCGCCACGTCGTACGGGCAGAAGCTCCTCGCCGACCCGGACATCGTCTACGTCGACGGCGTCATCAGGAGCGCGCTCGGCACGTTCGTCGAGCACGGCGGCGGCACCGGCCTCTCGAGCGGCAATCCGGGCGGCTACCGGATCATGCTCACCCGCGACGAGATCAGCGGCGTGCAGGTCGGCAGCGTCGTCACCGGCATGGTGAACCAGACGACCGGCAAGGCCGTGGACCTGGAGGTCCACCCGTTCATGCCGCTCGGCGTGTCGTTCGCCTGGTCCAAGACGCTGCCCGTCCCCGACAGCGAGGTCGCCAACACGTTCGCGGTCAACAACGTGGTCGACTACATCGGCTACGACTGGCCTGACATCCAGTTCACCTACGACTTCAGCACCTACCAGCTGGGGACGTTCGTGCCGTACGCCCCCGCGTGGAGCGGGGCGATCGTGGGGCTGCAGGCGTGACGGCGCTGTCGGGGTCGACGCCGGCCTACGCGCCGAGCCCGCCGGGCAAGGGCCTGCAGGCCATGCCGGCGCTCACGTTCACGTGGGACGGCACCCCGAGCCTCCCGACGCTGACCGTCAAGCAGGGGGGCGTCACCTGCGTGACCTACAGCGGGCAGGCGCTCATCCAGGACTCCGTCCCGGTGGCCGTGATGTCGGCGGCCTCCGGCGGCAACTCGTGGGAGGTAGGGCCATGATCCGCCGCAAGACAAGCGACCACGTGAGCACCCCGCCGGGGTCGCCGAACACGATCCAGGGCGTGTCGGTGCTCGGCTACGGGCACGGCGACGCCGGCGCCCACCCGACCGTCACCTGGGTGATCAGGTGACCAAGGTCATCCTCGGCAACGACGTCGCGCAGGTCGACGCGCCGTCCGGGCGCCGCTACGGCGGCAACATGCCCGGCCGGGTGTTCGACATGACGCCGGCCGACGCCGCGGCGGTGGTGAAGGCCGGCGGCGCGCTCGCGTCGGTGAGCGGCACCACCCGCCGGGCGATCGGCTACCGGTGCCGCTCGTGCGGGTTCGGGTCGGTCGTCAGGCGCTGCAGCAGGTGCGGGGGTGAGTGCCACCGTGAGTGACCACTGCGGCGAGTGCTTCCCGGACCGCGGCGAGCTGGCCCGGCTGGCGGAGAACGCCCAGGCGGGCCGCAGGGAGCCGTTCGTCGGCACGGGCGACCTGGCCACCGTCCTGTCCTGCGTCCACGGCGAGTGGGCGCTCGGCGACGTCCTCGCAGAGCAGCCTCGTGGCTGCACGGAGCTGACCAAGGCCGGGGAGCCGTGCAAGGGCACGCCCGGCCCCGACGGGCTGTGCGCCGCCCACAAGCCGAAGGAAGGTGCCAATGCTGCCGGAGATCTTTCGCCTGCTGTGGTGGACGCTGATCCACCGCAAGCGGCAGGCGGCGGCGAGGAAGGCCGCCAAGACCAGGGCGGCGCGCAAGAAGGCGCACCGCAAGACGGCGGCCAAGAAGCCAGCCGCCCCTAGCCCCCGCTCGGGCAGGGTCCACCACCCGCGCAAGGCAGCGTCCCCCAAGCCCGCCACCCAGGCGGCCTAGACACACGGAGGTGAGACGTGACGGCGGTCCCGGTCCTCGTCCCGCCTCCCTCCGGCGTCCTCACGCGGCCGTACGTCACCCCGGCGATGTTCTCCGCCTACCCGACGTGGCTTGACCTTGACGACCTCGTGCCGGGCGGCGTCGCGTCCGTGCAGGAGGACGTCCTCGCCGACGTGCTGCTGCAGGCGTCGGACTGGGCGGTGGGGGCGTGCGAGGACATGCTGCTGCACGCCCACTTCGTGCAGGGCGAGCAGCTGCGCACCCGGGCCGGGGGCGGCGGCAAGCTCTACATAAAGCCCCGCGACATCCCCGTCCGGGCCATCACCAGCCTCAGCTACGGCTGGGATCCGTCGGCGATGACGTCGCTGTCGCTGCCCGCGCCGTCGATGTGGATCGAGGACGGCCGGGAGGTGTCCTTCGTCCCGTTCGGGGGCCTGAGCTTCACCGGCCCGGCGATCCAGTTCGGCCCTGACCCCCGGCCCGGGATGCTGACGTACGTGAACTGGAGCTATGTCGCCGGGTACCCGTTCGCGCTGCTGTCCGCCGCGGTGACGGCGGGCGCGAGCAGCATCACGGTGGACGACCCGGCGGGCATCCTGCCCGGCGACGTGCTGCGCGTCTACGACCCGGGGCAGTCCGAGGCGCTGACGGTGGCCGCCTCGTACGTCCCGCAGGTCCCCACCGTCCCGGCAACCCAGACGGCCATCCCGCTGGCCGCGAATGCGCAGCACCCGCACGCTGTGGGCACCGGGGTAACCGGGATGCCCCGCAAGGTGCTGCAGGCCGTCATCGCGTTCACGGTCGCGCTGCTGATGCGGGAGGACGTGGCCGAGGAGGAGCCGGTCGCCGGGTTCGGGCCGTCCGCCAGGACGACCGGCGGGGCGCGGGGCGGGCAGGCGGCCGGGCTGGTCAACGACGCCTACGGGTGGCTGTTCCCCTACGCGCCGACGTGGCGGTCGTGATGGCCGGGGACCGGCAGCTGGTGCGCAACGCGGTCGCCGCCTACTTCGGCGGCAGCCTGGTCACCGCCGACGGCGGCACCTGCTACCAGGGCGGGCAGCTCACGCCCTACGGGCTCGGCACCGCCTACCCGTACACGGTCCGCGGCGTCCCCGACGAGTACTTCACGATAGGCCAGCCCCCCGGCCAGGACTGGGGCTGCGTGATGTCCACGACCCGCCTCGAGCGGGCCACGACCCGCATCAGCTACGGCGGCAAGACGTCCGGCTACCGGCAGCGGCTGTACACGATCACCTGCGAGCTGGCGCTGATCTGCGAGCTGCCCCACATCGAGGTCGCCGGGGCGGGCCTGGATGACCTCGTCGACCAGGTGCACGCCCTCATCTACGCGGACCGCACGCTCGGCACGACGGGCAGCAGCTCGGTGCTGATCGTGGAGGCGGGCGAGGGCCGCAACGGCATCCGCGACGTGACCGAGCGGCTTGCGGGGCTGGACCCGGTGAAGGGCCGGTACGCGGGCGAGGCGACCGTGACGTTCGAGGCGCTGACCATGGTCGCGGCATAGGAGGCATGCATGGAGTACAGGTACGCCGGGCCGCACCCGGTCGCCGACCCGGACAGCGGCGAGGCGATCCACCCGGGGGACGTCCGCGAATTCGATCAGGAGCCGGGGTGGGGGCCATGGGAGAAGGCTGACCGGGACAACGAGCCGCCAGCGCCGGAGCCGCCCGCCCCGCCCGCTGAGACCGCGCCAGAAGGCGCTGAGGGAGGCATGTGATGGCACCCCCGACGACCTTCAGCCCGGTCGCCGAGCAGGAACTGTACGTCGTCAAGGAGGCGACGCCCGGCACCGTCCCCGCGACCGTCGGCGTGCCGCTGGCGTTCACGTCGTTCAAGCCCAGCGACAAGCCGCTGTGGCTGCCCGACGAGTCGTTCCAGGGCAGCATGGGCGACGTCTACGGCGAGTACCAGGGGCCGCTCATCGCCTCCTGGGACCTCGGCGGCCACATCTACGGCGACACCTTCGGGCACCTGTGCTACAACATCCTCGGCGACTACACGGCGACCGGCACCGCGGGCAGCGGCTCGACGACGCTGACGGCGCAGTGCACGGCGGGCGCGACCACCGCGACCGTCGCCAGCATCACCGGGTTCAGCAACGGGCAGGCCGTGCAGCTGGGCATCACCGCCGACGGCATCCCCGAGATCGTCACGCTGAGCAGCCCGCCGTCCGGGGTGACGCTGACGTTCGCGAACACCCCGGCGCGGTTCACCCACGCCAACGCGGCGGCCGTCGCGGGCATGGTCGCGCCCTTCACCCACGTGTTCGCGCTGCTGAACGGGTCGCTGGGGTCGACCGTGGGGCCGGGGCAGCCGCCCACCCACACGTTCACCCACCGCAACGGCATCGCCGCCAACGGGGCCAACCAGTACGCCTACTCGTGCCTGTCGGAGCTGGTCATCACCGGCAACGCGGAAAAGCTGCTCGACTTCACCGCCAAGGCCACCTGCGCCAGCCGCGCGACGGCGGGCAGCGCCGTCGGGTTCCAGAACCTCGGCAGCGTGCAGCCGTACCCGTCATGGCGGACCGTCACCGGCATCGCCGGGCCCGCCAGCGGCGGCACGCAGGTCAGGAACATCGCCGAGCACATGATCACCATCACCCGCGCGGTGAAGGCGCTGAACACCGAGCAGGGCAGCCAGCAGCCGTACGTCATCGCCCGGGGGAAGCAGAGCAACACGGGCAAGCTCGTGTTCATGCCCAGCATCGACGACACGGCGCTGACGAACATGCTGGGCAACGTCCAGCCGCAGCTCCAGTTCGTCAGCAACAACGGCCTCGCCGGGGCGTCGAACGTGATCGTGCAGGTCGACATCGTGTTCGCCGCCTACGAGGTCGCCGACATCAACGACGGCGCCGAGCTGTTCGGCTACGACGTCACGTTCAAGCCGATCCACACGGCCGCGAGCGCGGGCGGCATCACCACGACCGGCGCGTCCGGCGGCAAGGGCGCCGTCAAGGTCACGCTCACCAACGCCATCCCCACCTACTGAGGAGTAACGATGAGGACGACGCTGGAGTCCGGCGCGTGGGTCGAGCACGTGCCCATCGGCGAGCTGAAGGGCAAGCACAAGCGCGCCGTGGAGGCCGCCGGCAAGCCCCCGGTGAGCCCCGAGGCGTTCGACGGCGACGGCCAGGTCGACGTGCGCGCCGTGCTGTCCGGGATGGACATCTCATCGTGGCTGGCCGCCAGGCAGGACGCCCTCTGGGCGGTCCTCATCGAGGCATGGAGCTACGACCTGCCGGTGCCGGGGCTGGACGGCGGCGCCGTCGTGAACGCGGAATCGCTGGGGGAGCTGCCGCTGGGCGACTACGAGGAGATCGAGGCGCTGTTCGCCCCGTACGCGGCGAAGCTGGCGCGCCGCGCCGACCCAAAAGGGGCGATTACCTCCGCCTCAAATGGGTCGTCTCCGGCAAGGGCCGGCGGCTCCCGGAGGGGCTGAGCTGGGAGGCATACGACGACATCGTCCACATCATCAGGTTCGGGATCCCGCCGGCGGCCGGGATGGGCCGGGAGGAGCTGCCGCTGGAGGTCTACACCTGGCTGATGCCGGTGCAGATGGCGATCGACAAGGCGAGGGAGGAGGCGATGGCGAGATGACCCCGCTGGAGCTGCCCGTCCGCCTCAAGCGCATCGCGGACGAGGTCCGCGACCGGGCCGCCCTTGACGCCGCCGACGCGATGGCCCAGTCCTACCAGCGCAGCGTGGTCCGGTCGATGCGCGGCCCGTCACCGTCGCCGCCGGGCACGCCCCCCGCGCGCCGCACGGGCACGCTGGCGCGGTCCGTGCGCCCCGAGCCGGCCGTCCCCGCCGGGGCCGGGCGGGCGCGCTCCAGCGTCGCCCCGCATACGGTCTACGCGCGCATCCAGCAGCTAGGCGGCCACGTCTACCCGGTGCGGGCGAAGGCGCTGCGCTGGACGGACAAGAGCGGCGTGCACTTCGCCCGCCACGTCTACCTGCCGAAGCGGCCGTACATGGTGCTGACGTACGCCCGCGCCAGGGAATGCCACGACGCCGCGAAGGCCGCCGTCGCCAGGGTCATCCGGGAGGCGCTCCGTGGCTGACGAGCTGGACCCGGTCCGCCAGGACTTCGAGGCGAACGTCGAGGAGTACGTCGCCGAGGTCGAGCGCGCGGCTGAGGAGGGCCGCAAGTTCGCCCGCTCGGCCGAGGAGGTCAAGGTCGCGACCGGCGGCATGCGCGACAAGATGGCCGAGGCCGCGGCGGCGATCGGGATCACCCGCGACGAGATGGGCAAGCTCCGCGACAAGGCCGGGGAGGTCATCCTCGCCACCGACGCGGAGGCGCGGGCGCTGAAGCACTTGCGCGACCAGGCGCTCGAGGCCGCGTGGGCGGAGCGGGAGCTGGGCAAGTACCAGAAGGAGAGCCTGCTCTCGCGGCTGGGCGGCGGCATCGGCGGCCTCCCTGGCGCCGCCTTTAACGCCATCCCGGGCGGCAGCGTGCCGATGTTCCTCAACCCGGCGGTGATCGCCGGGGCCGCCGCCGGCCTCATGGCCGTCGTGTCCGAGGTCGGCGCGCTCGCCACCGGCTTCACCGCCGCCGGCCTCGGGGTCGGCTCGTTCTACATCCTGGCTCATCCCGCGCTCAGCAACCTGCAGCAGGACGTGCAGAAGCTGTCCAGCGCCAACGCCGCCCTCGGGATCGCCCAGCAGAAGTATTTGATCGACCCGAGCAAAGCGAACCTGAAGGCGCTGCAGAACGCCCAGGTCACCTACCATGCGACGTTCAACCAGATGGGCCAGGACGCCGGGCCCGCCGCCGACGCGGTGATGCGCCTGCACGACGCCTACGTCCAGGTGTCCAACGCGTTCGCCCCGGTGACGTACAAGGTCATCGGCCAGCTGGCGGGCATCGCCACCCAGATGCTGCCGTGGATACAAACGTTCGCGAACGCCGCCGCCCCCGCCATCGAGCAGGCCCTGTCCGGGATCAGCAAGTTCGTCGAGTCGCCCAACTTCCAGTACTTCATGACGTACCTGTCCCAGCTGTCCGGCCCGGTCATCCACGCGATCGGCTCCGGGATGGAGGGCCTGACGATCCGGGTCATGAGCCTGCTGGAGACGTTCTCGAAAAAGGACGTGATCAACGCGTTCAACATCGCCTTCAGGCTGCTGGGCTTCACCGTGGAGCTTGTGCAGGGCCTGATCCTCGAGGGGATGGACGCGTGGGACCTGCTGACCGCGGGCCTGCACAACACCGCCGCGTGGTTCGACCGGGTGCGCCACGCCGCCGCCGACTTCGCCCACAACGTCGCGGCGCATTTCGACGAGATCAGGCACGACATCGCGACGTGGGACCACGACACCGCCAACGCGTTCGACCACGTCAGGCACACGATGGCGGACCTGGCGCACAACATCGCGGCCCATTTTGACGAGATCAGGCATGACCTGGCCCACTGGGTAGACGACGTGCGCCATGACGCGGACCTCGTCATCGGCTTCTTCCGCGACCTGCCGGGCAAGATCGTGCACGCGCTCGGGAACCTCAAGAACCTGCTGTTCAACGCGGGCATGGACATCATCAACGGGCTGATCAACGGCGTCAAGTCGATGATCGGGTCC
>Ga0066388_100000212_pt1 | contig 24125 bp, 29 predicted proteins | sample PanSoiMetaGPlot6_FD_64539 | JGI IMG/M metagenome (GOLD analysis project Ga0066388, IMG submission 64539) | Tropical forest soil microbial communities from Panama analyzed to predict greenhouse gas emissions - Panama Soil - Plot 6 (Hybrid Assembly) | ecosystem: Environmental > Terrestrial >...
ACGACGACGATCTCGTTGCCGAGACCGTTCATCTTGAGAAAACGGTAGTTCGCAAGGGCGCTCATGGCTGCACCTTATATGGGCAATGGCCGCATGCGGGCAATGACATGCGGCTTGAGGTCTATCGCAGATACTTGATGGGGTCATGCGCCGGCGACCCCGTGACTTGCGTCCCCCATTGGCCGATAGTCGATGCGGAACCGTTGATTCCTCCATCGACGGGGAGGCCACCATGTCATTTTCTCGCAGGGCCACGCTTGCCCTCGCGGCTGCTTGGGCCGTTGGCGTCATGCCGGTCCTGGGTCAGCCGACGGCTCCCACTCCGGCACAGCCGAAATCCCCCGATGCCGATCCGTTCGGCGAAGAAGTCACCTTGCCGGAAAGGAACATCATCTATTTCAACGGCACCGGGAATTGGGATGCGGCCTTTGAGGCGATCGTCGATGCGTTCAAGACGGTGAACGCGTTTCTGGCCAAGCAGGGCATCAAGTCCGATGGCGCCCCGATGACGATCTACACGTCGACCGACGACAGCAGTTTCCAGTTCCAGGCGGCGGTGCCGGTCGCCGAGCTTCCGGCGGATGCGCCCAAAGGCGATCTCGCAGCCGGCAAGTCACCCGCGGGCCGCGCATTCAAGTTCGTCCACCGCGGGTCCTATGACGCGATGGACTCGACCTACGAGGCCATCACCAATTACCTCGACGATAAGCAGCTTGAGGCCAAGGATTTATTCATCGAGGAGTATGTCACCGATCCAGTCACCACGCCGGAAGACAAGCTCGTCGTGAATATCTTCGTCCCGATCAAATAATCGGGCCGGTTGACTCGAGCCCCGTCCTCGCCTACCTGTCCGCCGTTCTCGTAAGAGACGGAAATCCTATGGTTCCGACCGATCCCGTGTGATCGGCGGCCAACGCCCGACAGCGCGATGCGCCCTCGGGCGCGAAACGCGTTGGAATTGCTGCGCTTTCCGCGCGGTGTCTGGGAAAAGCCATGTTCGACAGCCTCTCGGAGAAGTTATCGGGCATTCTCGACCGCCTCACCGGGCGGGGCGCGCTGTCGGCTGCGGACGTCGATGCAGCCGCGCGCGAGGTCCGGCGCGCCCTGCTCGAAGCCGACGTGGCGCTCGACGTGGTGCGGGCGTTCATCGAGAAATTGCGCGAGCGCGCGGTCGGCGTCGAAGTCATCAAGTCGGTAAAGCCCGGACAAATGGTCGTGAAGATCGTGCACGACGAGCTCGTCGCCGTGCTCGGTTCGACCGCCGATCCGATCGACCTCAACGCGCCGGCACCGGTGGCGATCATGATGGTCGGCCTGCAGGGCTCCGGCAAAACCACGACCACGGCCAAGATCGCCAAGCGGCTCACCGAGCAGATGCGCCGCAAGGTGCTGATGGCGTCGCTCGATACCCGCCGTCCGGCCGCCATGGAACAACTCGCCGTGCTCGGCCAGCAAGTCGGGGTCGACACCTTGCCGATCGTCGCCGGCCAGACGCCGGTGCAGATCGCCCGGCGCGCGCTCGAAGCCGGCCGGCTCGGCGGCTACGACGCGGTGTTGCTCGACACCGCCGGCCGCATCACGCTCGACGAAGCCATGATGGCGGAGGCCGCTGAAGTCGAGCGTGCCGCCAGCCCGCACGAAGTGCTGCTCGTGGCCGATGCGCTCACCGGACAAGACGCCGTCAACATGGCGCGCGCGTTCAATGAGCGGGTCGGGCTGACCGGCATCGTGCTCACCCGCGTCGACGGCGATGGCCGCGGCGGCGCTGCGCTTTCCATGCGGGCCGTCACCGGCAAGCCGATCAAACTCATCGGCACCGGCGAGAAGATGGATGCGCTGGAAGATTTTCATCCCGCACGCATCGCCGATCGCATCCTCGGCATGGGCGATATCGTGTCGCTGGTCGAGAAGGCGGCCGCGACCATCGACGCCGAGAAGGCCGCGCGCACCGCCGAGCGGATGCGCAAAGGCGCATTCGACCTCAACGACCTGCGCGAGCAACTCGGGCAGATGCAGCGCATGGGCGGGCTTGGCGGTCTGATGGGCATGCTCCCGGGCATCGCCAAGATGAAGAACCAGATCGCGGCCGCGAACCTGAATGAGAACATGCTCAAGCATCAGGTCGCGATCATCGATTCGATGACCCCGCAGGAGCGGCGCAATCCCGACGTGCTCAAGGCGAGCCGCAAAAGGCGCGTCGCCGCCGGCTCCGGCACCAGGGTCGAGGACATCAACAAGCTGCTCAAGATGCATCGCACCATGGCCGACATGATGAAGGCGATGGGGAGCGGCAAGCGGGGTCCGCTCGCGGGCCTTGCCAACATGATGGGATTGGGCGGCGGGACGCCGTCGCCCGAGGAGCTGGCAAAGCTCGCCGAGAAGATGCCGGGCGGACTGCCGCCGGGGTTGCCGGGAGGCGCGCCCGGGCCCGGTCTGCCACCGACAATGCCTGGCCTGCCGCCGAAATTGCCCGGCGGGCTTCCGGGCGCGCTGCCAGGGCTCGGCGGCAAGCTTCCCGGCGGAGCGTTGCCCGGACTGGGCGGATTCCCCGGCCTCGGGAAAAAGAAATGAGTTCTGCGGTTCAATCGATTGAAACGACGTTCGTCAGAAAGGAAATGCGATGTCTCTGAAAATCCGGATGGCCCGCGCGGGCACCAAGAAGCGGCCGATCTACCACATTGTGGTGGCCGACAGCCGCTCGCCGCGCGACGGGCGCTTCATTGAGCGGCTCGGATTTTTCAATCCGCTACTGCCGAAGGACAACAAGGAACGCCTCAAGGTCGACTACGAAAAGGTCAAGGGCTGGCTCGCCAAGGGCGCGCAGCCGTCCGACCGCATCATGCGCTTCCTCGACGCCGAGGGCATTCGCAAGCGCGAGCCGCGCAACAATCCCGAGAAGGCTGTTCCGCGCAAAGAGCGCAAGGCGCGCGCCGAAGCCGCCAAGGCGGGCGGCGCAGCCCCGGCCGCGGCACCGGCCGCTTGAAGCGCATCTGCGTCGGCAGGATCGGTGCGCCGCATGGTGTGCGCGGCGAGGTAAAGCTTTGGCCGTTCACCGCCGACCCGCTGGCGATCGCTTCCTACGGTGCGCTTGCGACCGCCGACGGCGCGCGCACGTTCGAGGTCGAGGCGCTGCGGCCGGCGCGCGATCACGTGGTCGCGCGCCTCAAGGGCGTGCACGACCGCACTGCCGCCGAAGCGCTGCGCAATCTCGAGCTGTTCGTACCCCGTGACCGGCTGCCCGCGATCGAGGCGCCCGATGAGTTCTATCACGCGGACCTGGTCGGCCTGACGGCGCTGGCGCCTGACGGCGGCACGCTCGGGACCATCGTGGCGGTCCACAATTTCGGCGCCGGCGACCTGCTCGAGGTGAAACCGAACGCCGGCGGCGAGACCGTGCTGGTGCCGTTTACTGAGCGCACGGTGCCCAAGATCGATGTCGCGGCCGGTAACGTCGTGATCGACTACGATTTCGACGCTGCAAGATCCTGAGCCCACCCATGTGGCGTGCGACCGTCCTGACCCTGTTCCCCGACCTCTTTCCGGGTCCGCTGGCAGCGAGCCTCGCCGGCAAGGCCCTGGCGTCGGGCGTGTGGGCGCTCGAGGCACGCGACATTCGCGCCAGCGCCACCGACCGCCATCGCACCGTCGACGACACCCCGGCGGGCGGTGGACCTGGGATGGTCATGAAGCCCGACGTACTGGCCCGCGCGATCGACGCGGTTTTGCCCGAGGGGCGCCCGCGCCTGCTGATGAGTCCGCGCGGCAAGCCACTGACGCAGGCGCGGGTCGAAGCGCTCGCCCGCGGGCCTGGCGTGATCGTCGTGTGCGGCCGATTCGAGGGGATCGACGAACGGGTGATCGCGGGCCGCGACCTTGAGGAGGTCTCGCTCGGCGATTACGTGCTATCGGGCGGCGAGGTTGCGGCGCTGGTGCTGCTCGATGCCTGCGTGCGGCTGTTACCGGGGGTGGTCGGGGCGCAGGCGTCCGTGGCGGAAGACAGCTTCTCCGACGGGCTTTTGGAGTATCCGCAATTCACGCGGCCGCAGGTGTTCGAGGGCCGCCCGATTCCGGACGTGCTGCTCTCGGGCGACCATGCCAAGGTGGCGGCCTGGCGGCGTGCCGAGGCTGAACGGATCACCCGCGAACGGCGGCCCGATTTATGGGAGCCCCACCGGCGGCGGTCAAAAAGCCCCAACGAAAGCCCATGACGAAAGGGTGACAAGGCGGACGGTTTAGCGTAGAAGCCTGCGCAACCCGAAACATACGCCGACGTGCGCCCCGCATTAACCGGCGCAGCCGACGGAGAAATCCAATGAATCTGATCGAACAGCTCGAAAAAGAGCAGGTGGCGAAGCTTTCCGCCGGCAAGGAAATACCGGATTTCGAGCCGGGCGATACCCTGCAGGTCAACGTCAAGGTGGTCGAAGGCGACCGCACCCGTATCCAGGCCTACGAAGGCGTGTGCATTGGGCGTTCCGGTCACGGCGTGAACGAGAACTTCACGGTCCGCAAGATTTCCTACGGCGAAGGCGTTGAACGCGTGTTTCCGCTCTATTCGCCGATGCTCGACTCCATCAAGGTGGTCCGCCGCGGCAAGGTGCGCCGCGCCAAGCTCTATTACCTGCGCGGCCGCCGCGGCAAGTCCGCCCGCATCGCCGAAGGCCAGGGCCATGGCGCCGAAGGCGCGGAGTCAAAGGCCGCGGAGTAACACCGGCCATGCGGTCGGCAGGGATTGGACGTCAGCAACCAGCGCTTAGATCTGGTTTCCCCGATTGGTGATCGCTGCCGCGTCCTGACGACTGGTTGGTGATGTCTGACATGCGTACCCTCTACGACAAGATCTGGGACGACCATCTGGTCGACGAAGCGCCGGACGGCACCTGCCTGCTCTATATCGATCGGCATCTCGTGCACGAAGTGACGAGCCCGCAGGCGTTCGAGGGGTTACGCGCGTCCGGCCGCAAGGTGCGGGCGCCGGAGAAGACATTGGCCGTCGTCGATCACAACGTGCCGACGACCGATCGCAAGCTGCCAAATCCCGATCCGGAAAGTGCCGAGCAGATCAAAACCCTGGCGAAGAATGCCAAGGATTTCGGCATCGAATATTTCGATGAGTTCGACCGCCGCCAGGGCATCGTGCACATCATCGGCCCGGAGCAGGGGTTCACGCTGCCGGGCACCACCATCGTGTGCGGCGACAGCCACACGGCGACGCACGGCGCATTCGGCGCGCTCGCCTATGGGATCGGGACGTCGGAGGTCGAGCACGTGCTCGCCACCCAGACGCTGATCCAGAAGAAATCGAAGAACATGCTGGTCGATGTCGATGGCCGCTTGCCGCCCGGCGTCACCGCCAAGGACATTATCTTGGCGCTGATCGGCGAGATCGGAACAGCTGGCGGCACCGGCTACGCCATCGAATACGCGGGCGAAGCCGTGCGGGCGCTCTCGATGGAAGGGCGCATGACCATGTGCAACATGTCGATCGAGGGTGGCGCCCGCGCCGGCATGGTCGCGCCGGACGAGAAGACCTACGCCTATCTGAAGGATCGGCCAAAGACGCCGAAGGGCGCGGGCTGGGACGCAGCGATGCGCTACTGGGAGACGCTGCGGTCGGATCCGGGGGCGGTGTTCGATGCCGTCGTGAAACTCGACGCCGCGAAACTGCCGCCGCTGGTCACCTGGGGAACAAGTCCCGAGCAGGTCACATCGGTTGCGGGTCGCGTGCCGGTTCCGGCTGAGATTGCCGATGAGCACAAGCGCAAGGCTGCCGAGACCGCGCTCGCCTACATGGGGCTCGCCGGCGGCGAGAAGATCACCGAGATCGGGCTCAACCGCGTGTTCATTGGGTCGTGCACCAACGGACGCATCGAGGATCTGCGCGAGGTCGCGCGCATCGTTAACGGCAAGTCCGTCAATCCGAACGTCAACGCCATGATCGTGCCGGGTTCAGGCCTGGTGAAAGCGCAGGCCGAGGCCGAAGGTCTCGACAAGATATTTGTGAAGGCCGGGTTTGAATGGCGCGAGCCGGGCTGCTCGATGTGCCTCGCAATGAATCCCGACAAGCTCAAGCCGGGCGAGCGCTGCGCCTCGACCTCGAACCGCAACTTCGAGGGCCGTCAGGGCTACAAGGGCCGCACGCACCTCGTGTCACCCGCGATGGCAGCTGCCGCCGCCATCGCGGGCCACTTCGTCGATGTTCGCGAGTGGCGCTAATCCTCAGCGCCTGTCACTCACTAATGCCAGTATGCGTACCGGTGCCAGTGGCGGTGACGCCAGCCATAGTGATGGCCGCGATACCAGCCATAGTGACGACCACGCCCCCAAACCTGCGTCACGCCCTGATCCGGCATCGCATGCTCGACAGCGATGTTGGCTGAGCCCGCTCGCGAGAGCGGCGTTGCCTGCGTGTTCGCACCAAGCAGGACCGCCAAAAATGCGGCCGCACCAAGCATCACAAGTTTGCGCATGTTCTCCTCCGGAAAGCGTTTCTTGGTGTAAGTAAAACGCGTCCGTGAAGGAGAGGGTTCCGGCGCCGGCACTGTGATTAATCACACGCGCGTAGGTGATTGAGCTATTTCATTCGACTAATACGCGTAGTAGCGCTTCACCCATCGGCAGCGCGAGTGCGGCACGATGGTCGGACCGGTCAGGCGCGGCTCGACCACAAGAGCGTCGATGCAATCCCGATAGTACTGCACGCGCAGCCGCGGCGTGATTTCAACGCGCGGCAGCGGACGTGCAGGTGGTGGCACATAAACGGCGCCGGGCGCCGGTGCATAGCCTTGTGCGAACGCCAAGGTCGCCGCGGACGCAATCGCCCAGGCCACGGTCGCCACGATCAGGAACAGTCTTCGCATCGCAGGGCCCCTCCATGCGGCGACGCTCGCGCATTGCTGCGTCGGCGTCAACGTGGCGTCGACGCCGGTTCCTGGTTAAAACCCCCGATATGCCGCACTCCGAACCGTCGGCTTGGCGCGCCCTGCAGGCGCCCTCATTGGTGGAATTCGAACGCCTGGCCGCGGAGGTGTTTCGCGCGCTGCCGGAGAAATTTCGCGCACTCTGCGCGGATCTGGTGATCCAGGTCGAGGATTTTCCAACTGACGACGTCCTCGACCAGATGGGGATCGAAAGCCCCTTCGATCTGATGGGCCTGTTTCACGGCATCGGGCTGCCGTTTCGTTCGGAAAGCGCGTCCGGCGTCATGCCGAACATGATCTGGCTCTACCGTCGACCAATCTTGGATTACTGGGCCGAGCACGAAGAATCACTCGGCGCCGTCGTCGCGCACGTCCTGGTGCACGAAATCGGTCATCACTTTGGTTTGTCGGATGCCGATATTGCCGAGATCGAGGCGGACGCCGAGTGAAGCTTGACCGGGGTGGGCCGCGCCTCCAGGCGGTGCATGCGTTCATCGATATCGGCCAGGCGCGCGCTGAACCGCATGCCCATGTAGATACCAACATAGATCAGCGGTAGCAGGCCGACTCCGAGCGCCATGGCTTCGGGCCAATCGCCATATTTGCTGCCGATGAAGGGGACGGCCGACAGGCCGAAGCCGCTGAGCATCAGACATACACCGACGATCGGCCAGTCCGATCTCCGCCAGATCGAGTCGCTCATCGCCCACCCCATCCTTACCGCGGTTCGCCCCGGCGCCATTCAGGGGCTTTTCAGTTTAAAGTCAACCCACGCCTGCGAATAGGCAGGTTGACCGCCGGCCCCCAAACCTGCATGTCTTCCCCATTGGAGAAGACCATGGACAAGTTTACGACGCTTGAAGGGGTCGCCGCGCCGCTCGACCAGATCAATGTCGATACCGACATGATCATCCCCAAGCAGTATCTAAAGACCATCAAGCGCACCGGCCTCGGCAAAGGGCTTTTTTCGGAAAAGCGCTATCGGGACGATGGCAGCGAGAACCCGGATTTCGTGCTCAACAAACCGGCCTACCGCAAGGCCAAAATCCTGGTCGCCGGCGACAACTTCGGCTGCGGATCGTCGCGCGAGCACGCGCCCTGGGCGCTGCTCGATTTCGGCATTCGCTGCGTGATCTCAACCTCGTTTGGCGACATCTTCTACAACAACTGTTTCAAGAACGGCATTCTGCCGATCAAGGTCTCGCGCGAGGACCTCGACAAGCTGTTTGACGATGCCGAGCGCGGCGCCAACGCGACCCTCACCATCGATCTCGCGAAACAGGAGATCCGTGGTCCTGACGGCGGTATGGTAGCGTTCGAGATCGACCAGCACCGCAAGCATTGCTTGCTCAACGGCCTCGACGACATCGGACTGACGCTCGAGAAGAGCAGCAAGATCGGCAGCTTCGAGAGCAAGGCGCACGCAGCGCGGCCGTGGGCCTGAACCAGGCTTCAGGGACCTTCAGCCTTTCCATAGCCGTAGCCGGCGGGCGCCACGTCGACGCCGGGGATGCGGCTGTTCTCGATCGCTTGCGCCAGAAAGCCCGATGCGCGCACATCGTCGATGAACCGATTGATGTCGGCGAGCACGTCGGCCTTCCCGTTCGGCACAATGATCGTCTGCGGCACGTCGAAGATATTGTCCGGCAACAGTCGGTATCCGGGCAGCTCGGCGATCAAATTGGTCAAGCGTTGACGGTTGGCGCCGAACGCATCGATCTCGCCGGCCACGAATTTGCGCTTGGCGTCGGCTGGCGTGTTGTCCGTCTCGACGAGAGTGGCTCGCTTGAGCGTGCGCGCCAGAAACAGCGTGATCGAATCGCCGTGCCCGCCGCCGATCCGGCGGCCCGGCTGGTCGATATCATCGACCGACCGGATTGGTGAGTTGCCAGGCACCAGGAAGCTCTGTCGCACCAGCATGTAGGTCTGTGAAAACGCGACCGTGCCGGTGCGCGAGGGCGCATAAGCAACAAAGCCGATATCGGCGTCGCCTTTGCTCACGGCCTCGATCACGGTTTGCGGACTGGCCGAAGGGATGAGCGTTACCGGCACGCCGATCCGGCGGCCCAATTCGCGCGCCAAGTCGGCGGAGGCGCCGCGGGTCTCACCGCTCGTTGGATCGCGTACCGCCTGGGCCGGATTGCTCGCGAGATAGACGGCACGCAGTGCGCCGGTCGGGGCAATGTCACTGGCGAGGGCGGGCGCAGTTGCAATAAAGAACAGCGCGAGGCCGGCTACGGATTCCAATCGCACGACTTACTCCCGACGGGCACTAGGCACCGACTATAGGCTCGCCGCAATCGCGTCCGCCACCGCGACTGTGCGCTGCGCCATCTCGGCATGCAGCAGCTCAACCATGCGGCCGCCGACCTGGACCACACCCTTGCCCTTGTTCTCCGGGAGCGCGAAAGCCGCAATGATTGCGCGCGCCTGGGTCACTTCATCCGGGGTCGGCGAAAACACTGCGTTGCACGGTTCGATCTGATTGGGATGAATCAGCGTCTTGCCGTCGAAGCCCATGTCGCGGGCTTCTGCGCATTCATGCGCGAAGCCCTCGGCGTCCGCCAGGTTGTTGTAGACGCCGTCCAGGATGTCGATCCCATACGTGCGTGCGGCGAGTACGCAGGTCATCAGCCAGGGCAACATCGGCGCGCGCCCCGGCACGATGCGCGCCCGCGTCTCTTTGGCGAGGTCGTTGGTGCCCATCACAAAGCCCCCGAGCCGATCCTCGGAATCGCGCGCCTGGCCGGCGAGAACCACCGCGTTGAAGATCGCCAACGGCGTTTCGATCATCGCCCAAATGCGAATGCGCTTGTCGGCACGCATATCGAGAAGGCGCTGGCCGATCATGTCGAGTTGCTGTGGCGTCGAAATTTTCGGCACCAGGATCGCGTCCGGTGCCGCGTGCACTGCGGCCTCCACGTCTTCGGAGAACCAAGGGGTGTCGATGCCGTTGACTCGAATGAAAATCTCGCGCTTGCCGAAGCCGCCGGTCTTGACGGCTTGAACGACCTGCGCCCGCGCCGTTGCCTTGGCGTCGGGGGCGACCGCGTCCTCGAGATCAAGGATGAGACCGTCGGCGGGCAGCGTCTTGGCCTTCTCGAGCGCGCGGAGGTTCGACCCCGGCATGTAGAGCACGCTGCGGCGCGGGCGGACGGTCATGGCACACCCCTCCAGTCCAAACCTCAGACTAAACGGCGTGCAGGACGTGTGCCAGCCGTACGCGGCCGCGTCTTGCGCGGTAGCACAAGCGTCAATATCGGCGGATAGTCGTAAGATACTGAACCTGCCCGCCGGTCCGCAGGCACACAGTTTGCACGAAACGCAAGAGGAGGGGCCGATATGCCGCTGCCGGAAGATCTGATCGACGGCTATCGGGCATTTCGCAGGGGGCGGTTGCGACGCGAGCAGGCCCGCTATCGCGAACTCGCCGACTACGGCCAAGCGCCTGAAACCATGGTGATCGGCTGCTGCGACTCGCGCGTGTCGCCAGAGGTCATTTTCGATTCCGGGCCGGGCGAACTGTTCGTCGTGCGCAACGTCGCCAACCTGGTACCTCCGTATGCGCCGGGCGAATCATTTCAAGGTGTGTCGTCCGCGCTTGAATATGCCGTTCAGGTGCTGAAGGTGAAACACATCGTGGTTCTCGGCCACGGACGTTGCGGCGGCATCCGGGCCTTTGCGGAGCGCAGCGCCCCGCTGTCGCCCGGTGATTTCATTGGCAAGTGGATGTCGCTTATTGCACCAGCGGCCAAGGCGGTCGAACCGAGCAAAGATGCCTCTGGCAACTATTTGACGAAGCTGGAACAAGCGTCGTTGGCGGGTACACTCGACAATTTGATGACGTTTCCCTTCGTGCGAGAGCGGATCGAACAAGGTCGACTCGCTCTGCACGCCGCTCATTTCGACGTGTCGTCGGGCGAGCTAACGGTTAGGGATCCAGCCACCGGCCGGTTCGAAGCACTGACCAAGAGCGCAGCGCTGGCCGTCGAATAGCGGTCGACAGCCGCAGCCCACCGTTCTCGTGCGCGCCGTAGACGTTCGGACGATTACGCCGCCTTGCGCTTGGCTTCGATCAGCTTGCGGTTGACCAGACACTCCGCGATCTGGATGGCGTTGAGCGCGGCGCCCTTGCGCAGATTGTCGGACACGCACCAGAACGCGAGCCCATTGTCGATCGTTGGGTCCTCGCGAATACGGCTGATGTAGGTCGCATCTTCACCGGCGGCCTCGTGCGGCGTTACGTACCCGCCCGGCTCGCGCTTGTCGATGACGATGCAGCCCGGCGCGTCCCGCAGAATATTCTGCGCTTCTTCGGCAGTGATCGGCTCCTCGAACTCGACGTTCACCGCCTCGGAATGTCCGATAAAGACCGGCACGCGCACACAGGTCGCCACCACCTTGATCTTGGGGTCGAGGATCTTCTTGGTCTCGACCACCATCTTCCATTCTTCCTTGGTGAACCCGTCTTCCATGAACACGTCGATGTGCGGGATCACGTTGAAGGCGATGCGCTTTGGAAACTTCGCCGGCGTGATGTCGTCGACGGTAAATACCGCCTTGGTCTGCGCGAACAATTCGTCCATCGCTTCTTTTCCGGCACCCGAGACGGATTGATAGGTCGCCACCACGACGCGCTTGATCTTGGCCTTGTCGTGAAGCGGCTTGAGAGCCACCACGAGCTGCGCGGTGGAGCAATTCGGGTTGGCGATGATGCCCTTGCGGCGAAAGCCGGCGACCGCATCGGCATTGACTTCCGGGACAACGAGCGGAACGTCGGCGTCGTAGCGCCAGCAGGACGAATTATCGATCACAACGGCGCCAGCCGCCGCGACCTTGGGCGACCATTCCTTGGAAACGGCGGAGCCAGCCGACATCAGGCAGATGTCGACGTCGGAGAAATCATAGTGATCGAGCGCCCGGACCTTGAGATCGCAGTCCCCGTAGGAGACCTCCTGGCCGAGGCTCCGGCGCGACGCCAGCGCGACGACCTCATCGGCCGGAAACGCCCGCTCGGCCAGAATGTCGAGCATTTCGCGGCCGACATTGCCGGTGGCACCAACGACCGCGACCTTGAAACCCATCGTCCTGTCTCCGAAAAAAATGGCCGCTGGTTCTAGCTGAATCCGCGGTTCCGCGACACTGACCTAAGGTTCAATCCGTCGTTTCGCACGGTGGCTTAGGGTTAATGCCGGTGCAAGCGGATGTAAGCGTGAAATTGCGCCAATTCAACGCCCACCTCACCCAAACGTAGTGATTCCGGCGCTCGCCGGCCGTGGTGATTGTGGCCGTTTCGCCACATCGGCCGGCGAAGTGGATGGCGAAACGCTCGCCATCGTACCTTTGCTTGTTCCCGCAGGTCGAACACATTACACTGATCAAACACACATAGGACGAGCGATCATGCGCTTTCGGTTCGTTGTGGGGCTCGCGGTGCTCGCCGCTTCAGCCGCTGCCCTCGCGCTTCCGGCGCAGGCCCAGTCGCGTCGCGCACCCGCGGGCGCGACCGAGACCATTACGATCATCGACGAAACCGGCAGGACCCGCACCAAGGTGACGGTGCGCCCGCGCTCTTGGCTCGACCCCGGGCCGGAGGAAATTCCGGGCAGCAACAAATCGCTCGATTACGCCATGCCGCCGAACTATTCGGTCTTCTACGACCGCAACAACTACAACGGCACGTGGTCGCGCAATCCGCTTCCCGGACCGTTCGACGTGCCCGGCGGCGGTTGGAACACCGGCTTCTGAGGCCTAGGCGGCCAACGTCTCCATCTCCTTGAGGATCGCGCCGCCCATCTCGGCGGTGCCGACCACCGTGGTCCCCTCCGACTTGATGTCGGCGGTGCGCAAACCCTTGGCGAGCGCGGCGGCGATCGCGCGGTCGACAAGGTCGGCCTCCTTGCCCATCCCGAACGAATAGCGCAGCGCCATCGCGAACGACGCGATCATGGCGATCGGGTTGGCGAGCCCCTTGCCGGCGATGTCCGGCGCCGAGCCGTGTACCGGCTCGTAGAGCGCCCGCCGCTTCTTGGTCATGGGGTCGACCTCGCCAAGCGAGGCCGACGGCAGCATGCCGAGCGAGCCGGTAAGCATCGCGGCGACGTCTGAGAGCATGTCGCCGAACAGATTGTCCGTGACGATCACGTCAAACTGCTTTGGCCAGCGCACCAGCTGCATCCCGCCGGCGTCGGCGAGCTGGTGCTCGAGCGTGACGTCCTTGTATTCGCGCTGGTGCAACGCCGCGATCACCTCGTGCCAGAGCACGCCGGTCTTCATGACGTTGCGCTTTTCCATCGAGGTGACCTTGTTGCGCCGCGCCCGCGCGAGTTCGAACGCAACGCGGCCGATGCGCTCGATCTCGTAGGTATCGTAGACCTGGGTATCAATTGCGCGCTTCTGGCCGTTGCCGAGGTCGGTGATGGTCTTCGGTTCACCGAAGTATACCCCGCCGGTGAGCTCGCGCAGGATGATGATGTCGAGGCCGTCGACGACCTCGCGCTTGAGGCTGGAGGAGTCTGCTAATGCCGGATAGCAGAGCGCCGGGCGGATGTTGGCGAATAGGGCGAGATCCTTGCGCAGCCGCAGCAGGCCGGCTTCGGGCCGGACCTCGTAGGGCACGTTGTCCCATTTTGGCCCGCCGACCGCGCCGAACAGCACCGCGTCGGCGGCTTTCGCCTTCGCCATGGTCTCGTCGGTCACCGCAACCTTGTGGGCGTCGTAAGCCGATCCGCCGACCAGCGCCTCCTCAGTCTTGAACTGGGCGATGCCGCGCTGGTTCATCCAGGCAATCACCCGTTTCACCTCGGCCATGACCTCGGGGCCGATGCCGTCGCCGGGAAGCAGAAGAAGGTTGATGGCAGCCATAACGATCGCTTTCACGGATTGAACTCGCGCGAAGTGCTATCGAGCGCGGCCCGGATTGGCAAGGCACGGTTCGGGCTTCGAGCTTCGCGAAGCCTGGCTACGTCAATCGCCGATTGCGGCTGCCCGCGGCGCGCACGATGTTTGCGGTGATGCGGCCTGATCATCATCCTGACCGCGCGCTTTGGCGCGACGGTGCCATCATCGTCATCCTGGCGCTGGCGCCGGCGATCGGCGTTGGCATCGCGCGCTTTTCCTATTCGCTGCTGTTGCCCGACATGCGCGCGAGCCTCGGCTGGAGCTACGCCGCGGCCGGGTTCATGAATACCGTCAACGCCGCCGGATATCTGATCGGCGCGCTGGCGGCGGCCGGCGCGATCCGGCGCATCGGCGAGTCTAGGGCAATCTTCTACGGCTCGCTGGTCTGCGTGATCGCGCTCGCGCTGTCGGCGGCTTCGGGAAATTTTCTGGTGCTGAGCGCGGCGCGGCTTGCAGCCGGCGTCGGTGGGGCGATTGCGTTCGTCGGGGGCGGCGTTGCAGCTGCGCGCCTGTCGCAGCGCCACCCCGCGCACGCAGCGTTTCTCCTCAGCCTCTATTACATCGGGCCCGGCATCGGCATCGTTTTGTCCGGCTTAGCCGCGCCGCTGTTGTTGGCGGCGCTCGGGCCAGGATCGTGGTGGATTGTCTGGGGGGCGCTCGCCGCCGTCACGGGAGTTCTCTGCCTTCTGCTGATCGTCGCGCGGACCGGGACGGGGGCGGGCGATCCGGCAAAAATGCACGTCCGCGCGCCGCTCGCGCCAATGAGGTTGGTGCTTGCAAGCTATTGCATCTTCAGCGTCGCCACCATCGCCTACATGACCTTCATGATTGCCTGGCTCGTCAACGCGGGCGCTGGGGCGCTTGTGCAGGGCGCATTCTGGACATGCCTGGGCCTCGGCGGCGTCGCATCGCCGTTCCTGTGGTCGTGGATGCTTGCTGGAGCGCGCGGTGGCCGCGCCATCGCCCTGCTGACGGCGATCACGTTTGTGGCCGTTATGGTGGGACTGTTCGCCGATGGGCGCGCGTTACAGTTCCTGTCGGCGTTCGGTTTCGGTTCGGTGCTGCTTGCGGTGGTGGCGGGCACCACAGCGTTCGTGCGGCGAAATCTTTCGCCGGCGGCGTGGCCGAGCGGGGTCGGCGCCATGACGGTGGCGTTCGGGCTCGGCCAGATGATCGGCCCGGTGCTCAGCGGCGCGATCACCGATGCTGCCGGCGATCTGTTGGTCGGGCTCATCGCCTCCGCCGGCTTGTTGGTGCTCGCGGCGGCATTGGCGGCCGCCCAGCGCGATCTTTCGCCGGTTAGCTTCCGCTGAACCAGTTGTACCCCTGGTCTTCCCAATAGCCGCCGCGATCCTCGTTGGTAACAACCATCGCCACCACGTGCTTGGGGTTCTTGAACCCGAGCTTGGTCGGGATTCGGATCTTCATCGGGTATCCGTATTTGCGCGGCAGGATCTCGTCGGCGAAGCGGAACGTCATCTGGGTCTGCGGATGCAGCGCAGTCGGCATGTCGATCGTGTTGGAGTAACCTTCCGCGCAAATGAAATAGACATACTTGGCGGTGAGATCGGCGCCGATGCGGGTCAGAAAGTCCGACAAGCGTGCGCCGGTCCAGCTGCCGATCGCGCTCCAGCCTTCGACGCAGATGTGCCGGGTGATCTGTTTTTCCTGCGGCAGCTGGTAAAGCTGGTCCAGGGTCCACGATTGCTTGTTGTCGACCAGCCCGGCGATCTCGAGCTTGTAGGTTTCCCCGTCGACCTCCGGGGCTTCATCTTCCGAATAATAGGCGTTAAACGGAAACGGCTTGGTAACGGCGCTCTCCGGATAGGTCGGTGCGAGCGTGTGCGGCTGGAACATCCGCGCCTGCACCCAATCGTTGAATTTGGAGACGACGCGCAGCGCATGCTCTGCCGACGGACTGTCCAGAATATCGCAGCCGGTGAGCAGCGTCAGCGCGCCGAGGCTGGTTGCGCCGCGCAGAAACCGCCGGCGCGATGGTTCGGGCAGGAGCTTCGCCGCATCCTTGATCAGGAGTTTGGGGTCGACGCCGGGGGGTTGTTTGCGCACGCGCATGGTCATTTCCCGGTCACCATGGCGCGCAGGCTCTTGGGAACGATCAGCGCCAGCACAATGTGGATCACGAGGAAACCGACGATTGCCGTCATGGCGAAGAAATGGACGTAGCGGGCGGCGTCGTAGCCGCCGAACAGTGCGGTCAATTGCTGTACCTGCACCGGCTTCCAGATCGAAAGCCCCGAAAACACCGCGACGATACCCGCCAGGATCACGCCCAGGTAGAGCAGCCGCTGCACCGCGTTGTAGACCGACAGATCCTCATGCGAGAGCCGGCCGCGCAGCGCGGCCACAAGGTCGCGCGCGACATCGGCAGGCCGGATCGGGAACAGCTTGCGACGGAACCGCCCTGTAGCAATTCCGAGCGTCAGATAGACGATACCGTTGATCGCAAGCACCCACATGGCGGCGAAATGCACCAGCAACGCGCCGGCGAGCCAGTTGCCGATCCCGACCGGGAACACAAACGGAAACAGCGGCGACGCGTTGTAGATCGTCCAGCCCGAGCCGATCATGAAGATCATGGCCAGCGCGTTGATCCAATGGGTAACGCGCACCCAGATCGGATGGACGACAGGGCCGGCGGGGCTTGTCAGCGTGACGACGTCGAAGGCTTGTGCCGACATGATTGCTTCCGTGGTGCTGAAACCTAGCAAAAAGACCGGGTTGGCGTCGCGTCACATCAACTCACGGCTGCGCGAGGGGTTTCCCTTCCCCTCCGGGAGGGGCTTCCCTTCCTCTCCGGCAAATGGCACGGCGCCGGTTCTCCCTCTCCCCGTGGGCGGGGAGAGGGAATGGCGTTGCGACACCGTGCCGTGAGGCCAGGCCGCCTCACATTGGCAGCAGCACGGTGTCGATCACGTGGATCACGCCGTTCGACTGCAGCACATCCGGGATCGTGACCATCGCAACGTCGCCCTTGGCGTCGGTGACCGAGAGCTTGCCGGGACCGGCTTGCTTGATCCAGATGTCGCCGCCCGCGACGGTCTTGAACTTGGCGGTGCCTTCGCCGTCCTTGATCGCTTTCATCAGCGTCGTCGCGGTCAGGCGTCCCGGCACAACGTGATAGGTGAGGATCTTGGTCAGCGTCTCCTTGTTCTCGGGCTTGACCAGGTTGTCGACGGTGCCCGCCGGCAACTTGGCGAATGCCGCGTTGGTCGGGGCGAACACCGTGAACGGGCCGGGGCTTTGCAGCGTATCGACGAGGCCTGCGGCCTTCACGGCGGCGACCAGCGTGGTGTGGTCCTTGGAGTTGACGGCGTTCTGGACGATGTTTTTGGACGGATACATCGGCGCGCCGCCGACGGTCACGGTCTTCTCGTTCATGGACTCGGCCGACGCCGGGATCGATGCGAGAAGGAGGGTCGCGACCGCGGCCGACGCAAACAAGCTGAAGCGAGGCATGGGGAGCTCCTGATCGGGTTGTCGAGGGGCAATGAACCGCCCGGATTGCGACGCACGAAGATCCCCGTGCCCGTCCTCTGAGTGCCGGGCGCATGCGGATCTCGTCGTCGCAGGCAGCTACGGGCGTCCGCCGCGCGGGTTTTGCGGTGCCGCTCCGTCTCACGCGCTCGTGATGATGCCCCGCAAAAGGGGTGACGACGGTTGGGTTCAACCGCCGCGCTTCGCGGTCACCTCGATCTCGACCCGCATCTCGGGCCGCAGGAGCCCCGCAATTACGAAGATCGCGGCGGCCGGCCGGATGTCGCGAAACACCTCGCCACAGACCGCGAGCACCGCATCGGCGTCGGTGCGGTCGAGAATGTAGTAGCGAGCCCGCACCACGTCGGCGAGGCCGAAGCCCGCTTCGTCCAAGACGCGGGCGATCGTGCGGAAGCAGTTGCGCGTCTGCTCGGTCACGTCGGGCGGTATCTGCATCGTGGCGTAATCGTAGCCGGTGGTGCCGGCCACAAAGCAGAAATCGCCGTCCACGACGGCGCGGCTAAAGCCGGCCGTCTTTTCGAACGGCGAACCGGTGGAGATCAGACAGCGGGTCATGGCGTGGCGCGAGCGTCCCTGATGCGGAGGCCGGCAAATAGTAGCCTTTGGTTTCAAGTTCCTATCCGCAGTGATGATAGGAACCGATGTCCATTGCCGGTAACTTGGCGACAGTCCACCGTTAGAGTTGTGCCATGGGCAAGGCCAATCCTGGCAACTTTTTCGAGGATTTCCGCGTCGGCCAGGTGATCCAGCACGCGAGCCCGCGCACCCTGACGGTCGGTGACGTCGCGCTTTATACCGCGCTTTACGGCTCGCGCTTTGCGGTTCAATCCTCCGACGCGTTCGCTCAGGCGATCGGCTACCCGCTCGCGCCGATCGATGACCTGCTCATATTCCATGTCGTGTTCGGCAAGACCGTCCCCGACATCTCGCTCAACGCCGTTGCCAACCTTGGCTACGCGGATTGTCGGTTCCTGGCGGCAGTCTATCCCAACGACACGTTGAGCGCCGCATCCGAGGTCATCGGGCTGCGCGAGAATTCCAGCCGCAAGACCGGCGTGGTTTATGTGCGCTCGACCGGCACCAACCAGGACGGCACCAAGGTCCTCGAGTACGTGCGCTGGGTGATGGTGCACAAGCGCAGCGAAGCCGCGCCCGCCCCGGGCGATCATGTTCCGGAGTTGCCCAAGAGCGTCGAGCCCAGCACGCTCGGCGGCGCGTGCCCGGCAATCGACATCAAGGCCTACGACACCGCACTTGCCGGAAGCACGGCGCGCTGGGGCGACTACGCGGTCGGCGAGAAGATCGATCATGTCGACGGCATCACTGTCGAGGAGGCCGAGCATCAGCTCGCCACACGGCTCTACCAGAACACGGCGCGCGTCCACTTCAACCTGTTCACGGAATCGCATGGTCGGTTCGGCCGCCGCCTGATCTACGGCGGGCACGTCATCTCGCTCGCGCGCGCGCTGTCGTTCAACGGGCTTGCCAATGCGTTCCACATCGCGGCGATCAATGGCGGCCGGCACGTGGCGCCGCTGTTTGCCGGGCTCACCGCGTTTGCCTGGTCCGAGGTGCTGGACAAGGCCGCGCTGCCGGAGCGCGACGACGTCGGTGCGCTGCGATTGCGCACGGTCGCCACCAAAGATCAGCCCTGCGGCGCGTTTCCGCTGCGCGCCGGCGAGAAGGATGACCCGGCGGTGATCCTCGATCTCGACTATTGGGTGCTGCTGCCGCGCTGACCGCGGTTGCCACACGCCTCACCCCTTCGCGCGCAGATATTCCACCAGTTGGCGGGCGTAGTTCGGCAGCTCATCGAGATCGCGTACACAGATGGTGAGCTCGCGTAGCGCCCAAGGATCCTTGAGGGCGACAGTCGCGATCGCCATCGTCTTGGCGGCGCGCCGCGCGGTCGTCTCCGGCACGATGCCGATCCCCACGTTGCTTTCGACCATCCGGCAGACCGCATCGAAGCTGCGCAGCTGAATCCGCAGCCGCAACGGCTTGCCGATGCGCGCGGCCTTGTCCGACAGAAATCGCTGGATCGCGCTCGACCGGTCGAGACCGACAAAGTTCCGATCGAGCACGTCCGCAAACGCGATCTCGCTGCGCTTCGCGAGCGGATGGCCGCGCGCGACCGCGAGCACAAAGCGATCCTTCCGAAACGGAAATGTCGTTAAAGCACCGGTATCGACCGTCCCGGCAACAATGCCGATGTCGGCGACGCCTTCGGCGATCAGTCCGACGATTTCATCGCTCAGCCGTTCCTCGAGCTCGACGCTGACCTGCGGGTGCCCGGCCAGGAACGCGCTCAGCGTTTCGGGCAGGAACTCCGCGAGCGCATTGGTATTGGAGAGAACGCGAATCTGCCCGACCGAGGCACCGGCGAACGCGCCGAGGTCTTCACGCAGGCGCTCGGTCTGCTGCAGGATCGCACGCGCGTGGGTCAGCAGCGCCCGGCCGGCCTGCGTCGGCGCTACGCCTTGACGTCCGCGCGTGAGCAGCGGCGCGCCAAGCGACTCCTCCATGTGGCGGATGCGCGTTGAAGCAGCACCGAGCGCAAGATTTGCCTTCAATGCGCCACGCGTGATGCTGCCGGCCTCGACGACGTGCCGGAATAGGCTGAGATCCACCAGGTCGAAATGCATGGGCTTCGTCAATGGCGAAGGAAGCCTACGCCATATGCTCATTGTGGTGGGCTATTCGCAAACCTATGTTTTCGCCGTTGGCGAAGCAAGTGTGATCTTGCAATGAGTGGCGCTGGGTTCGGCCCGACACCTGCAAGTCACCCTAGTTGGGTACGCGCGGGCGCGATGCCGACATTGCGCCGGTGCTGTATTGCGACGCAGTATGGCATTGGATAGGAACGTGCGCGGTTTTCGGAGAACGAACATGGCCAACGCGAAGACCCCGCCAGAACTGACCCGCCCGCTGTCGCCGCATCTCCAGATCTACCGCCCAATGCTGACGATGGTCATGTCGATTTTCCATCGCATCACCGGCGGAGCGCTTTATGTCGGGACCCTGATGCTGGCGTGGTGGCTGCTGGCGATCGCGTCCGGACCCAATGCGTACGCAACCTTCCAGATGGTGGCCGGAAGCTTCATCGGCCGGCTGGTGCTCTTGGGCTACACCTGGGCCCTGCTTCATCACATGCTCGGCGGGCTTCGCCACCTGGTCTGGGATACCGGCCGCGGGTTCGGTCCGGCCGAGCGCGAGTGGATGGCGCGCGCCACCCTGTTCGGCTCGATCACGTTGACGCTGCTGCTATGGCTTTTCGTCTATCTGGTCTCGGGGGGGCTGCGATGAAGCACATGCGCACACCGCTCGGCCGGGTCCGCGGCCTTGGCTCCGCCAAGACCGGAACCGAGGATTTCTGGCATCAGCGCCTGACCGCCATGGCCAACATCCCGCTGGTTATCGCCGGTGTCGTCATCGTCATTTCGCTGGTCGGTCGTAATCATGCGGCGGCGGCGCAGATTCTCGGCTCGCCGCTCATCGCCATCCTGATGCTGCTGTTCATCATTTCGGTGACCTATCACATGCGGATCGGTATGCAGGTGATCATCGAGGATTACGTGCATGAAGAGACGAGCAAGATTGCCCTCATCGTATTGAATACGTTCTACACGATAGCGGTCGCGCTGGTGTCGGCGTTCGCCATCCTGAAGCTTTCGTTCGGAGTCTAGAGCATGGCTGGCAACGGAAATGGTGCGCCTACGGTCGGCGGCCACGCTTACCCGATCGAAGACCACAAATATGACGTCGTCGTCATCGGCGCCGGCGGATCAGGCCTGCGCGCCACGGTCGGCTGCAGCGAGGCCGGGCTCAAGACCGCATGCATCACCAAGGTGTTTCCGACTCGCTCCCACACGGTGGCGGCGCAAGGCGGCATCGCGGCCGCGCTCGGCAATATGAGCGAGGACGACTGGCGCTGGCACATGTACGACACGGTGAAGGGCTCGGACTGGCTCGGCGACCAGGATGCGATCGAATACATGTGCCGGCATGCGCCGGCGGCGGTTTACGAGCTCGAGCACTGGGGCTTGCCGTTCTCGCGCCGCGAGGAAGACGGCAAGATCTACCAGCGACCGTTCGGCGGCATGACCACCCATTATGGCAAGGGTACCGCGCAGCGGACCTGCGCGGCGGCCGACCGCACCGGCCACGCGATGCTGCACACCCTTTACGGGGCAGCGCTCAAGCATCAGGCCGAGTTCTTCATCGAATATTTCGCCATCGATCTGATCATGGACGACGATGGCCGCTGCCGCGGCGTGGTCGCCCTCAAGCTCGACGACGGCTCCCTGCATCGGTTCAGCGCGCACATGACCATCATCGCGACCGGCGGCTACGGACGCGCTTACGCGTCGTGCACAGGCGCTCACACCCAGACCGGCGATGGCAACGCCATGGTGCTGCGCGCTGGGCTGCCGCTGCAGGACATGGAGTTCGTGCAATTTCATCCGACCGGCATCTACGGCGCCGGTTGCCTCATCACCGAGGGGGTGCGCGGCGAAGGCGGCTATCTGGTCAACGCAGAAGGCGAGCGCTTCATGGAGCGTTACGCGCCCTCCGCCAAGGACCTCGCCTCGCGCGACGTTGTTTCCCGCGCCATGACGATCGAGATCCGCGAGGGGCGCGGCGTCGGCGACAAGAAGGATCACATCTTCCTGCACCTCGACCACCTTGACCCCAAGATCGTGCATGAACGGCTGCCTGGGATTTCGGAAAGCGCCCGCATCTTTGCGGGCTGCGACGTTACCCGCGAGCCAATCCCGGTGCTCCCGACCGTGCACTACAACATGGGCGGCATCGCCACCAACTATCATGGCGAGGCCGTGATCAAGAAAGATGGCGACGTCGATCACGTCGTGCCGGGCCTGATGGCGCTCGGCGAAGCAGCCTGCGTCTCGGTGCATGGCGCCAACCGGCTTGGCTCCAATTCGCTGATCGATCTCGTCGTGTTCGGGCGCGCCGCCGCGATGCGCTGCGCCGAGCTAATTCAGCCGGACGAGAAACACAGCGACTTGCCCAAGGATTCGGCCGAGCGGTCGCTGACCAGGCTCGACAAGTTCCGTTACGCCAACGGCTCAACGCCGACGGCCGAGTTGCGGACCCGCATGCAGGGCGTCATGCAGAACAACTGCGCGGTGTTCCGGACTGGGGAGATCCTTCAGGAAGGCTCCAAGCTGATTCACGAGGTCATGAACGGTGTCGCGGATGTTCGGGTGTTCGACCACTCGCTGATCTGGAACACGGATCTGGTCGAGACGCTGGAATTCGACAATCTCATCGTGCAGGCGGTCGTGACCATGGATTCGGCCGGCAACCGGACCGAGAGTCGCGGCGCGCACGCACGCGAAGACTACCCCGAGCGCGACGACAAGGACTGGATGAAGCACACGCAGGCCTGGCTAGACTCGAAGTCCGGCAAAGTTGCGTTCGATTTCCGCCCGGTGCACGCCTACACGATGACCAACGAGGTTCAGTACATCGAGCCGAAGGCTCGGGTGTATTGATAGCGCGGCGCGGAATCTGATCGAGAGATAGGAAGCCGTTATGGTCCAATTCACCTTGCCCAAGAACTCCAAGATCACTGAGGGCCAGACCTGGCCGCTCAAGCGCAAGGCCAAGGGCAACAAGGGCACCCGCGCGTATCGCATCTATCGATTCGATCCCGACAGCGGCGCCAACCCGCGCATGGACAACTACACGGTTGATCTCGACGATTGCGGACCGATGGTTCTCGATGCGCTGATCTGGATCAAGAATACGGTCGACCCGACCCTGACGTTCCGCCGGTCCTGCCGCGAAGGTGTGTGCGGCTCATGCGCTATGAACATCGACGGCACCAACACGCTCGCCTGCACCAAAGACATGGCCGACGTGCCCGGCACCATCCGCATCTATCCGCTGCCGCATCAGCCGGTGGTCAAGGATCTGGTGCCCGACCTGAGCAACTTCTACGCCCAGCACGCCTCGGTCGAACCCTGGCTCAAGACCGATAGCGCGACGCCGCAGAAAGAGTGGCGGCAGAGTCATGAGGATCGGGTCAAGCTCGACGGCCTCTACGAGTGCATTCTGTGCGCATGCTGCTCGACCGCGTGCCCCAGCTACTGGTGGAACTCGGAGCGTTTCCTGGGACCGGCGGCGCTGCTGCAGGCGGCGCGCTGGCTCGACGACTCGCGCGACGAGAAGGGCGGCGAGCGGCTCGATGCGCTCGAGGATCCGTTCCGGCTCTACCGGTGCCATACCATCATGAATTGCACCAAGGCCTGTCCCAAGAGCCTCAATCCGGCCAAGGCGATCGCCGAAACCAAACGCAAGCTGGTCGAGCGGCAGATCTAGCGCGCGGTCGCTCGCATCCGCTCGTGGCCACAAGCAATTGCCTCCAACGCCGCAACGCGCCGGGTTTCGCTGACGCTCAACCCATCCTACGATGTCGGCATGGCATCGAGCGCGAACATCGCCGCACGCTGTTGCGCCGTGACTTGGCTGGCTCTGACTTTCGCCGGCTCAAGTCAGGTATCGGCGCAGGATTATCCTTCACGACCGGTTCGCATCATCTCGCAAGCCGGAATCGGCAGTGCTCCCGACGTGATGGCGCGCATTGTCGCGGACCAGTTGGGCAGGGCTTGGGGCCAGCAGGCCATCATCATCAATCGTCCGGGTGCGAGCGGCGCCAATGCGGCCCAGATGGCGGCGGGCGCGGAGCCCGACGGTTACACCCTGTTCATGGCCAATTCTTCAACCTTCACCATCATGCCGGAGACGCAGAGCAAGCTCACG
>Ga0066388_100000213_pt1 | contig 24108 bp, 20 predicted proteins | sample PanSoiMetaGPlot6_FD_64539 | JGI IMG/M metagenome (GOLD analysis project Ga0066388, IMG submission 64539) | Tropical forest soil microbial communities from Panama analyzed to predict greenhouse gas emissions - Panama Soil - Plot 6 (Hybrid Assembly) | ecosystem: Environmental > Terrestrial >...
TTTATTTCGTGCCATCCGATTCTTTCGACGGATGCTCGCGTCGCGTTGACGCTGCGCCTGCTCGGCGGCCTCACCACGTCCGAAATCGCCCGCGCCTATCTCGCACCGGAACCCACTATCGCGCAGCGCATCGTGCGCGCCAAGCGCACGCTCTCCGAGGCAAAAGTGCCTTTCGAAGTCCCCGAAGAAAACGAGCGCACCGCCCGCCTTTCCTCCGTCATCGAAGTCATCTATCTGATTTTCAATGAAGGTTACACGGCGACCGCCGGGAGTGATTGGATGCGCCCCGCGCTTTGCTCGGACGCTCTGCGTCTCGGCCGGATGTTGGCTGAACTCACGCCCAAAGAGCCGGAAGTGCATGGCCTTGTCGCGCTGATGGAAATTCAATCTTCGCGCTTCGCCGCGCGAACCACGCCGGGCGGCGAACCGATCTTGCTACTCGAACAAAACCGCGCACTGTGGGATCAGCTCCTGATTCGTCGCGGCCTCGCCGCGCTCGATCGCGCGAACCAGGCAGGCCCGGCAGGGCAGTACGTCCTGCAAGCCACTATCGCCGCGTGCCACGCTCGCGCTCACAATGCCGACGAAACCGATTGGCAGCAAATTGCCGACTTGTACGCGCAGCTCACCGCCCTCACTCCGTCCCCGATCGTGCAGCTCAATCGCGCCGTCGCTGTCGCCATGGCGAGCGGCCCAGCCGCAGGCCTCGAACTCGTTGACACTCTCGCCGCTGAACCTTCGCTCAAAAACTATCATTTGCTTCCCGCTGTCCGCGGCGATCTCCTCGCCAAACTCGGCCGTTTCGAAGAAGCGCGCGACGAATTCTCCCGCGCCGCCTCGCTCACTCAAAACGCCCGTGAACAGGACCTTTTGCTCTCCCGCGCCCGCAAAGCCGCCTCGGGTGCCGTTTAGCAGCACAGGCACCTTTGCCTGTGCTCGAAATCAGGCCTCGTAATTAGCCAAGGGCTTGCGCGAAATAGGCCAGCCTTCACCATCCCCGAGAGTTACACTTTCCTTGTCAACGAAAGAGCAACAAATGCAAAAACGCAGACTTGGAAAAAGCAATCTGGAAGTTTCCGCCATCGGCCTCGGCTGTATGGGATTGAGTTTCGGCTACGGTCCGGCCGTGGAAAAACAACAAGGCATTTCACTGATTCGCGCTGCCGTTGAACGCGGCGTCACTTTTTTCGATACCGCAGAAGTCTACGGCCCATTCACAAACGAAGAACTCGTCGGTGAAGCGCTCGCCCCGTTTCGCAGCAAAGTGGCGCTCGCCACAAAGTTCGGCTTCAAAATTGATCCGAACACCGGCAAACAAGCCGGCCTGGACAGTCGGCCTGTGCATATCAAGGAAGTCGCTGAAGCATCGCTCAAACGTCTCAAGACCGACGTCATTGACTTGTTCTATCAACACCGTGTCGATCCGGACGTACCGATCGAAGACGTCGCTGCCGCGGTGAAGGACCTCATCAAGCAAGGCAAGGTGAGACATTTCGGACTCTCGGAAGCGGGCGCACAAACCATCCGTCGCGCGCACGCCGTTCAGCCCGTCGCGGCGTTGCAGAGCGAATATTCGCTTTGGTTCCGGGAGCCTGAAGCGGAAATCATCCCAATGCTGGAAGAACTCGGCATTGGATTCGTTCCGTTCAGCCCGCTAGGAAAAGGCTTCCTTACCGGGGCGATCAGCGCCGATACAAAATTTGACGCGACCGATTTCCGCAACGTCGTTCCGCGTTTCTCAGAAGAGAACCGAAAAGCGAACCAGGCGTTGGTGGATCTGATTGGCAGGTTCGCGCGACAAAGAAAGTCAACCCCTGCCCGGATCGCTTTGGCATGGCTGCTGGCGCGGAAACCGTGGATTGTCCCAATCCCAGGAACGACCAAGCTGCATCGTCTCGAGGAGAACCTCGGAGCCGTGTCCGTCGAACTTTCGGCAGACGATTTGTATCAGCTCGAAACAGCCGCTTCCAAAATTGCCGTCCAAGGCGCCCGGTACCCGGAAGCGCTGCAAAAACTGGTGGGCCGCTGAAGCAAAAATGCGTGGACGATATTGCATCACTGTCGCGATTCTGGCGGTACCAGCCCGTTCGCGCGGTAGTACACCACGAGCTGCCCGAAGTGCTCGCTGCTGTGCTCGATTCCGCTGAGCCAAACGTAGGAAATGTGAACCGTTTGCCTCCCCGTTTCCCAACCAAACGGCATCGTTTTGTCCAACCCCTCGTCGCCCTGCTGCTTGATCACCGCTGCGCCGTCCGCAACGGCCTGCTCGAGCAGTTTCACCACGTCGGCCTTCGTTTTGTAAACGTCTCGCGATGGATTCTCAAAATCCTTTCCGAAATCCGGCCCGGCTTTCGTTCCAGAAACCTTGCCAATGAGGTAGTAGTCGATCGCTGCGACATGCAGAAGATTTTGCGCAAACGTGCGCTGGTCTTTCTGTAGCTTGAAGTCGTACTTGTCTTCCGGAAAATCTTTGGCCATGGCGATCAGCTTTTTGCCTATCTGGTTCCACCACTCTGTCGTCTCCTCCGCCCGAGAACGTACTTGGACCGGTGCTTGATTCTGCGCTTGGCTCTGCGCATATACCTCCCCTGCGCCAAAAGTCATCAACAGCACCGCAAAAAGAGAAAACCCGAATCGCCTCAAAATCTGTTTCATAACAAATACCTCTATTTGGGTCTCGTCGTTACATGGAATTGCCACGACTTGCCGGCGGTGCAATCCCATTCATCCGCAAATACTCCACCATCTGCCCATAGTGATCGTAGGCGTGCGCGATGCCGAATGTGGCTAGGCGCAGGCGCGGCGATTTGCTGTTCCCCGGAGGCTGCAGCATGTTTTCATTCGTTAGAGTCGCCGCAGCTCTGTGTCCCAGCGCAAATGAAGCTTTCAGGAACTGGATGATCTCGGTCTTGCTCTTCAAATTCTCAGGGCTGTTTCCGTCCTTCAGGCCTTCCGGCATCTTTTCGCCGGTAATCGGCGACCAAATGAAATAGTTCGAAGCGGCGATGTGCCTGACCTGCACGGCAAACGACCGTACGCCCTTATAGTCGCTCCCGGCAATCTTCAAATCCTCGGGCGAAAAGTTGAACTTGTCTTCAGGCATGGCCTCCGCGGCATCCACCACGAGTTTTTCGATACCGCTGATCTCGCGGTCCACAACAGAAGCTATGGTTGCCGGAGCCTGCTGCGCCTGCCCAAACAACCCAGGCGCCATCCCCGCACACAATACCACCGCAAGAATGCCCCTCCGCATAATCCTCTTCCTCCATTCATAATCGATTTTCGACTATCCGCCCCTATACGCCCGCTTAGACGCACGAGAATGCATCTCGTTTTATCTCTCGATTCGACTAATTTACGGAGTGCGGCTTGACACCGCTTTTGTTCTCGTTTCAATGGCTTCGTGCTGAGTATCCCGAATCCATTGGACGCGCCCGCCGAATGCTCAGCCCAGCACGATTCCCATATCGGTTTCGCTACTTCAACAAATATTCTTTCAGAAATTCCACGGTTGCATAGAACTCGAAATCCCGATTGGCCTTCTTTTGAAATCCGTGGCCCTCATCCTTGGCCATCAGATACCAGACGGGCGTCCCTTGTTTCTTCAGCGCGGCGACGATCTGGTTGCTTTCGCTCACCGGCACGCGCGGGTCGTTCTTTCCCGCCACAACCATCATTGGTTTCTTGATTTTCTCCACGTTGCTCATGGGCGCGATTTTTTCCAGAAATTCGCGCATCTTCGGGTCGCGTTCGTCGCCATACTCGACGCGCCGCAAGTCTTGCCTGTACGCTTCCGTGTTTTCCAGAAAGGTCACGAGGTTCGAAGGACCCACGATATCAACCGAGCAGCGAATGCGGTCACTATAAAAAGTAGAAACGGCCAGCGTCATGTGCCCGCCGTAGCTTCCGCCCATCACCGCAATGCGGCTTGCGTCCAAATCAGGCTGCGCCGCGATCCAGTCAAACAGTGCGTTGATATCCTTGTACGTTCCCTCGCGCAGAAATCCGTTATCGAGTTTGGTGAACGCCTTCCCATACCCCGTTGATCCGCGCACGTTGGGGAAAAGTACGGCGATTCCCAATTCCTTCACATAGTAATTGTCGGAGTCGAGGAAGCCCGGCCTCGATTGCCCCTCCGGCCCGCCATGAATCATGATGAACACGGGACGCTTCCCCGTGAACTTCTCCGGCGGCCGGTACAAGAATCCTGAAATCGAGCGGCCATCAAATGTTTTCCAACGCACCAGCTCCGCATTGCGCAGTCCCGAAGGATTCACGGCGGTCTCGCTCGTCGTCCATCGTTCTACTTTTCCCGTGGTCACGTCCAGCGAATAGCAATCGCCGGTCGTGCTCCCTGTCTCCAGATAAAACCCGAGATCGCGATTGTTTCGATGCCACATCAGACCACCAATCAGTCCGACCGGCAGCTTGGGAACGGAACGCTCTTTTCCCGTGCCCGCGTCCAGAATGTGCACCTTGCTGAGTCCATCCTCATTGGCTTCAAATGCGATTAACTTGCCATCCCATGATTGCTGAAACTCATCAATGTCCCAGGAGAGGTCTGGCGTGATGATTTTCATTTTCTTCGTCGCCAGGTCAATGTAGGACAGCCGCTGAAATTCCGAGTCTTTGTCCGTCGTCACATAAACGCCTTTCCCATCCTTGCTGAAATGCGCGTTGCCATACGCGACTTGCTCGCTGGTCTTGCGTGGGGTCAATTCGGTTTTTTCACCCGTCGCGACGTCAACAAGCCACAAATACGTTTCGTTGATCGAAATCCCCTCCATCAACAAAATCTTTCTGTCATCCGGCGACCAGTCTTGGGGCGCCCAGCCGCCGCCGCTCAATTGCGTCAGTAGGTGATCCGTTTTTGGGTCCGCAGGATTCACCACCCACAAATCAGTGTCCTGCTTGTTGCGCCGGGTCGAAACATACGCGATCAAATCTCCGCCCGAAGACCAATGCGCGTCGGTGTTGCGGGACTTTCCGTCCGTTACCAGCGTGCTTTCACCAGTTTCCATGTCGTAGCGGAAGTATTGAAACCACTCCCCGCCGCCCACGTCTTTCTGGAACAGCAGGTATCCGCCGCCCTTCGGGTGATACGAGGCGCCATAAACAGGCTCTGGGAAAAACGTCAGTTGTTGCCGCGCGCCACCGGGCATTTTCACCACGTGCGCTTGGTATGTATTTCCGAACCGCGTCCCGATGATCATTTCCCGCCGCGTCGGATGCCAATCCGTCTGAAACGCGCTGCGCCCTTCCGTGTAGCGGCCAATCGCCTCGGCCAGCGATGCCGGTATGCTCAGCACGTTATCGAGCACCATACTTTCCGGCGGTACAATCCCCGCTTCTTGCGCCGAAAGCTCCACTCCGGCCAATAAGAACGCCGTGCCAGCAAATAGAAATGTTGCGCACGCCACCATCCATTTTCTTTTCATGGTTCACCATCCCCTCCCCGCAAAGCCTCTCTTATACCTGAAACAATTGAACACGCAAACGAAATGCTCTCGTTGGTCCCGATAACCCACGTGCTAGTATTTCTCTGCATTCAAAATCGAAATGTTCCGCAAAATTCTTATCGCTAATCGCGGCGAAATCGCCGTTCGCATCATCCGCGCCTGCCGCGAACTCGGCATCAAATCCGTTGCCGTTTTCAGCGAAGTGGACCGCAATTCGATCCACGTTCGTCTTGCCGATGAAGCCTATCCCATCGGTCCCGCGCCTTCGCGCGAGAGTTATCTCCGCATAGATAAATTGATGGACGTCGCCCGTCGCGCCGGCTGCGACGCTTTGCATCCCGGCTACGGATTTCTCGCAGAGAATCCCGCGCTGCCGCGAGCTTGTTCCGAAACTGCGCTGACCTTCATCGGCCCATCCGCCGAAGCAATGGAAGCGCTCGGCTCAAAAACTGCGGGCCGCACTCTCGCGCGTGGCGTGGACGTTCCCACCGTTCCGGGAACAAACGATCCCATCGAAAATCCGGAAGAAGCGCGCGCGCTCGCCCAGCGCATGGGTTATCCCATTTTGCTCAAAGCCGTTGCAGGTGGGGGCGGAAAAGGAATGCGTCTCGTTTCGAACGACGAAGAATTTCATTCCGCGTTTCGCGACGCGTCTTCCGAAGCGATGAACGCATTCGGCAATTCCGCGGTCTTCCTCGAGAAATATCTGGAAAAGCCGCGCCACATCGAAATCCAAATTCTCGCCGACGCGCACGGCCGGGTCGTTTCTCTCGGCGAACGTGAATGTTCCGTGCAGCGCCGCCATCAAAAAGTCATCGAAGAAGCGCCTTCGCCCATCATGACACCGGAGCTTCGTAAGCGCATGGGCGATTCCGCAGTTCGAATCGCGCGAGCCGGCGGTTACATCAACGCCGGCACTGTCGAATTTCTTGTCGACGCACATTACAACTATTACTTCCTTGAAGTGAACACGCGTCTTCAGGTCGAGCATCCGGTCACCGAACAAGTCACTGGCCTCGATCTTGTGAAATTGCAAATCGCAATCGCAGCAGGGCATCGTCTTCCGTTCGCGTGGGAATCCATCACGCCGCGCGGTCACGCAATGGAAGTTCGTCTCTATGCCGAAGATCCCGAAAATAATTTCTTTCCGTCGCCAGGAAAAATTCTTTCGCGCCGTGCGCCAAGCGGTCCAGGAATTCGTCTCGATGAAGGCGTCTATTCCGGTTGGACCGTTCCGATGGATTACGACCCGCTCCTCGCAAAACTGATTGCGTGGGGAAACAGCCGCGAAGAGACTATCGCTCGTTTGCGTCGCGCGCTCGAAGAATATTCAGTCACCGGAATTAAAACGAACACGGCGCTCTTTCGCAGGATCCTGGTCGAGCCGGATTTTCTCCGCTCCGAAATTCACACGAAGTGGCTCGACGAAATGTTGCAACGTCCACACGCCACTTCCGATTCGAATTCGCGTGCCGCGGACGCCGCCGCAATCGCCGCCGCGCTCTGGCACGCTTCGCGCGAATCCTCCGCAAATGCGCAAACTCCGGAGAAATCTTCGCCATGGAAAATGGAAGGCCGCAACCGCCTTCTGGATCGTACACCATGAAATACGAAGTACGCATCGGAGGAAAAACGCGCGTTGTGGAATTCACGCACAATTCGGAAACGTGGCGAATCTCTCTCAACGGAAATCCGCTTGATGCCGACGCCGTGGAAGTCGCAACGAATACATTTTCTATTCTGCTCGACGGCGAATCTTACGAAGTTCGTATTACGCCAAAACCAGACGGCAAATTGGTTGTGAGCACAAGCACTGAAGAGTTCACGTGCGAAGTGGCGGATCCGCGCGCGTGGCGCGGGCGGCGTCACGGCGCGATGGAAGCGGAAGGCCGCCAACAAATCACGGCGCCGATGCCTGGGAAAGTTGTGCGCTTGCTGGCGAATGCGGGAGACAAAGTGGACGTGGGGCAAGGAATTCTTGTTGTAGAAGCGATGAAGATGCAGAACGAAATCCGTTCACCGAAGAGCGGGCGCGTGGAAAGAATTCTAGTGAGCGAAGGGCAAGCGGTAAACTCCGGGGATGTTCTCGCTTGGGTCGACTAGAATTCTTCGCTGAGGAATTTCAGTCGCCAATTTCAAGCCAAGACTTGGAAATTAATTTTGCCCGGTGACCTGTTTTGCGGGGAAGCTAGTTTTTGCCGCGTCGGGCAATCTGCCGGCGGCCTCAATGACCTGACGCGCAAGATAGTTCGTCACTTTTGCTTCGTCGCGAACCGTTGCAAGATACGCCGCTTTTAAGAGTTGTTCCTTCCGGCTGCGCAGCGTGTCGCGAATGGTTTGCTGAACTTGTGGATCGGAAATTCCGCGCTGCCCGGGGGCTTCGCGCGCAACGAGCTTCAAAATCCGCACGCCATCTTTCAACTGAATCGGCTGGCTAACTTCGCCCGCTTTCAATCCCATCACAACGCGTTTCAGAGTCGGATCCGATTGATTGAGGGCCGATTCAGGAACATAGCCGAGGTCGCCGCCGGTCGCTGCGGAATTCATATCCTCAGAATAGTCCATTGCAAGCTGCGCAAAATCGGCGCCGCTGCTCAGGCGGTCCATCAACATTTTTACTTTGCGGCTCGCTTCCGCTTCATTCGTGGCATCGTCGTTCTTGCGGTTGCGAATAACCGGTTCCTTGCGCGGCGTGACGACGATCTGCGCGATGCGATACTGCGGCTCAGCGACGTTAAATTGTTGCTTGTTCGAGTTGTAAAACTCGTTGACGTCCTGATCGCTGATGCTGATTTTCGCGACGACTTCGTGGTTCATCAATTTGGTGATGGACTGCTGGCGGCGCAGATCGCTTTTCAAATCGTCCACGGTGATGCCGCGCTCTTTGAGCTGGCGCTGAAATTCATCCTCGGTGTAGGGACTTTTCATTTCCGTGAATTTGTCTTCGACTTCGCCGTCGCTCGCGACGAGGTTCAATTTTTTCGCGCGCTCGAGAAGAATTTCGTTGTTGATGAGCTCGTCGAGAATATTGAGCTTGAGCGAGAGGGATTCTTCCTGCGAAGGTTCCTGGCCTTCTGGGCTGACGCGGGTGCGGTAATACTTGTCCACAGCTTCGCGCTTGATGTCCGTGCCGTTGACGCTGGCCCAGACGTCGGGGGAGGGCTGCACCTTGTCTCCGCAACCAGCGAAAGGCAAAAGAAAAACGGCGGCGAGAAAAACACTCGCCGTGCGAGAGGGGACCATCCGCGCTGTATTCAGGCGCATCGCGTAGAAGGAGCCAGTTTACGCTGCTTTTTGCGCGCGTGCCGCCCCGGCCTTGGTCACCTTGCCGGCGCGGATGCAAGCGGTGCAAACGCGAAGATGCTTGTGAACGCCGGCCACGATGGCGCGAACGCGCTTGAGGTTCGGGTTCCAGCGGCGGCGGCGGGTGTTATTGGCGTGGCTGACCACGTTGCCGTATTGCGGCCCTTTGCCGCAGAGATCACACTTCAGTGCCATGTCAGTTCCTGCTGATGAAAGATTTGTGAAAACGAGACGTTTTATTGTAGCAGAAGAGAAACTGGTCAGCCATCAGTCCCGTAGACAGATGCCTCACCCCTTTATGTCGGAAATAAACGAAGAAAGAGCGAAAGCACATGGAGCCAGCATCCGCTTGACCGAATGGGGCAATCCTACTAAGGTCGAAGAAGGGCAAATGGTGGAAGTGTCTCAGTTCGGCGGCGGTTTGCGCGAATTGCGAATGCGCGATTGGTTGTGCTTGCTGCTGGCGATTACGTTCCTGTACAACCCGTTTTTGGGGGCTTCGTCGTCGTTTCGAAGGCAGTCGGTAAATCATTTGCCGAGTTTTCGGGAGACAGTGGCGTCTTCCGAACTACTGAAGTTCAAGCCTCAAGAGTCACAAGAGAACGTTGACACGGATACGATTGCGGAAGTTGCGCTTCCACTTTTGGCTAGTTTGCTTCTGCCGCAGCCAAGTCCGTTTGCGCTGCGCGATGATTCCAGCGAGCCGGTCCCAACCCAATATTTTTCTATCGGCAATTTGTGGTTTCGCCCTCCCCCTGTAGTTGGCTGATCGTTCCGAATTAATCCAGGAAAAAACGAAAGTTCGAAACCCCGGATAGCGGTGACGTTTTGCAATAGGGCCCATTCGAAAATTCTGTAGGTGTCCATGACGAACAAAAGATTGTGGATTGCAATGGCCGCCGTGGTTGTGTTTGTTTTTGCGGCGTGGCGGTGGATAGCGCGAACGCCGACCGAAGCGGAGGACAAGGGCCGGGCCGGAAAAGCGGAAGGCGCGCTTCCGGCAGCGGTTGTTTCCGTTGAGCGGCGGGATATTGTTAACGTGCTGGTCATTTCCGGAGAGTTCAAACCATTCCAGGACGTGGATGTACACGCGAAGGTGGCGGGATACATACGCGCCATTCGTGTGGATGTGGGCGATCACGTGAAGGAAGGGCAGACGCTGGCGGAGCTAGAGATTCCGGAACTGGCGGCGCAGCTTTCCGGAGCGGACGCAGCGGCGCGCGCGGCACAAGAACAGATTCGAAAGGGGCAGGGCGAAGTACAGCGGGCACAGTCAATGCACACGGCGGCACATGCGGCATACGAAAGATTGAAGCAGGCTGCGGACGCGAGAGCGGGGCTTGTGGCGCAGCAAGAAGTGGATGACGCACAGGCGAAAGACCTTGCATCAGAGGCACAGGTTACGAGTGCGGAAGCGGAGCTTGCCGGAGCAAAGCAGCAATTGGAAGTGGCGCAAGCGAATCGGAAACAGTACAGCGCGCTAGCCGGATATACGCGAATCGTCGCACCGTTTGCGGGAGTTGTGACGAACCGGTACGCCGACACTGGGGCGCTGGTAGCGGCGGGAACTTCGTCGAGCACGCAGGCGATTCCGGTGGTGAGACTGGCACAAGTTTCGAAATTGAGATTGGTGCTGGCGATCCCGGAATCGGCGGCGGCGCAAATTCGGCTAGGAGATGTGGTGAAGGTACGAGTGGAAGCGTTGCGCAGGGATTTTGAAGGAAAAGTGGCGCGGTTCGCGGCGGCATTGGATCAGCAGACGAGGACGATGGAGACGGAAATCGATTTTGAGAACAAAGATGGGCAACTGCTGCCCGGAATGTATGCGGAGTCGAAATTGGTTTTGCAAGGGAAACGGAATGTGCTGACCGTGCCGCTGGAAGCCGTGTCGCGAAACGGAAGCGACGCGACGGTGCTGGCGCTAAATTCGCGGAACGAGGTTGAAGAGAAACTTGTGACGCTTGGAATGGAAGACAGCGCGCGAGTCGAGATCGTTTCCGGGCTGAACGGAGGCGACCGAGTCGTGATTGGGAATCGGAGCGAGTTTCGGCCAGGAGATCGCGTGCAGCCCGTAGCGGCGGAAGCGGCTGGCGCGGGAGAGAAGGCAAAGTAATGTCTGGATTTTCGATCAAGTATCCATTTTTGATTATTGTGGCCTGCCTGATGATCGCGATCGTGGGAACGGTGGCGCTGGTGCGGATGCCGGTAGACCTGTTTCCGCCGATCAACATTCCCGTGGTTGTGGTGGCGACGTTTTATTCGGGAATGCCGCCGCAACAGATTGAAACGAACATCACGAATCCTTTCGAAAGATTTTTCACACTGGCGAGCGGGGTGGAGCACATCGAATCGCGTTCGCTGCCCGGCGTGAGCTTGATCAAGATTTATTTTCAGCCGGGGACGAATGCGGACGCGGATTTGAGCACGATTTCGAATCTGGCGATGGCGGATTTGCGGCGGCTACCGCCGGGAACGCTGCCACCGGTCGTGTTGAAGTTCGATGCGTCGAGTTTGCCTGTGTGCTTGATCACGTTGAAGGGAGAAGGGCTGAACGAAACCGATCTGCAGGATTTGGGACGGTACACGGTGCGCAACCAGATTGCGAACGTGCCGGGGGCATCGGTGCCGCAGCCGTTCGGCGGAAAGTACCGGCAAATCATGGTGTACGTTGACCCGCTGAAATTGCAGGCGCATGAATTGAGCCCGATGGACGTGGTGCGGGAAGTGAATTCGAGCAACCTGATTTTGCCGGCGGGAGACGTGAAGATTGGGCCGTTCGATTACAACTTGTATTCGAACAGCCAGGCGTCTGCGGCGGCGGACATCAACAACCTGCCGCTGAAGACTGTAGGAGCGTCGTCCGTGATGGTGGGAGACGTCGGGAGAGCAGTGGATGCGCAGGCGATTCAAACGAATATTGTGCGAGTGGACGGGCAGCCTTCGGTGTATTTGCCGATCTTAAAACAGGGAGGCGATACGAACACGATAGCAGTGGTTCAGGGGACTCGCGATGCGCTGAAGAAGTTGGTGGACGTACCGAAGCAGCTGATAACGCGAGTGGTGTTCGACCAGTCGCTGTTCGTGAAGACGGCGATCAGCAACCTGATGCACGAAGGCACCATCGGATTGGTGCTGACGGGATTGATGATTTTGTTGTTTCTAGGAAGCATGCGGGCGACAGCGGCGGTGTTTCTGTCCATTCCGCTTTCGGCGCTGGCGGCGTTTTTGGCGATCAGCGCAGGCGGCGGAACGGTGAACTCGATGGTGCTGGGCGGACTGGCGCTGGCGTTTTCGCGGTTGATTGATAACTCGGTGATCGTACTGGAAAACATCTTCCGGCATTTGGAAATGGGAGAAGCGCCAGCAATGGCTGCAGAAAAAGGCGGGCAAGAAGTGGCGCTGGCGGTGCTCGCGGCGACGCTGACCACGGCGATCGTGTTTTTTCCGGTGATCTTCCTGTATGGAGTGAGCCGGTTTTTGTTCGTTGCGCTGGCGACGGCTGTGATTTTGTCGTTGTTTGCTTCGTACTTTGTGGCGATGACAGTGGTGCCCCTGTTTTGCGCAAAGCTGATCAAGTTGCATCAAGCAGACGAGGCGGCAGGAGAGGGTGCAATTGAATCAAGGTTCGGGTGGATTGCAAAGAAGTTCGACTACTACTTCGAATCGCTGTTGCACAAATACGACGTGTCGGTGTGCAAGGCGCTGCTCCGGCCGGCCGCCACGGTGACGGGACTTGCGGGAGTTTCGCTGCTGGCGCTTTCGCTCTCTCCGTTGCTGGGAGTTTCATTTTTCCCGAGGACCGATGCGGGACAGTTTGTGATTAACGTGAAAGCACCTTCTGGAACTCGCGTGGAGTTGACTGAAGAATACGTAAAGAAAGTGGAAGAGACGATTCGGCAAGTGGTGCCGCCATCGGAATTCGGAATGATTGTTTCAAATATCGGCATCACCACTGATTTTTCCGCGATTTATACGCCCAATTCAGCCCCGCACACGGCGTTCGTGCAGGTGAGCTTGAAGGAAGGTCATAAGACGGGAAGTTACGAATACATGCGGCGGGTACGAGAGCGCCTGAATCAAAATCTGCCGCAACTCAGCACGTATTTTCAGTCGGGAGGATTGGCGGACGCAGTAATCAATCTGGGATTGCCTGCGCCGATTGACGTGCAAGTGAGCGGCAACAGCATGAGGAAGGCATACACGGTGGAGACGGAGATTGCGGCGAAGGTGCGAAGGCTCCCCGGCGTGAGCGACGTGCTGATTCCACAGGACATTGACTACCCCGCGTTGCAGCTTGAAGTAGACCGGGAAAAAGCGAGCCAGCTTGGGCTCTCACAGAAAGAGATCGTGGACAACGTGGTGACGGCGCTGACGTCGAACGGAATGATTGCGCCGAACTACTGGATTGACCCGAAGAGCGGGAATCCTTACTTGCTGACGGTGCAGTATCCGGAAAATCAGGTGAGGACGGTTTCTGATCTAACGCAGATTCCGCTGCGCGGACCAAAGAGCACGGCGACGACTTATCTGGACAATGTGGTGAAGGTGAGAGCGATCCCGTCGCCGACGGAAGTGGATCATTACCAGTTGTTTCGTGTGATGGATTTGTATGTGTCGCCGAAAGCGGAGGACTTGGGGAAGATTACTTCGCAAGTAGAGAAAATCGTGAAGGAAACGAAGCTGCCGGAGGGCGTGCGCGTGAACCTGCGCGGATCGGTGCAGGGAATGCGAGCGTCGTTCCAGAGTTTTGCAATTGGGCTGATTTTGTCGGTTGTGCTGGTGTATCTGGTGCTTGTTGCGCAATTCGCGTCGTGGAAGGATCCCTTCATTATTTTGCTGGCGGTGCCGCCAGGACTTGCAGGCGTGTTGCTGCTTTTGCTGGCGACAGGAACGACGCTAAATGTGATGTCGCTGATGGGAGTAGTGATGATGGTCGGGATTGTGGTTTCGAACAGTATTCTGATTGTGGAGTTTGCACGGCATTTGCATCGCGAAGGGAAGCCACTGAGAGACGCGGTGGCCGTGGCGTCGCGTTTGCGGCTGAGGCCGATCTTGATGACTTCGCTGGCGACGATTCTTGGATTGATTCCGATGGCGTTGGGAACGGAAGCGGGGAGCGAGCAGTATGCACCATTGGCTCGCGCAATTATCGGAGGATTGCTGGTTTCGGTAGTTGTGACGGTTTACTTGGTGCCTGCGGCGTATTTGCTCATACATCGGAAAACGGATATCGCAGGAGGCGCGCAAGCATGAGGGCGAGGATGTGGTTTATAGCGGCGGGCCTTTCGTTCACCTGCTATTTAGCGAGTGCGCAAACGAGAACGGATGCACAGCCGCCAAAAGCGGAAACGCTGACACTGGCTCAGGCGGAAGCAATCGCGCTGAAAAATAATCCGCAAATTAGCGTTGCACGTCTGCGGTCGTTGATTGCGCAGCAATTTGTTCGCGAACAGCGTTCGGCGCTCTTGCCGAATGCGAGCCTAAATGTGACTGGAGTGGAGTCGAATCCCGGTAGCCGCATTGCCGCCGGCGCGCTGAATAATCCAGTGGTATTTCCGCGAGCGGCGGAGGGGGCCACTTTAAGCCAATTGATTACGGATTTCGGGCGAACCACGAATCTAGTTTCCAGTTCGCAGTACCAGGCAAAAGCCGAAGAGGAAAATGAAGCGGCGACTCGCGCGCAAGTACTGCTGGCCGTGGATCACGCATTCTATGGAGCGCTGCAAACGCAGGCGCTGGTGCAAGTGGCAGAACAGACAGTGCAGGCGCGGCAAGCGCTGGCGGACAAAGTGTCCGCGTTGACGAAAGCGAAGCTCAAATCGGATTTGGATTTGAGTTTTGCGAACGTGGATTTGTCGCGAGCCAAGTTGCAGTTGCTGGAGGCCAGAAACAATGCGGAAAGTGCCATGGCGGAACTCTCTGCGATTCTTGGGTACCCGGATGCGCAAAGCTTCAAGCTGAATGAGGAGCCAAGAGAGATGCAAACACCTGAACGCGACGCGGCACCGCTGATTCAGGAGGCTTTGCAGCAGAGGCCGGAAGTAAACGCACTGCGGCTGGAAGAGCAGGCAGCAGAGAAATTCGGCCGCGCGGAACATGATTTGTGGCGGCCAACGATCTCGGCTTTGGGAGTGGTGGGAGAGGCGCCGGTGCGCGACGACCACATACCGAACTGGTATGGCGCGGCGGGAGTGAACATCCAGATTCCGGTGTTCAACGGATTTTTGAACAATGCGCGTGCGAAAACGGCGGATTTGCAGACGGCGGCAAACCATCAGCGGCTTCTCGATTTGCAGAACAACATTGCCCGCGATGTGCGAATCACGTGGCAAGATTCGAATCGCGCGTACGAACAGTTGAGCGTAACGCGCGAGCTGCGGCAGGAGGCAGACCTGGCGCTGGAATTGGCGCAGTCGCGTTATAACCTGGGGTTGAGTTCGATTGTTGAATTCAGCCAGGCGGAATTGCAGAAGACGGAAGCGGATATTTCCGATACTACGGCGCAGTATCAGTTTCAGTTTGCGCAGCGGACTTTGAAGTACGTGACCGGCAGTCTCAAGTAAGCCAGCTTCTCACCCAATCGTTTCTCATCCGCTCCCTTAGAGCAGAGGCAAAACTTCGCCGCTCGTGCGGAAGCCGGCGCCGATCGCGCTCTCGTTGGCTGGACTGGACTCGACGTCCTGCGCGCCGAAGGAAATGCGACCGACTTGCTGGCGTGCGTAGAAGCGCGCGGAAGGCACGCGGATCGCTTGTCCATTTTTGTTGATGGGAGCGCTGAAAGGCCAGCCGGGCTTTGGATAAACCATGCTGTGGCCCCAGCGGTAGATGTAGATCGCAGTGACGTCCCGGTCAAAATCGAAATTGCGGCCGGCGAGGACACGATTGAGGTCGGAGCGAAGCGAATCTTCGTAGCTGGAGAACGGAGTTGTTAGGAGTTTGATGCGTTCGTTCGGCTGATCTTCGACAGAGGCCGTGTTGCCTCCGTAAAAAGTCAAAACGGTTTGGCGATTGGGATCGTTGCGGTTCGGGCCGACCCAGTCCGCGACGACGAAGTCCGCCCAGTATTGGCTGCCCCAGTAGTAGGCGTCGTAACCGAGGTCCACAATCGGCACGGCGCTGCGAATGGTGACGTTGGCGGTGAGCACGGGGCTGAGGGTGACTTGATCCATGGCGTCGGCTTGCGAGGCGCTGAAAAGTTGCGCGCATGCGGTGCGCGCTGTGTGGGATTGGCCGGCGAAAATGACGGCTTTTGCGGTCGCGCGGTAGAACTGGCCGTTGAGGAAATAGATGACAGTTGCATTGCTGGAGGAGGTGTCGCCGCGGAGAACCATGGCGCCCTGGCGGATGCGGACATTGTTGTTGGGATCGTCCATGGCGGCAAGATTGAAGGGATTGTTGAGAAGGTCAGCGTCGGACGTGCCGCTGATGGCGGACGGAATGAGCCACTTCACAATGTGGCGAAGCATGCCCGAGTTTCCGCCTGGATAGGCGAACTCGGGAAAATATTCCGCGCCCAGGAAACTGATCGAGGTGTACGCGGAAGTTTGCGCGGTGGTTCCGTCGAGTGCGTCGACGGCGTAGCGAGTGTAAAAATCGGAAACGGCGGGATGGAAGCCTTTGGTTTGCGTGAGATAAGAATCGAAGGTCATCGGAGAGAGATAGTCGTATTTGGGATCGCTGTTGTCGGCAGGATCGGTTGGAGCGCCTGGCTTGTGATACCAATTCATCAGATCCTGACGCGCGGCTTTTAAGTCGTTCACGATATTTGTGGGATAAGGAACGGAGTCGAGGCCGGCGCCGTAAGTATCAATGTTCCAGCTTTGCGTGCCGGGATTTACGTAAGGAGTTTGACTGTCGAAGAAGTAGCTGTAGAAAGGGGAAGGGACAATGTAGTTTTGCCACAGAATTCCGGTGGTGTTGTAGATGTTGTTGAGGAAATCGTTGTAGGGCTGAACGGCGTAAGCGGTAGCGGTTGAGGCGATGTCGGGAATGGGAGCTACGTCGTCGCGATTGGCGTTGCCCCCGGGTTTTGGTTGTCCATCGAGAATAAGGATTTTTGTGCCGGGACGCTGGCGAGTGAGGAAGTAGGCGGCGGAGCAACCCGACATGCCGCTGCCGACGACGATGACTTCATAGTTTCCGCTGTCGGTGAGAATCGGCTGGCTGCCTTGAAAGCTATCGCAGGGAGAGGAAGAGATCAGTACTGAGTTTGTTTTGAACGTGAGGCGGCCATCGCGCAGCCAGTGGGCGACGTTGAATACGGAAGGCAGATTTCCGCCGCGCAGAACGCGCGGATCGCTGCCGATAGGCCCGTCGCAAGGAAACGTGGTGCCCGCTGCAAATGCACGCATCGGAAAGGATGAGCCGACGGCGGCGGTACCAGCGGCGATCAACATTCCATTCATGAAATCTCTGCGAGTGATTCTGTCTTCGCGATTAGATTTGGTCATGGAGAACTCCTCAGAGGGCTCTGCTTGGCGGGCTGATAACTAGGCAGACTTTACGGCCTGTGAGTTATAAGAGCAAGGTTATTTTTTTATAGCAAAGCTTGGAATTGCGTGTACGTGAGCCGATTGATCTTCGGAATCGCAATAGCTTAAGGACGCTTAGCCCGAGGGCAGAAGGGGGCTTCTACTTACCCAAAAGTTCGAAACGAATCAGGCGGGTACCGCACAATTTCTTAAAGCAGAATGATTGCGGCTGGAAGCCGACCAAGGGCAGAGACCACGAAGGAGAAAAACGATTTAACGGTGGCGGGGGCTTGCGGTAGGCTAGGGCATATAAGAGTGCTGAACCCGGGCAGTAGGGTGCCTTGGGTCCTGTTTGCGAGAAAACGGGCCTTCGGGATTTTTTCGATTGCGCTCGCGATTCAAGTGGCGCCGTATCTGTCGGGGACGAACGTGGCCATTCCGAGTTATCGGCGGGGAGAGAAAAGGCGTTCGAGCCGAGTGACGCTCGCCGTACCCGTGCGCGTGGATGGGGAAAACATCAGCGGAGAGAAATTTATTGTTAGTACCGTGACGTACGCGTTGAGCCAGTACGGGTGCCTGCTTCAATTGGATGAAGAGGTGATTGTGGACCAGACGCTGGTGCTGATGAACGAGCACACGCGGCAGTCGGCGCAGGGACGAATCGTCTCCACGCGACGACATCGCAACGGGCACAAATATGTGGGCGTGGAGTTTATTTCGCCGAGCGAGAATTTTTGGCGGTTGACGTTTGTGAAGCCGGGAGCGAGATCACTCAAGAAAACGTATGGAGCGCCGGAAGCGTAGAACGGTCTAAGTTAGGACGCAAAAGCAGATTCCTGACCCGCAAAAGGCGCGGGTCAGGAATGACACTAATCTTTCCCCGGAAGCTCTCTCTCATCGCGATTACTGGTCGTGAGACACTCCGAGCATATCTTTCATATCGTGCACATGATGCGCGGGAGTCTTTGGGGCGTGACGGAGTGAATCCAGCACGTGATCGTCGGCGGGCGTGAAATAGCCGACGACGATGCCCATAGCGCCCTGCCGAAGGAGTTTGGCGGACGTGTTGTTGTATCTGGCGGTGATTTTGAGCTGATCGCCCGCGGAGAGTTTTTCGCCGCCCTTGGCGTAGAAGGTGACGACGGGCATGTCCAGAAGCTGACCTTTGGCATCGGTATGAGCTTTGAGCGTGGCGAGCGTTTCTTTTCGAGTTGCGTCTTCCAAGACAAGTTGCTGCGCGTAGTCGTGCATGTGCCCACCAACGCCGAGCAAAATGCCTGAATATTTCACTGAGACAAATCCCGTTTTTGTGCTGGGACCGGCCGGAAGGTCATACCCGGAATTCCCACACGAGGAGACATCCATCCACGCGGGATAAGTATTTTTGACGGGAGCGGGAGTGGCATCGTCGAGATATTCGATTTCGATTTGGAGAAAGGCTTTGTCGTAAGCGGCGGAAGTGGGGTTGTGAATCATGGTCTCAACGCGAATCCGATCGCCTTTTTGCACGCGATAGCCGAAGCCGGGGATTTTCGCCCAGTTGGTAAGTTCGCTGCCGGCCCCGAAGATGTGCTCGTCCTTGTTCGGGCAGAGAAAGTCAGACCGGTTTTCATTCCAGAAAGCGACGTGGTGAAGGACCGTGCCGGGGACCGTGTTGCCGGCGGCGTCGACAACATGTGGATGGTAGGAGAGGAGCCAGCCTGTGAGAGGAATTTCCCAAGTGAGATCGGGAGGCTGCGGCATTTTCATGTGAGAGGTGTTGGCGGGGAGATTCATGGGGCCAATGCGGAGAATGATGGTATGCGATGCTTGGTCAACTTTTTGGTCGAGCAAAACGCCAGTGGCAATCGCGTGGTTCATGCCGCCCTGCATGAAGCCGCCGCTTTGTTCCTTGGCGCGATGCATGTGGCTGCGTTCTTGAGGAACCGCAGGAGGCGTTTGTTGAGCGTGCACGAGGGGCACGTACGCTACGAGAACGGCAATGGCAGGCAGGAAACGGAAGTTCATGAGACACCTCCATCGGATCGAGGGCGAGAGCGGCCATCTATTTGATCATACGCCAATGAAATGACGGCGAGCCGCTGCGTTCGGGGTAAAATGCGGGCACACAATCGAGTTTGTCGAGAATCCACTGAGGCAGGAGCAGGCATGAATTCGAATGGCGGGAAGAGAAATAAATTGACGCGAAGGGATTTATTGGGCACGGCATCTCTGGCCGGGCTTGGAACGGCACTGCTCTCTGCGCCTGAGACGAGAGCGCAGGAGCAACAGGCATATCAGGTGGGAAAGGATCCCGGGAAGCATGAGCCGATAGCGGATTTCAAATTTGACATAGAAACAAGCCGCGGTTGGGCCGGGGAAGCGGGTTCTGCGAAAGAAGCGACCGTAGCTGAATTTCCAGCCTCGCAGCACATCGCCGGAGTTTCGATGAGATTGAAGCCGGGCGGGATTCGCGAACTGCACTGGCACGCGATCGCAGCGGAGTGGGCGCTGATGTTAAGAGGTACGGTGATGACGACCGTCATTGCGCCAAATGGCGAGCCAGCAACAGATATTTTTGAGCCGGGAGATATTTGGTACTTCCCGAAGGGCCACGGACACGCGCTGCAGAATATCGGGAAAGACGAAGCGCACTTTGTGTTGGGCTTTGACGACGGACATTTTTCGGAGTTTGGCACGTTCAGCATCACGGACTGGGTGGCGCAAACTTCGCCTGCCGTGGTTTCGCGGAATTTGGGGCTTTCGCCGGCGACGGTGGCCGGCCTGCCCAAAAAAGAGTTGTACATACTACCGGGCAAAGTGCCGGCGATGATTCCGGAGCCGTACCTCGCGGAAGATCTCGAGACAAGCCAGAACCCGCACAAGTTTCGACTGGGAAAGATGGCACCGCTGGTTTTTCCCGGCGGGTGGGAACGAATCGTGACGTCGAAGGAGTTTCCGATTAATACGACACTGACGTCAGTGATGCAATACCTCGAGCCGGGTGCACTGCGCGAAATGCACTGGCATCCGAACGCGGATGAATGGCAATACTTCATCAGTGGACGAGCCCGGTTGACGGTGTTTGGAGCGCATGGACGTTCGCGCACGGAAGAATTGGGGCCTGGTCACGTCGGATTTATCCAACAAGGATTTGGGCATTATGTTGAGCAAGTGGGAAGCGAGCCGACGAAATTCTTCGCGTTGTTCAACAGCCCGACGTTCGAAGAGATTTCCATTACGAAGTGGTTGGCAGGGAATCCTGCATCATTGATTGCGGATAACTTCGGTATTGCAAAGGATGAAGTGAACCGGCTGCCGAAAAAGGCGCTGGGAATTCTTAGATAAAGAGAAAGCAACTTATAAGGCCAAATGTTTTTTCGGGAAGCCGGTTAAACCTGAATCGAGCAAATTCGCTGAGCAGTTGGTTGCGACGGTCGTGCAGACCATTGATGAGTTCAGTTGGAGATTGTGAATACCTTTCTTGGAACTTAAGCATCCCTTGCGCATCTGATTTGGCACAGGCAGGACGGACAGTTTAAAATTGCGCCACTTTCGTTCGCTGCTGAATCTGATCCTCAGAGGCTTACTATGACAACTAATCCGTCCCAGGCGGGAAATACTTCAGTCCACTTTATCGGCCAACGATACACGGCAACGGGCTTGGCACTGGTTCGCTTGACCATCGGAGCGATGTTTGTGTCGGTCTTCTTCGAGAATCTGGGGAAAGGTCTTTACACGCCAGGAGGCTACGCAGGGCTTATCAATTATTACATCAAGTCGAGTCACTCACCGGCCCTCTGGAAAACGGTGATGGGCCTGGCGGCAAGCCACGCCTCGATGGCTGCTCCCATGCAAGGTTTGACTGAAATTACTCTCGGCATTCTGTTGGTCCTTGGCCTGTTCACGCGTCCGGCCGCCTTTGTCGCATTCCTGTTCCTCGGCAGCCTTTGGATCTCGGAATGGGGCACATCCTGGATTTGGGAATTGCTCGTTCCCGTGATGGCATCGCTGGGGCTCGCGATTGGATGCGCAGGTCGCGCCTGGGGAGTTGACACCTTTCTGGCGCGGCGCAATCCTTCTTCCCTGTGGTGGTGATGGGCGAATCTGAGTGCGAGTCTCGGTCATCATTCCTACGCATAACGAAGCGCAGGCCATTGGCCGTGTCCTTGCCGACTTGCCGTCGGGGCTGGTCACTGAGGTCATCGTCGTCGACAGCAATTCGACAGACGGAACGCCAGATGTCGCGCGAGAAATGGGGGCGACGGTCATCGAAGAGCGACGCCGGGGATACGGACGCGCTTGTCTGACGGGTCTTGCGAATGTTGAAAATCCTGATGTAGTCGTTTTCCTTGATGGGGACTACAGTGATCGTCCTTCGGAGTTGCCGATTCTCTTAGCTCCAATCATTGAAGAGCGCGCTGACATTACCTTTGGTTCGCGCTTCAGCGGCAAAAACGACCGCGGCGCTTTGCCGTGGCACCAATCGTTCGGTAATCGCCTTGCCGCTGGGCTGATCAGGCTTTTGTACAGCGTAAATGTCAGTGACCTCGGCCCGTTTCGCGCCGGTCGTGCAGAGGTGCTGCGCGCCCTAGCTCTTGAAGAGGCTACGTACGGCTGGGCAGTGGAAATGATCTTGAAAGGGGCCATTGCGGGATTTCGAATCGTCGAAGTTCCAGTGAGCTATTACCCGCGCATTGGAAAGTCCAAAATTGGCGGTACTCTGAAGGGGACGATAGGCGCAACGTGGTTCATCCTGAGCCGGATTGTGCTCTATTATTTTCGACGTCGAAGGGCGGGAACACCACGACCTGTGTAGGCCCCGAAAGCGCAATTGCCCATGGAATCCTCTAGCCAGACGACAACGTTTCTCTCTCGTCCAAATCGGACATTGGTCATCATGGCGAAGGCCCCGAGGCCAGGCATGGTCAAGACGCGTCTCACGGAAAGCCTTCCTACTGCTGCTGTGACAGCGCTGTATCGTTGCCTTTTGGAGGATACTCTCGCGTTAGCCAAGTCGTTGACGAGCGTTGAGGTGGCGGTGATGTGCCCTGAGGCGGATCGGGCCGAATTGTCAGCTCTGTTAGGTAATAGCGTGGAGGTTGTAGCACAAAAAGGCGAAGGCCTCGCTGCAGGACTTATTTCTGTTTTTCGACATTTTACTGCCGCCGGCTGGGAGCACGTCATCGCATTCAACAGTGATAGTCCACATCTACCTCCGCCGGTTTTGGAAGGCGCTTTCGAAATACTCACAACGCATGACGTAGTCGTCGGGCCAACACACGATGGAGGCTACTACTTGGTTGGGGCCAAAGCCGCACACCCAGCGCTCTTCGAAGGCGATGGCATGAGCACAAGGAGCGCGCTCGACAGACTGCTTACGCGCGCTAAGGTCCTTGAGCTGACGACGGGTTGCACAGAATCCTTTTATGACATTGATGTGGCAAATGATTTGATTCTGCTGGCCAGGGAACTGCGACTCGTTCCCGCGAAGGCGCCGAGAACCGCGGCCTGGCTGAGTGAATGGGAGCAAGCAGTCGCACAACTTCGTTATGCTGCGGGAGGTTTGTGAAATTCACCCCCTCGCAGAGGCTGTACGGGCTCGGCGCCATCTTGCTTGTAGCGCTCACCATCTGCGCACTCAACTTCGGCCGCAGAGGCGAACTGCGATTCATAATGCCTTTGGCTGTTGCTGGCGTTGCGTATCTTCTGACCATCCGCGAGTTCTCATCCACCCCAACATTTCCGAGGCGGGTCATCCTCTTCGGCCTCGCACTGGCTGCTGTGTGGCATGTTCTGTTCCTATGGATGCCGCCGGGGGTAGACGACGACATTCATCGGTATGTTTGGGATGGTCGCGTGCAGCGACTCGGCTACAACCCTTACGTCCTTATTCCAAACGAAACTACCCTCGCCGGCTTGCACACATCTGAGACGCGCATGCTGAATAATCCGGAGGTGCCGAGCCCGTATCCACCGGGAGCGCAACTGTTGTTTCGCGTGGTAACGGCGATTCACGAGTCTACTTTCGCGCTGAAAGTAGTCTTTGTAATTTGCGATTTTGCGATTGTATTTATGTTGCTCGATGTTTTGCGTCGAACGGGGCAGGGTGAGCACTGGGTTCTGGCTTATGCCTGGCATCCATTGCTGGCGGCGGAAGTAGCGGGCAGCGGTCATGTCGATATCGTCGGCGCGCTGCTGCTGCTCGTGTCCGCGACCGCGCTCTTGAGACGCAGGCGTGCCGTTGCAGCGATTTCCTTTGGGCTTGCCGTTGCGGTGAAATTCCTCCCAATTGTGTTGCTGCCACTCTATTGGAAGCGGGTCCGGGCACGCGACGGCGCGATGGCTGCAATCGTTTTCGCGCTTCTCTATGTCCCATTTCTCGACCACGGCCGGATTCCTTTCGGCTCGCTTGGCACTTACGTGCAGAGGTTCCGCTTTAATGATCCCGTTTTTGCAACGCTAGAGCGACTGATGGCGCCGCAGGTTATCGCTGGGCTGGCGGTGCTCGTTGGCTTTCTGACCGCAGTTTGGATGCGGAGAAAATCTTCGGAATGGTCTGGGGATGCTGGGGATGCATTTGCCTGGCCAATGGCAGCATCGCTTTTTTGTGCGCCAGTTGTTTATCCATGGTACTTGCTATGGTTACTTCCATTCGTGCGGTCGCTCTCAGCGCTGCCGATCATCATCTGGACAGTAAGCATCATCCCTACTTACTATGTCTGGCGGCTGCGCACGCTTGGCCGGCCGTGGTTGGTTCCTGACTGGATTCTGCTGCTGGAATATGGAACCGTGGTAATAGCGGCTGCCATTATCTCTATGGTTCGGTTCAGCCGATCGGCCGCGCCACAAGGCTCAGCAAACCATGTCAAGTGAAGCGGCCGCGTCACTAGAAA
>Ga0066388_100000214_pt1 | contig 24107 bp, 23 predicted proteins | sample PanSoiMetaGPlot6_FD_64539 | JGI IMG/M metagenome (GOLD analysis project Ga0066388, IMG submission 64539) | Tropical forest soil microbial communities from Panama analyzed to predict greenhouse gas emissions - Panama Soil - Plot 6 (Hybrid Assembly) | ecosystem: Environmental > Terrestrial >...
GGATCGTAAAAAAAGGAAATGTCCTGGCCGAGATTCGGCACGATCAGCTCGTCGCTTAATTTTTGATAACGCGCCATGCGCTGGAGTCCCCAGCGGATAACTGATTCGTCCCGGCGCAGAGCGCTGAGCGTCTGCACATCAAGCAATTGGACGCCTCCGGACTGCAGCATCGTAGCCAGGTCGCTTGGGCTGTAGTCGGTAATGAAAACAAAGGGACGCACCGGCGGCATCTCACCGGCGTTTAGAGCGCGCTGAAACTCCGCCGCTTCTGGTTCTTGTTCGTTGGCACGGTTAGCTTTGGAGCTTTCGATTCCTTCGCTCAATGTTTGCTCGATGAACGCCAGGATTTGGTCGCGCCGGTCGGCGTCCTGCCGGTGTTGCTGATAATTATTCAGCCAGAACGCTGCGTAAACGCCAACGAACACCAGGAGTAACTCAGCAACCCAGCGACCTAACCGCGCGAAACGCGAGCGTTTTTCAGTTGTTTGACTCATGATTCACGAGAACAATTGAATCAATGAGACAATCGTGGTCAGTCAACAATTTGACCGATTTCGTCGCGGACTCGGTCCGAAACGCGCATGCTGATGACGAGCCATTCCATCATTTGAGATTCGAACGCGTGTTTCCCGATGACTTTTACACGGAGATGTTGCTGGCTATGCCGGTGTCGGACGACTACCGCGCCATGTCTGGCAAAAGTAAAATGGGCAGCAGCAGGTCCGATGGCAAACCGACTCGCGCCAAGATTGATCTTTTCCCGGAGTACATTCGCCATCTGCCACCGATGAAACGCGAAATCTGGGACGCAGCCGGCGGGGCATTGCGTTCCAAAGAGTTGGAGAAAGCTTTTATGCAGCGACTGGCGCCGGGCTTGGAACGCCGGTTCGGCGTTGACTTTGCGAAAGTCAAAATGTATCCGGTGCCGATTCTGACTCGGGATATCCCTGGATACCGCATCTTCAAACACACTGACAGCCTCTGGAAGGGAATTACCGTTCAGTTCTACCTGCCGCCCGACAACTCCACACCCCACATCGGGACCATTTTCCATGAAGTACTCCCAAATGGCAGGAAGCCCAAAAAGGCGCAGATGTCATTCTCACCCAACAGCGGCTACGCATTTGCGGTGGCTGACAATACGTGGCATTCCGCCGACCCAGTCGGAGCGGAAGTAAAAACGCGTGACAGCATTTTGCTCACTTATTTCGTCGATGCCGGGCCATGGCGATTTGTGCGCAATCGCGGCCGGCGAGTACAGAATCTTCTGCTCAACGAGCTGCGCAATTTGAAGCGCAACTGAAGCCAGTCTTGTGCTACGCCGGTCCGCCTCGGACCGTCAAGTCCGCGCAGCACGGCAACCCTGCTACATCAACGAGGCAATGGTTGCTCCATGTTCGCAAGGGCATACGCAAGAACTGCGACCACGGCGGAATTCTCTGCCAATTCTTTCGGGACAATTTTGTCCAGCGTATCAGCGGCAGAATGGTGATAATTGAAATAGAAACGACTGTCCTGAATCGGACTAAAAGCAGGCACACCGGCCTTTTCCATCGGCCCGATGTCGGACCCACAATGTTCGACCAAAGTAAGCATCCCCGCGCCAGACTCCTGCAAGATTGCTGCGACCGGCGCGAACATTTTTTTCATTTCTGGTTTTCCCTTGATGTTGATGCCGAGCGGATGATCGGCGCCACCATCGGTTTCCATCGCTGCAAAATGGTTCACCCATTCGGCTTCATGGTCCTTTGCGTACTGTTTCGATCCCGCTGATCCATTTTCTTCATTCATCCACGCAATTACGCGAACTGTACGTTTCGGCTTGAGATGAAGTTTTTGAAGTAGATTGGCCGCTTCCATCGAGACTGCGACGCCTGCGCCATCATCGATCGCCCCTGTCCCGAGGTCCCATGAGTCCAGATGACCGGAAACGACAATCACTTGTTCGGGGTGTTCGCTGCCTTTAATGTCGCCGATCACGTTTGCGCTTTCGGCATCTGGCAGAGTTTGCGGCGTGAGAACCAATTTCATTCTGACTGGTGCTTGTCGAACCAGGTCCGCGATCAAATCCGCATCCTCCGCAGCGACCGCACCGGCTGGAATTTTCGGCGCGTCATTCACGTAATCTGTCTCACCGGTGTGCGGAAGCCGATAGTCGGCGCCTCCCACTGAACGGATCAGGCAGGCGGCCGCGCCTTGTCGCGCAGCCTTGGCCGGACCATTGCTACGATAAACGACTGCTTCCCCATATGCTTCACCGCCACGACCTTCGGCGGCCATTTGTTTGTCGAACGGGTAGTTGAAGAGCACTATTTTCCCCGCGACTTTGTCGCGAGGCAGCGATTTTAGTTCATCAAAATTTTTGACCACGATGACTTCTGCTTCGATTCCATTCGGAGGCGTGGCCACGCTTGCGCCGAGTGCACAGAGCACAATTTTCTGGGTGGTGCCTGGCGCTTGTCCAGGAAATTGAACGAGTGCGGCTGTCTCTTCGCCGCGCACCCAATGCGGTACCATCACCTTCTCGAGCTGCACTTCACATCCAAGGGCCTTCAATTCACTGGCGACGTACTCAACGGCCTTCGCCGCTTGCGCCGATCCGGTCAAACGCGGACCAATATTGTTCGACAGATGCGCGACCTGCCGGTAAGCGTAATCGCTGGTAAGAGCTGCCTGCCGCAATCGCTTCAAATCCGCCAGGGTCTGCGGCGAAAAGACAGCCGGTGTCGGAGATGGCGACGCGCTGGGACTTGGCGTTGCCACCTGCGTTTGCTGCGCATCAACTTCCAAAGCGCAGAACGACAATGAAAATGAGAGAAGAAAAGTAACGCGCAATCGATTCCATTCAGGCATGTCGAATTCCCGCTACAACATTTTCCCCGGTTTCGCCAGCCGTCATCGAGCGCAGTGTGCGTTACTTTTCTTTGCGAAACTCGATTTCCTCGCCAAACAGCTCAAGATTACGCGCGTTTTTTGTCAAAAACGCAGCAACTCCAGCTGAGTCTTTGGTTTCCTTGGGGACAACCTTGTTGTTGACGCTCCGTAACGTCAGGTGCTTCCCGTCGTCCGCCAGCTTCCAAACGACATATGCATACTTGCGATCGTTTGAATTGAGATCCTGAACACTTGCAAACGGCATTTCTGCCAGATCAGAATGATAAGCGCGGAACAAATCGCCATCGTAATAAACGATATAAGTGGTGTCATCTAACCGCCGCACTCTCATGTTCTCTTTGCCGTCCAGCGAAATCCAGTTCCCGAGCAGTTGTTCCTGCACTTTACGAGTGGGGTTCGATGTGATTGGAACTTCATATTCACACCCATCGAAAGCCAGGATCCATAGACAAACGACAACCCCGAAAGCTATTCGTGGATAAATCATGTTGGTTCGCGTCAGAGAGTCTTGGTCGCATTTGAGAATCTGCCTTCCTCCCAATCGATCAGGTCGGGAATTGTGAGAATGTCGGCACGATCCGCAACACCGTGCGCCTTTTTTCTTTCCTCCAGCGTCGGAGTCAAAGAGTCACGCCATCCGAGCTTCGACGTGAATGCATTCCACACAAACAGGTCGCCTTCGTTCAGGCGCCGTCCTCTTTCAAAACACCATTCGAGGATCTCTTCATCAGTCCCACCTTGCAGCACGCGTTCACAAAGATCGGAATAATTGACACGCAGGAAATTGCAGCAGGAACCATCAAGCGTTCGCCGCCGACCGAGATTCTTATGATAATCTTCATGCAACTCGCTGCGCGCATGCAGTCGAATTTTGTCCAGCATCCGTCCGAAATACATCATGCCTTCTGTCATTTCTTTCGGGCTCCTCGGATAAGTCGTCATAGCCCAAATAAATGCCGCCCTTGGCCGCAATGCAATATTGGCCCGACTGCGTGGAGAACCTCTCGGAAGAGGTCACGCCATCCAGACCCGCTGAACAAACCAAAAACTGCCAACTGCTACAACGGCTGCTGAACACGCCGGCGCCCACCGCCGAATAAAGATGGGGTTCTCCCGAAATTTCCAAATCATCGGCAGCGCCACTGCAGCCACCATGATTTGACCGAGCTCCACGCCGAGGTTGAAGGAGAACAGTGGCACCACGATGCCGCCGGTGCCCGAGCCGATGCCGGCCTCACTCAAAGCCGACGCAAAACCAAAGCCATGTATTAAACCAAAGCCGAACGCCACCATTCGCCGCGCTCTTGGCATGTCGCCGCGCAAAAGGTTCTCGATGCCGACAAAAACAATGGAAGCGGCGATCAGCGGCTCCACAATTCGACTTGGGATTTGCACGAAGCGTAGTGTCGCCACGGCAAGAGTGATTGAGTGCGCGATCGTGAACGAAGTGATGATACTTAGCGATGAGACGAAGCTCCGCGCCATAACCAACAGCCCGAACAGAAAGAGCAAGTGATCGTAGCCGGTCAAAATATGTTTAACACCCAAAGAAAGGAAATTTGCAAACGACCTAACGATTTCGCGTGGGGCATCACCGTTGTTGGTGTCGGGCACTTGCACGGTCGCCCGGTTTGAGGCCGCGCTTAGCAATCGCCCAAAAACCGTTTTCCCCCGTGAATTTTGCACCTCGAGATATTGACGATGCCCGAATGGCAGCAAGCTGATGATTTTGGATTGAACGTCCAAAGTGGAAAAGGTCTTGGCACCAAAATCCAGACGAACTCCTACGTTGTTATTTTGATCGAGATAACTGTGAATGAATTGTGGTTTGCAAATCTTGACGTCCGGCCTGATGACGACATCCCTGGCTGCTAGAGCTTCGAGTCGTCTCTTGGTTCGGGTAAACTCGATTTGCGTAACGGCGCCGTCGTGATTTTCGTCGAGGTCAACGAGTTGCTCGGCGTCCCTGACCGCCAGTGTCAATGTTGCCTCCAAACCATTCGCGCGCGGATGGATGGTGAGGCTGCTCAGCCCGGGATCGTGAGCTTTCGCGTACTGCAGCGGTAACGACAACAATAGAATCGCAAAAATCGCGGCTCGACCAGCACGCGACCCGGCCAGGCGCGATGATGCTGCCTGGCCGGGATTTCCACAGTCCATGGAGAGTGACTCAGTGGCGTCGTCGATTGATTATGGATGCGAGTGGTTGCGGCCGTTTTGCGGTGTGGATTCGTACGGAAAGACCTTGTTATAGGCCACGTCGTTGAAATCCAAGTTGTCTCCTGCTGGGCCGCGAATGATCGGTGGATCGACGCGAAGATTGCTGATCAAAGCAGTGACCGCGATGTCCACTACATCGTCGCCAAAACGGCGGCCATTCGGCCAGCCACCTGGAACAACACCATTGCCAAAGCCGGGTTGAATTTGGCTGACCAATGTGTCGCCGCCAAAGATACTCAGCCGTGAGAAACCAGGGTCATCGGGGTCGGGGCCCTGTTGAGTACCGTTGCCGGCGAGCCGGCACGGATCTGTGGACAAATCAACTTTAATCAAATCAGGAATGAAAATTCCCGCGATGTCAGTCCGCCCTGTTTCGACGTCCGGCAACTGGCCGTTGAAGATGATTTGGTTGATCAGTCTCGCCAGTTCGGGAGTTACCGCGTATTGGCGGAACAAGTCGTTATCAGACTCGGGACTGGTTCGGCTGTAGCGGTCCTTATCGGCGATCGCAACCAAGCCCTCGTTGAAGAGCGGGTTGCCTTGCCGGGCGACCTGCACCCATGGGCCAAGAAGTTGTGGGTCGCCACGTCTCACCGGACGTCGCTCAGTTTCATCGCGCAGAATCGTTATCTGACGCCGGCTGGTGGTTGCGTAGACGCCCACAACTTGCTGGTCACCGCCCAATTCCGTCAAAGGAATCAAAAGCGTCATCATGTGGATGTTGAACCCGCCTTGGGAATCGACGCCCGGCGAACGCAGCTGCAAAAGATCGAAAATGGCATCGACGTCGCCGTAGAAACCATCGTCACGTTGGCCTGCGAATGAGAAGTAACCGCCACCCAGGTCCTTGATTGTCTGTGTTGTATAACGATCCAGCTCGCCTGCCGTCGCAACGCCGTCCTTCGCGGGATTATTGCCGTCGTTGCCTTGATTATAAAACGGTGTAGCGACGCCCTGATTGTTGGGTGGAACCATTCCCGTTCCAAGCAGGGTGCGATGATTATGCTGGCGATGGTCCACCTTCGTAACGGTGTAGGTCTGAACCAGGTTCTGGTTGGAATCGCCGGCGTCGTTGATGACCCCGAGATACGACTGCAGAATCGTGTTCCGGTTTCGGAACGTCGTGTCGAATTTGAACTCGTAGCTAAGGGTGGCTCTGCCAGCGGCTACATCGTTACCCGTGGCAACGTGGATTTGATACAGCACGTTGTCATCGAAGTTGTACTTGTTTGGGCCGACGCCGGGTTCTTCATGGGGGTACACACCGAGCGCGGTGACAAGACTCTTCATTCCATTCTCATTTTGCACGAACGCATAAACGTCCGTTGTGTTGGCTGCCGGATCGCGAGTGATCAGCGGCGCATCCATGTGACTGGAGGCTTGCGCTGCTCCGGTTAAGTGTGTCGCGAGGAGTGCTATAACGCCGCGCGACAGGAGGTATATTATTTTTTTCATTTGTTCCTTAGGTTTTGGTTTGAGGTTGGGGTTGAGTTTTCCGCGCGGTATCTGTTCCGAGCGAAAAAGGTTTTTGTGGATTTGGGGCAGCAGCCTTCTTCCCACACGCCGCCACGTTTTGAAGTTGATCGCGTTCAGATGGCAAAAGCAGCTGCGAGAGTTCGCTCGCTTTCCGCAACCAGCGCTCCGCATCAGCTGCGTGACCGGATTCTGAAGCGATCACGCCAGCGTGGAAAAAGAGTCGCGCGTCTTCGGTGCCTTCTGCCAAAGCGCGCTGCATTTCTTTTTGCGCTTCAGCAAGATTGCCTGCCGCGGCCAGCGACCATGCCAGGGCGTCGTGAGTGAAAACGTCACTGCGCGAACCAAGTTCGGTTCGCGCAAGTTGAAGCGCTGTCTCAGGAGATTCGTGTCGCGTCGCAAGAAAGAGGGCCGTTGTGCGCGGATCGCTAGTCGCGCCCTGCCTTCGAAGTTGCGCTTCGATTGCAGATGCTTCGCTCTCGCGGCCCGCTGCTCGCAGCGCCTCGGCAAGCGTCCACTGATAATCGGGAAGCGGATTTAGTTCCGCGGCGTCTTGCAAAGCGCACACGGCTTCACGAAATCGACTTTGAGCAAGCAGCAGTTTCCCCTTCAACAAGAGCGTTGGCGCATAATTTTTTTGTAGCGATAGGGCGAACGCGCACCGCTGTTCTGCCTTGTCAAAGTGGCCAGCTTGAAACTCGTAAAACGCCAATCGCGTGTTGACCCATGCAGCGGATTCGGCATTCTGCGGGCTGGCAGCACCAACAGCCAGTTGCATCGCCTCAATTGCTCCCGCGAGATCGCCTTTAAGCCAGCGCATGTGCGCCGCGCGGGAGTATGCGCGAAGGTCGGGCTTCAAATTCATCATTCGCTGATAGGCCTCAACCGCGTCGTTCACTTTCCCTTGCTCCATCAAAGCATCGCCGAGAAGGCCGTAGTCAAAGCTGAGTCCCCGCTGCTCGACGAGGCGGCGTGCCAGCGTTTCGGATTCTTTAAAGCGATGCAGATTCTGCAATACGTGCGCGCGCAACAGCATCGCTTCCTGGCTCTGCGGATTGCGCGTTTCTAGCGAGAGCGCGCATTGCTCAGCCAGTTTGTAAAAACCCGGGTCGAAACTTTCGCGCGCTTTCGCTACAAACGCCCAGCCGAGTTGTTCGAGTCCAAGCTGAAGATTCCTTCCATTACGAATTTGCTGCTGGAGCCCGGAAATTTCCTTGTCGTTACGGCCGTCACCCGTCTGTGGGATCAGCACCAGCGCCAGAGAATCATCGAAAATTTCCGCAGCTGCTGGCGTCTTGTTCGCTTCGCGGTTGTCCTTTAGCTGTGCGAAGAAAATGTGCAGGCAGGCGGTAGCGAGCAGCAGTGTGACGCCAGAAATTAAAATTCTTCGACCGCACTTGCCTGCGCGCTTGTCGATTGCTTGCGTACGAGTTTCCATTTTCTCGCGTTTGGCGAGCATTACGCCGGCTCGCAGCGACTGGATGCACTTGTCGCGCGAAAATTTTTAAACGGCGCTAAAAGTCCACCGTGACAGTGACTTCGAAATTCCAATCGCTACCTTCTTTTTCTACATTGAGTGATACGCTGTAACGACCGGAACCTTGGTCCGAGCGATCGAGCAAACCGAGGCGATCAATAATTCTTTCGTCGATTGTCCGCTCGAATATCTGGTGCCCTTGATGGGTAATCGACACAGCCGCTGCCGTCGCTGAAGATGAGCCGTTTTCGTGCCCGACGACTGATCCAGCACCGAGCACAGCCAGTATGAAAATATAGATGCTTGCTTTCAAATGATCGGTGATACGCTACGAGCATCCGCCTGGATGCTTTGTCCCTGCACTCGCTAACCACAGCTCGGTTGTGCGCAGAGGACGATCACTACGCGACGCTATTCTTGAATTCTTGAGATCCGCTTAATTGCGGAATTGGATCTCGTCGTCGCCGCCGCTCAGTTCGAACTGACTCGCGCCTCAGCGTTTTTCGATTTCACAGCGGAGACATGAGCACTCTCCCAGCTGCGCACTTTACTACGTCCTTCATCGAAAATTCGTTCGTAGTTCTCCAGTCTGACTTTCCGTGAACTCTTTGCATCGAGAGAATTCCATAAAGGCTGGTACTGATTGAAGACCGCCAAGTACTTGGATTGATCGGCCGGTGCTACTGCATCAGTGCCAAACAGAAAGCGGTCTGGGTAGCGCTGAATAAGAGCGGCAATAGCTTTTGTCGCTTCTGGACTGCCGACAAAATATTTCGCGACCTCGTCCCAGGCGAGATCAAAGTAAACGTGATCAAAGTCAGGATCCTTCAGGATTTCTTCGATCTGCATCGCGTGGTTCTTGCCTGGGCGTACTGTGCGTCCCAGGCCCATGTGGGCCCAAATCATGGTCGCGTTCCAGTGCCGTTTAAAGAGAGCTTTCATCTCACCGAGATAAGCCGGTTCCGACCCCTCCTTTGCAAAAGGAACGTCGATATCGTTGTGGATCAAAACGACCAGACCAACTTGCGCGGCAAAGTCGAGCAGTCGATCGAGAGCCGGATTCTGAAGGCTGGCGACCTCGCCGGGAATCTTCCCCGACACAAACTCTTTGTGAATCGAGAACTCGCCGATGCCTGTGAACACACCTGGAAAGGTTTCGAGCACGCGGCGAACATGATCTGCCGCGTACATATCCGCGGGATTGAAGCCGGTGATCATGGGATCAAGACGCGCCTGCTGTTCGGTCGTCAATGACTTGTACGCCATGGCAATCAACGCGTCCGTAAATGAGTAGTAGTACAACGGAGCGTCCGAGTGCAGATAATATGAGGGCGCACGATCTCCGTCTACACGGTAGGACCACGCCTGGTGAAGCGGGATACCGGATAAAATGGCCCGGCCGGCCTTGTCTCCCATCATGCCCACAAACTCGCGAATGCCGGGTCCTTGCTGAATATTGTTGGTCAAGTGGAAATGGGAATCGTTGAACTCATAATTGCTACTCTCTGCCCAGGCCGGGGCAGGATTAAAAAGAAAAAGCGTTGCGATGAGCCCCACCAAAAGCGAATGGCTCACGCGTCTTGACCCAAGCCGCTGAAGGAGCATCAAAAAAACCAACCGTGGACTGATTTCATGCAGGGATATTCTCAACATGGCTCGTAATACGCTAAGGTTGTCCTGTCAGATGCACCGCAACCTGGCTTTCAAATCGCATGACATTGCTGGTGAAATGGAAAAATGGTCATCGAGAACTCCCAATCGTCTTAAGGCTCACTGAGCAGCGCGCCCGTCTCTTAACAGGAGACGATTACGGATTTATCTAAGCACTTCCAACGAGAAGGATCGGCCCCTCTTTCTTGGGCACTCCACCTTCGCGCTCCAAACTGATCGCAAAAGCTTTCACATGTTCCGCATTCTCGACCGGTTTGAAACGAATCTGCGCGACACCGTTTTTGTCGACTCGAATAATACCTGCACTAATTGGATCCTTGTGCTCGGCGTCAACTGCCCACAACTGATAATCCTTACCCGGTTCGGGCGCGGGAAGATTGCTGATGCGAATCACGCCGCTTTGACGACCGGGCTGCCATGCCACTGTCGCTTTCGCATCTGCTGGCGCAGGCGCGGATGGCGCGAGGGTGTAAAACGTCGTCTGCATCAGCGGGTCGGCCGCGCGAATATCGGCAAGTTGGCGCTCCAGGCGTACGCGGTCGAGAGCGAGCAGTCCGCAAAACACCGCCAATCCCGCTGCTATTGCCCAGGGTACCCAGCCAAACGAGGCGCGCTGTGCCGGCATTGGAACAACCCGTTTGGTTTCGGTCGCAATCCCGCTCATGATGCGTTGCTTTAACGAAGCAGGCGGCAGCAGCGAGGGAGCGGCTAAAGCAAGATCGCCTGCCGCCTCCCGCAGTTCACGGACCAGATCGCGCAATTCAGCGTTCGCGCTCAACTCGGATTCGAACGCCTCATCCTCATCAGCGCCGAGTAACCCCAGCGCGTAGAGTGCTGCCTGATCCTGTAGTTGCTCCGAAATCATTGTCAGGTGTGGAGTCGTTCCCTCAATTTAAGCAGTCCTCGACGAATTCGGGCTTTTATTGTGCCCAGCGGTTGCTCGAGTCGCGCCGCAATTTCGTGATGGCTGAGATGCTCAAAAAAAGCTAATTCGATCGCCTCGCGTTGTTCAGAAGACAAATTGTTTAATACGTGTCGCACGCGCGCTGCCTCATCATTCTTCTCAACGGTATCCGCAGCACTCTCGACGGTGGATGCATCGCCCTCCACTGTGGCCGGTGTATCTTCGGTAGAGGCGACCACAACCCGCGAACGCCGGCCGCGCGCACGCAATCGATCGATGACTCGGCTTCGAGTCAGCAAAACGGTCCAACTAAAGACGCTGCTTTGTTCCGGATCATAGGTCCCGGCACGTGACCAAATTTGGAGGAACACATCCTGCAGAGCATCCTGCGCTTCTGCGGGATCTCCGAGCATTTTCATCGCCAAAGAGTAAAGCGGACCACTCATCCGATCGTAAAGAGCGCTGAAGGCGGTTTGATCACGCCGGCTAATCCTCGCGATCATCTCGCGGTCCGCCATCTGTTGCGCTGCGGTCGTCACTTCCGCCATATTCAGTTCAGTCTGGCCGCTCAGTTCATCCCGCGCATGCGGACAAGCGGTAAGCCGTCAGCGTGAGATTGGTAGCCGTTGTAAGAAGCACCGCTCTCAACATTCTTCAACCTGGTTACCAAAATCGATGCCCTGCAGAGACAAACGAGCGTTGTCTTGCAACCGCCCGTCCGTCATCTGCGCCTGGAGTTTCCAATCGATTCAAGGCATCAAGACCGTGTCGATAACGTGAATCACGCCGTTAGATTGAATCACATTAGCGATCTTCACTTTCGACGTCCCGCCCTTCGCATCAGTCAACTCGATGGAATCGCCCATCATCCTTGCCGTGAGTTTCTCGCCGTTGACAGTCGTCAACTGCGCCGATCCATCGCCGGCTTTGATTTCCCTGGCGAGCTTGTCACCAGTGATTTTCCCCGCCACCACATGATAGGTCAGGACGGCGGCGAGCTTCTCCTTGTTTTCAGGTTTCAGAAGCGTGTCGACTGTTCCAGCCGGCAGCTTCCCGAACGCGTCGTTCGTCGGTGCGAACACCGTAAAGGGTCCTTTTCCTTCCAGAGTCTCCACCAGACCTGCGGCCTTTACAGCAGTCACAAGAGTGGTGTGATCCTTTGATTTCATCGCGTTCTGGATGATGTCTTTCGTCGGATACATTGACGCTCCGCCCACCATGGGATTTTCCGTGGCGAACAGCGTCAACACCACGTTGGCAGCAACAAGAGCGACGAGTGTAAGATTTTTGTTGTTCATATTAGTGTTTTTGTTTCACCAGGTCCGCACAGCGCTCCGTCTTTCGACAGAGTTTGTTTGGCGCTTTGCGGAATCAGGTATGCCTCGTAATCCGATGAATTGTCGGATTTGGATGCAGAGATTTTCTCGTCCGCGTCAATAATGACTTATTCCGCGAATCTCTTCTGCGCGATAGTCGGGCGCTTTTCGTTATTTTGCCGCGATGTCAGGCAGTGCCAGAATCCGCTCCTTTTTCCCGCCGTAATCAAGGGAATGAAAGCGCCGGATTTCATCCAGGCGCCGCTGGGCATTGAGGGTGTCGAGGTAACGCGTATAGCTCGCGGCAAGCTGGGTTGCCTCCAGATAACGGGCACGCAGGTTCGCATCGCGAAATGCCGCGGGGCATTGGCGCGCGAAAAGATGAAAGCGCAGCCAGCGCCGGTCCATGCGCGAGACGCGCTGGGTTTTTCGAAAGAACGCGATAAACAAAAGGAGAACGAGATACGTATCGACCTGCGCCTGGAGCTCCAGATTGCGCGCAAAATCTTCGGCGGCGATCTCGCGAGTTCCGTTTTTGAACTGAAGTGCCGCATGCAACGCGTGATTGAGTTCTTCCACGAACATGATCAGGGAGTGGATATTGCGGTCGCCGACCCCTGCCCGTGGATCGTGCTGCTCCAGCTGTTCAATGAGCCAGCGCGAATAATAAATACCGACGTAAAGCTGGTCGCCTGCGCGCCGTAGAAACGTACGCGCAAGCTCGCTTAATTCGCACGCCGATCTTCCGGCCAGGATCGACAACTGGGCGCAACGCGTCCGATCAATCAAACAATCTTCCAGGTTGATCCCGACCTGCGCGTAGGTTCGTTCAAATAATTTCTGGATTTGGCTAAAGAGCGTCTCGTTCACAACGAAAGCCCCGGCCGCGCCTCATCGTCCAGATTGAGCAGCCCGTCGGAAAGTTGATTCAGCGCGAGCCGAACATCGCGAAATCGATCCGCCAATCCTTCGAACACGTCATCCAATTCGCAGCGGCGTGCGACGGCGTGCGACGCTACAAGTTGATAGTTCGTCCGCCCAATGTGCTCGTAGAACTCGATGTCCGGACCGCCACGCAGACTGCGGCGCTGCGCGTTCTCATGAAAAATTCCGCTGATGAAAAGTGAGTAATTGCCGATGTGCGCTCGTAGTAAAAATGCCTGTTCGGGGGTCGCGCGAGTCAGAGCAATCAGCATGTCGGAAATGTATTGTTCAGCGAGATGGTGGGTCTCATCGGAGATTTGCAATCGGCTGGCACGCGAAAATGTTTCAAGCAATGACGCGACGTAATCGCAGAGCTTCCGGTCGCCAATTCCGCCCTGCCGCAAAACATGCCGGGCCAAAACATAAAAATAAAATTGAGACGATATCCGCAGTTGTCCGCAATTATTTAGGATTGCTTCAACCAGTCGGGGATGATCAAGAATGGAGTCGCGCGTTTCGTCATCGCTTAGAAGATCGACGAGAGAAACCTGACCCCTTTGCGACCGCGCGAGCGTTCGCACGATGAAGTCGAAATCAGCCGCCGTAAACCGCGCCCGACAATTCGCCCTGATCATCGGGACTTCATAATGCGCGACTCGCGCTCGAATGGCAAGTCAGATTGCTAGCAGTGTGCAATCTTCGCCAGGACTATTCTACTTACTTTGCGGCGGGTTTACGCCAACGGGGTTGGTCCCCCGATTCTCTTGCTCTGAACTCTCGGTTGCGATGTCCTTAATTTCCCGCGTGATCGCCACCGATTGAAACGTGTCCGCTGTGGAGAGTCGCTTCAAAAGCTCCTGAATTTTTGCGGCTTTTCCGTCCTCGATGATCATATCAACCTTTCGTTAGGGCGCTAAGCGTAGCAGCCAGCTGATCCTTTGAAATCGTCGCTGCCTGCTTCTCGGCCATTAATGTAAGAATTTTACCACCGCTCAAACCAACAACAAGCGATGTCAGAAGCTGGGCGACAGTCAGGTGTAGTTCAATCGTTCTTCCGGTTACCAAATCGTACGATGCCAGCGGACCATAAACGCCCCAGACCACCAGCGCAGCGACGGCACCCACAAGCACATTTCCGATCCAACCAGACCGCCAAACCTTCGCCGCAGGATCAAACCGCGGGTAATTGAACTCACCGCTGATTGCGGAATTAACAATTCCACCGATGGCTCCACAACCGGCGATAAGCAGAATGATTTGCCAGATCGTCATAAAACCTCCGCGCTCGACCTTGCACGCTTCATCCCGCGAATTAAAGCAAATTTGCGCCGCTAGCGCGTGACGATGTTCGACTTACTACCGCAAAACTAAATCAAAGCTTTTCAAAGAATGTGGTCGGCAGTGACGGATTTATCTTCACGGTTTTCGTTATCGTGCCTTCGAGTGGCTTCCCTGTGTTGAGGTCCGTTTCAGTCGTCGCGAAAGGGAATTTAACGCCACTCACCTCGCGAAAATCAGAGCTGCTCTGCTCGATCATCGTCGGCGTTGGATCTACATCGACATGCAAGGGTCTAATGTCCCGGCGCCGAGTGATCAGCCAACTGTTTGGATCAACGTACAACCACACGGTGTAACCATCGTCTAGAATCACCTGCAGCACACAATAGTTAATGCCGTCGATTTGTTCGCGCCCGATCGATTTCATCTTATGCCCGCACGCTTCGAGTTCGTGTAGACCGAACAGCTTTCCCGGCAATTCGACGCCGTGTCTGAGAGCGGCAGTACCCTTTTCACTAGCAGCCTTCTGCCCGCTTTTGCTGTTCCATTCCCAACCGTTCTGGCCATCAAACGCTTCGGTGAAAACATGCTTGCCATCCGCACTCACATCGATCCGCATTTTGCCTGGTCGCGCCGCATAATAGGTACCGTCTACTTCGAACGATGGATCTTTGATGTGCAGATCAATCCGAACCGATTGAACGGCCTCAATCGCCGCACGCCCGCCCATTGCATCAGTGTTACGTTGGATAATCTCATCAACCGACAGCGAATCGGACGATCTAGAGCATCCGAAGATAACAATGGCGGTTAACAAAACGAGCAGAGCATTGCGTCCACGTTTCATCCCATACAAGACGTCGCCGGGACACAATTTTGTCTCAAGCACACCAAGACAAAACTTTGTTGCAAAGCCCGGAAGGGTTGTGCCATGCCAAAGAAGAAATGGCTGAGACGCATACAGGCAAGTGTTACTGCGGAGCCGCGGAAATCGAGTGCGCGGCGATCCTTTGGAGATGGGGTTATTGTCACTGCGGAAACTGTCGACGTTATTCCGCCGCGCCGGTGAGCGCCTTCACGTTGTGGAAGAAAGAAAACGTCAGCGTCGCGAAAGGCGAAGAGTTCCTTGCCTGATTCAAAAGCAGCGACATCAACAAACGCGGTTATTGCACAAAGTGCGGCGGCCATATCCTGATCGAGCATCCGACGCTCGGTTTAATGGGATGTTCGCATCGGAGCCCCGAATTTTCCGTTTTCCGTCGGAAATCGGAGGGTCGGGCGAAAGGCTTCCCGAATAGCCACTCTCAATTAAAGCGAAGTCTTCTCCCAACCCTCAACCTCTGTCTCGAATCAGCCCAAGTTGTAGATGCGAGCCCTGCACATCTCGGCCGCGAATCGGAAGCGAATTACATCTTTTCCACAGCTTGGGTATTCAAGCCAGACCGCAGCGATTACGGTACGCGGTAAATCTCGGCGAGACCGATCCCGACTCCGTTGTTCTTTCCTCTCATGATCACCGTATAATTGCCAGGCGCCAGGCTCGCCCAAATCGCTGACTCGACTGAACTGGATGGTGCGAGATTGGCGGCGTTGATCCGCGCAGCTTGATCGCCGTCGTCCTGCCAGTTGTCGTTCGACCTAAGCAACGCGCCGTTACCATTATACAGTTCCAGAGTTGGATCCGCCAGAAAGTTACTCACTCCGTGTTGAGACAACGACGGTCCAATCGCACGGATGATCACCTGGGTAGCGCCAATGTTATTGCCGATGATGAATCCGCCAATCATTACATCCTCGCCCGTTTGAACAAACGAACGTCCACTGATGTTTCCCAACTCGGAATTCGCTGCCGGATCGACATCGTACACCTCGGCCAGAGCTACGCCCTGGCGGGAATTTTTTCCTCGCAAGATGGCGGTGTAATTGCCCGGTTGCAGCGTGGCAATGATCGCCGACTCAAGATTGTTCGGGGGAGCGAGGCCGCTGGCGATGATCTGCGAGGCTTGGATGGGGTCGTCCCGCCAATTGTCATTCGATCGAAGCAACGCGCCGTTGCGGTCGTGCAATTCAAGCGTCGGATCGGTCAACGCATCGCTTACTCCATGCTGCGACAGTGACGGACCAATCGCGCGGACAATGACCTTCTTTGCAACGCTTCCAGTTACAATAAATCCGCCGATCAAGACGTTATCGCCAGTCTCCACACGCGCGCGCGTCGATATGTTCATCGCCTGCGACGGCGTTGCCTGAACGCGAAAGACCCGGCCGCTATGGGTCAGATAATAAAGCGCGCCATCCGGCCCGACGTGAAGGTCGACGGGGCCGGAGATTCCAGAGGCAAAATCACTCGCCGTGTTGTTGGAAGGGTCCAACACACGAATCCAGCCGCTGCACAAGTCGGCAAAGAAATATTTGCCGATGAATCTGCTCGGAAATTGCAGCACCGACGGATTGTAGAATGCTGCGCCGACGATGGCGCAGCCAGTCGTGCCGCTCGACCCGTGCCCATAGAAAAAGATCGGGTCCCGGAAATTTGGGTTCGGCGGGGAAGCAGGACCTTCTGCGATTGGCCAGCCATAGTTCGATCCGACAACACCATCATTTATTTCCTCCCACGTGCTTTGACCAACGTCGTTGATAAACAGGCGAGCGGTTCCCGGTTGAAACGCGAAAGTGAATGGATTGCGCAAACCGACCGCCCAAATCGCGCGGTTCGCGCCGGAAGTCGCGCCGACGATTCCCGGAAACGATCTGGGATTATCCGATGGAATGGTGCCGTTGGAATTGATGCGCAGAACTTTTCCCAAACGATTGCTCAATGACTGCGCGTTCGCGCCATTAGCATTGTCACCAACAGCAGCGTACAGCTTGCCATCTGGTGCAAAATGGATCGCGCCACCGTTATGATTGGTGGCGTTGCTCAAGTTATCGAGATTGACCAGGACGAACTCGCTGTTGGGCGCGGCGACATTCCCATTCGCCGTAAACCGGCTTATGCGATTATGCGCCGGTGAACCTGGCACGGTGTAATAGAGGTAAACGTAATGGTTGCTTGCGAAAGTCGGATCGAATGCCACGCCGAGAAGACCGCGCTCGCCGTTTGAATCGACCGAAAGCGTCACGAACGGGTTAGCCAGCAATACGCCATTCTTGTCGATGACCCGCACCTCACCGCTCTGCAAACAAACGAACAAACGCCCATCAGGCGCGAAAGCCATCGCCGTAGCCGCACCCGGTATAGCGGAGCCCCATTGTGATTCGGTGAAACCAACCGGCAACGTCGCGGCCTTAAGAGGAAAAAATCCGCCGACAAGAAAAAGCCACGTAACTAAACTGACGCAGCGCGAAATATAAAGACGCGACAAGTCATGGCTCCTCGACCGCCTTCTGTTTGATCCTGACTTTGAAGATTTCGTCGGTCCCGCCCCCATGCCGCACCCTTTCTTTCCCTTGTATCGTTCCTACGTCAATTTGGCCAGCAAATTCCACATCGATTAAGAACCCCCAACTTAAAGCAATTCCCCGTGGAGATCCGCCGCTCGGGAGAGACAATGCCCGAGTAATTACGTCGACCAGATGTCGGCCAAGGCTCGCCTGAAATTTCCGCCCAGGATTTTTTCTACGGCCGCACTTTTGTACCCCCGCTTCAACAACGCATCGGTGACGAGCTCGAGTTTCCGTTCCGTATTCAGGTCCGGGATATAAGCCGGTCGATCCTCGCCGGGCGCAGCGATCCCTGCGGCTTTCCGTTCCTCAGTCCTGCGTTTTAATTCGGCAAGTTCCTCTTCCCCGACGTGCAGAAAGGGAATGTCCGTCCCGATCCCCACATGATCTTCGCCGCAAATTTTAACCGCGTGGTCGAGATGCTGAAGATAATCCTTGAGCATCGGCTGCTTCGGCGGCTCGGTTAGAAATGGCAGCATGTAAATTCCGATCACTCCGCCTTTCTCCGCCAGCGCTTTCAATTCGCGATCTTCCTTGCTCCGCGGATGCATGTAAACAGCGCGACAGCCGGCGTGCGTGATCAAGACCGGCTTCTTCGACGCCGCGATGCCGTCCGCTGTCGTCTTTGTGTTGGAATGACTGAGATCGAGCGCAACGCCCACCTCATTCATCTTCGCCACGGCGCTGAGGCCGAGATCGGTCAGGCCGTCCGTGTCGCCGTCGAGACAACCGCACCCGAAGAGCGTCCGGTGATTGTAGGTGAGCTGCATCACGCGCACGCCGAGACTGCGAAACAGCTCGATCCTGTCGATCTTGTCCTCGAGCATGTTCGGCGATTCGAACGAGTAAATGACGCCGAGCTTCCTCTCGTTCTTCGCGCGATCGAAATCGGCCGCGCGTTGCACTTTGAAAAACGATTCCGGCTGCTTTTCCATCAACAGCTCCGCTCTCGCGATCGCGTCTACGGCCTCCTCGAAATTTCCCTGCGGGCCGCCAAGTGTCGACTTCACTACGTTCACACCAGAACCGACAATCGCCTTGGTCACGCCCACCGGGTCATTACTGGAAATCGGAAACCCGATCGCGCCCAGTACGTTCCCGTCGAGTACAAACGCTTTGCGATACAATTCCGCCGCCACGGGAGAGACAGATGTCGGTGTATTGGTAGCGGTCGGTTCGCCAGACCACAGCGCGTCCAGCTTGATCGCGGTCAACGTCACTGCTCCGCTCAAGGTTTTCGTAAACTGGCGACGACTAATCATCCCGGTGCGCTTCTCGTCATTTGTTACTCATCACTTCTTTTGCGCCGATGCCCATGAGCAATCCGTTCTCGAGAACGGACGGGTTGATGGTGAGAAACAAAATCACGCCGTTCACCGGTGAAACAATCTTTTCGACTGTGTCACCGAACAAATCTCGGACGGTCCCAATCTCTTGACCTTTCTTCACGAGATCACCCGCGGCAACTTTCGGATACCAGATTCCCTGTTGTTTCGTGTAGAGCCACTCAAACTTCGTTAAAACCGTTGTAGCCACAACGCTGCGCGCGGTCTTCTTCGGCTTCGGTTTTGAATTCTTTTCCATATGAGATGGGACCTTGCCACCATTGATCATCCCGAGGTGTCTCATCACCTTCACAACTCCGTCAACCAGCAATGCAACCGCCTCCTCGTGCATCTGTCCAACTCCACCCGCTTCGGCTAAAATCGCTGGAATTCCTTTCTCCGCGGCAGCGGCGTAGCTCGATAAACCTTTCGCCGTTTGAACTGGCTTGCTGACCGTCAGCACATAGGGCAACTCGAACGCCACCGCCATTTCTTTTGAGCGTGCGGCTACATCGCGAGCTTTGGAATCCGCCAGTCCGGTCTCGGACCGGCAAATCACAAACGGCACGAGCGCTTCCGGAATGTCGCCGCCATGAAGATCGATGTACGAATCGGCGTGAACGACGAACTCATTGATCAACGCATGCGTCATTTGTTCGGAGTAACTTCCTGTCGGATCGCCGGGAAAAACGCGATTTGGATTTACGTTATCGATCGGACACACGAACGGCGTTCTTGCCCGGAACGCCGGTAGATTCATCACCGGCATCAAGATCACCGTGCCCGCGATCTTTTTTGGATCCAGGGTATTGCTTAAACGAATCACAGCTTCAATCGCCGGATACTCGCCGCCGTGTACACCAGCGTTCACAAACAACAACGGTCCCGGTTTCGCGCCAGTGATTGAAATTACCGGCCGCGGTTCATCTTTCGCCAACGCTGCGCCTGGCAACTTGATCAAATGCCGTTGCGTTTTTCCCGGCGTCAACTTCCCAAGAATCGGTATTTGGTCCATTAGACAGAGTTAATAGGATTCTGAACGATTCTAGTTGTTCTCACGTCACTTCTCTTGCAACCCGCTCGGTAATCGGGGTGAGGAGAGTAATTTGGCGAATTCGCTCCACCGTTTCTCGGGATCGGTGCCGCTGCGTTTCTCGATGTAGCGACGGACCATTTCTTCCCCGAGATTGTAGTTGATCACGTAACTCCGGTAACGCTGGATGAATTTCACCCGCTGCTGAGCGCGAGCTGGTTCCATCACTGCATATTTCTGCAGCCATTGCACCGCAGCATGCTCGTCGATCTCGCCGTTGATCAATCGTCGGGCGGCCTCGTTTGCCGCGTAGTCAAGTTGCTTCATAAGGTCCTGCACGGCGTAATATTCATCTGCGCGCGATGCATCGATTCCCGCTGCGGGAAACAAGACTTCTTTCTCGAACTTCATTCGATCGGCCTTGGTCGGGAACGCAACCTCCCGGCCGAAATTCGCCGTCCCTTCCGCGACGAGCGATTGCGGCGAAAAGAGCCCGTAGACTGAAAACTCTGGCCAGCCGCGATCGCGGACCAGGTTCTTTTCCAGCAGCGAATTGTAAACGTGATGCCCGGGATAACCTTCGTGCGCCGCGAGATCCACCGCGCGATCGATGTAGACTGGCAAGTCGGTATTCACCTGAATGACGCTGTAGAAATTGCCCTTGTACCAATTGTAACCGCCCCACGGCTTATTGGTCACGTACTCGACGTTGAAACTCTCGTTAGGCGGAAGCGCGATATGCGCCAGTGTCCTGGCTCGGCATTCCCTGATCGCCGCTTGAAATACCGCGTCGAGTTTTTCCTTGGGAATCACAAACGGCTTCCGCCAATTCTCGTAACGCTGCCATAAAGGGCCATTGCCAGGAATCTTTGCCTCGAGCTGGACAAGGATGTGATCGAAGTGCGAATCCTGATATGTCGGCGCCACGGCGTCGTAAAGCGCGCGCGATTCATCGTCGAACTTTAATTTTTCGCCCTTCAACATCCGCACCCGCGCCGCCAGGGCCGAAATTTGTTTCTCCAAATATTCGCGCCGCAATTTGAGCAGCTCGTCGCCTGACCTCGCTGCTTCGGGGATTTTCGCCAGAGTCGCAATCAGTTCGGCGGCCTCGGCGCCAATCGCATCCAGCGATTTCTTTTCTTTCTCCGCCTGCGCCTTCCACTCTGTCGGTCCGTAAAACGCATCGACATAATCGGGATCGTGTTGTCCCAGAGCGAGCACGAGATACACGTACCGTTCGGCGACCGCATTCATCGCTTCTGTCGCCACCCGCCCGCTCTCACTTACAGTTACCAGACCGCAAAGGACGACGAAAAATAATGTTCGGCGCATGTCGCTGAGGAAAACACATAAGCAGGGACTCGTCACCTGTCATGACTGTCGCTGCAGGCCAGGATTCATGGAACTTTGCATCCTCAGAGTTTTTATATTTGAGTAGATCCATTGTGCTTCAGCTGAATGGAACGGGGCCGCTTTATCGGCAGATTTACCGCGCCTTTCGTGACGATATCCTGACCCGAGCGCTGGCACCGGGGGAACGAGTTCCTTCGACCCGCGCCCTTGCCAACCTTCTGAAAGTATCGCGAAACACTGCTGTATTGGCTTACGAACAACTGCTCGCGGAAGGGTACCTCGAGACACGTGCCGGAGCGGCAGGAACTGTTGTGGCGCCTGTTCTACCGTCGGACTCTTTTCGTTCTCATTTGTCGGTCGAACGGCAACGACACATCGTCAGTCACAGGGACGCCAGGCTTGGGATCGTAGGAAAGAGAATTCTAAGAGCCGCACGAACAACATGCGATAGCCTGGGATTGCCAAGATTGAGCTGGGAACTCACGCCACCGCGGCTCCGGTACGATTTCCGGCCCGGTCGCGCGGCGTTTCCCGATCTGCCGTACGCGCTGTGGTGCAGGCTGCTCGGCGCACGCGCGCGCAGCGCCACGCTGAATGATCTCGACTACGGTCCGCCTGCGGGTCGCTGGGAGCTCCGGGAAGCCATCGCCGCTCGCCTCCGCCGGCTACGTGGAATTGATGCAAGCCCGGAGAGAATTGTGATCATCAACGGGACGCAACAGGCTTTGGAGTTGATCAGTCGCGTTCTCTTAAATCCTGGAGACCGCGTTCTCATCGAGGAACCTCATTACACCGGCGCGCGGTGCGTATTCATGGCGGCTGGGGCCCAGCTTCTCACGTCGCCGGTTGATAACAATGGGATTCAGGTTCCGAAAGTGAAGAAACGCGCTATTCGCCTCGCGTACGTTACACCGTCTCATCAATTTCCGACCGGCGTAGTGCTCCCAATTGCGCGACGCCTTGAGCTTCTCGATTGGGCTTCGCGCGCGGGCGCATTCATTGTCGAAGATGACTACGACAGTGAATACCGTTACGACGGACCACCGCATCAGGCGCTGGCCGGACTCGACGAAGGTCGCGTTATTTATGTCGGCACGTTCTCCAAAATTCTCTTTCCAGCTTTGAGGCTGGGATATCTCGTGTTGCCTGAAGCGTTGGTAGAACCGGTTGTGGCCGCAAAGGCGGTGGGAGACACAGGAACGGCGATACTGGAACAGCTTGTTCTTGCAGACTTCATCAGCACGGGGCACTTCGATCGTCACCTCCGTCGCACGAACGTTTCGAATGCCGCTCGGCGAAATGCGTTAGTGGCCGCCGTTCGCAAAGAATTCGGCGAACGAGCAGAGGTTTGCGGTGCGAATGCCGGACTTCATCTTCTTGTTTGGCTGAAAGGAAGTCGCGGTGGAATGATCGCGGATGTGCATGGCAAAGCAGAGAAAGCCGGTGTGGGGTTGTACGGCGTAGAGGCGTTCTATTTAAAACCGCCAAAGCGTACCGGCGTCGTTCTAGGGTACGCGCCATTGCCGGAGGCTGAGATTCGAGAGGGAATTCGGTGCCTCGCGGGGGCGCTCAAATGAGTCTCGCTTGTTAGTCAGATCATTCGCGGAATGACGAAAGAATGGCCCTACATCTTTTGACGTGAATGGATCTGTGCAAGGCACTTTCGACGCAATACGCTCCCACTGTAAATCAATCAGAAGAAAACAAATGAAAATACTACAAATGAAAAAGCTTGTTGGTACGATTCTGTTTACTTGTGGAAGTGCCGGACTGGTGCTGGCCGAGGCGCCCAAGACGCAATCCAAGGATCCGGCCGTTATCGACGCAGTGAAGCAAGTTGGACAGGATATGGGAGATGCAATGGTGGCCGGCGATATGGACAAGCTCAACCAGATCTTTGCCGACGATTGGGCAACCGTCGATTCCTCCGGCAAGATTTCGACCAAAGAGGGCCTTCTAAGCGATCTTAAATCCGGCAAGCACAAACTCGCGTGGTTTGAAAACGGACCTATAGACGCGCAGGTGTTCGGCGATGTGGCCGTCGCCCAGGGTAGTGTGAAGGAAAAGAGAACCGACGGAGGCCAAGATACTAGCGGTCAGTTTCTTTGGATGGATCTCCTCAAGAAACGTGCCGGCAAATGGGCGGTCGTGCGCAGCGCAGGCGCCAGGGTGGTTTCGGCCGACTCGCCCCAAGCGCAATCACCGGATCCGGCGATTGTCGAGGCCATGAAGCAATTCGCACAGGATACAGGAGATGCAATGGTGGCCGGCAATATCGACAAGCTCAACCAGATCTATGCCGATGATTGGGCAACTGTCGATTCCTCCGGTAAGATTTTCACCAAAGAGAGTCTTCTAAACGATTTTAAATCCGGCAAGCACAAGCTCGTGTCGTTTGAAATTGGACCCATGGATGTGCAGGTGTTCGGCGATGTGGCCATAGTCCAGGCCAGCGTCACCGAAAAAAGGATTCACGACGGAAAAGACATCAGCGGTCAGTTTGTTTTTATGGATCTCCTCAAAAAGCGCGACGGCAAATGGGTGATCGTGCGCACCTTAGGCGCCAGGGTGAGTTGAGGGAACTCGAGTCCGCGCGTAAAGCAAAACAGCCGAGCCCTTGCGAGCTCGGCTGTCTGTTAATTGTTGTTTCGGCCGTCGATTAGTAATCCATTCCGCCCATGCCGCCTGGAGGCATTGGAGGAGTTTTTTCCTTTTCAGGAATCTCCGTGACCAATGCTTCGGTGGTGAGCAACAGGCCCGCGATCGACGCTGCGTTTTGCAGCGCGCTGCGCGT
>Ga0066388_100000215_pt1 | contig 24082 bp, 17 predicted proteins | sample PanSoiMetaGPlot6_FD_64539 | JGI IMG/M metagenome (GOLD analysis project Ga0066388, IMG submission 64539) | Tropical forest soil microbial communities from Panama analyzed to predict greenhouse gas emissions - Panama Soil - Plot 6 (Hybrid Assembly) | ecosystem: Environmental > Terrestrial >...
AGTGAATCGAGGTAACAGGCGGCCAGGCGGCCCAGCCCACCGTTGCCGAGACCGGGCTCTTCTTCCTCCTTGATCAGCTCGCGCAGATCTAATCCAAGCTCGCAGACCGCCTGGCGCACCGGCTCGTAGATGTCCATGCAAACCATGTTGTTCTCGAGGTGCGGGCCCATGAGAAACTCAGCGGAGAGGTAACCGACGACCCGGACATCGTTGCGCATGTAGTTTTGCATGGTGGCAATCCAGCGGTGAAGAAGCCGATCGCGCACCGTGTAGGCTACCGCCATGTACCAATCGTTGTTGGTTGCAATCTCCGGAAACTTGCCCTGAATGTAGAAGAGGTTGTCGTTTATGGCACGCTTGAGAGTCTCGATCGACAAACCGGTGCGGTCGTCCTCTACGGTGACTGTTTCCAGAACGGTCTTCTCCATGGTCATGGTTCGCAATCCTCTTCTATGTGATTACTGACGGCTTGTCCTTACCAGTGTGTTTGCGAATGCCGGCCAGCTCGCCGGCGATTGCAATCAGATCACTCAAGGCCTCCTGGGCATCGAGATGGTGCTTGTTGGGATCTTTCTCGTAGCGCTCGAGATACAGGCGCAAGGTGGCGCCCTTGGTTCCCGTGCCGGAGAGCCTGTAGACGATGCGCGAACCGTCGGCGAACTTGATGCGAATTCCCTGCCCGGAAGATACGCTGCCGTCCACCGGGTCGGTGTAGCTGAAGTCGTCGGCGAGCTGGACCGTGTACTGCTTGAACTGTTTGCCGGGCAGGGACGGCAAGAGGGCGCGAAGCTCGGACATTAGCTTGTTTGCTTGGGGCGAGTCGATCTCTTCATAGTCGTGGCGCGAATAAATGTTGCGTCCGAAAGCCCGCCAATGCTCTCTGACGATCTCCTCAACGGACTGGCCGCGCGCGGCTATGATGTTGAGCCAGAACAGCACGGCCCACAGACCGTCCTTTTCTCTGATGTGATTGGAGCCGGTTCCAAATGACTCCTCGCCGCAGAAAGTTGCGAGCCCGGCATCCATCAGGTTTCCGAAGAACTTCCAACCGGTCGGTGTCTCGTAGCAATCCAGTCCCACCGTCTCGGCTACGCGGTCGGCGGCGCCGCTGGTCGGCATGGAACGGGCCACTCCAGCGATGCCATTCTTGTAGCCTGGCACGTGTTTGTAGTTGGCGGTGATGATCGCAAGACTGTCGCTGGGCGTGACGAAGAAGTTGCGTCCGAGCACCATGTTACGGTCGCCGTCGCCATCGGAAGCGGCGCCGAAGTCAGGGGCGTCCGTGCCGAACATGATCTCGACCAGCTCGTGAGCATAGGTGAGGTTCGGATCGGGGTGTCCGCCGCCAAAGTCTTCCAGTGGAACTCCGGAACGCACCGACCCTGGTGGCGCTCCCAAACGCTTTTCGAGAATTGAATGTGCATAAGGTCCGGTTACCGCGTGCATGGCGTCGAAGCAGATGCGAAACTTGGCGGACGACAGCAACTTGGCAATCAGGTCGAAGTCGAACATCGACTCGACAAGCTCTTGATAGTCGGCGACGGAATCTATGACCTCAACTTTCATGTTGCCGAGCTGATAGTCACCGAGGGTATCGAGATCGATATCCGGCGCGGAGAGAATCTTGTACTCGCGCATTTCCTTGCTGCGAGCAAAAATCGCTTCGGTAATGTGTTCCGGTGCGGGTCCGCCGGCGTCTATGTTGTACTTGACTCCAAAGTCGCCATTGGGTCCACCCGGGTTGTGGCTTGCCGATAGGATGATGCCACCGGCTGCCTTGTGCTTGCGGATCACGCAAGAGGTTGCCGGGGTCGACAGGATGCCTCCCTGACCGACCTTTATGGTGCTGAACCCGTTGGCTGCCGCCATCTTGAGGATGATTTGAATCGCCGGTCTGTTGAAATAGCGGCCGTCGCCGCCGAGGACCAGCATTTTGCCCTCGCCGCCGCCGATGGTGTCGAAAATCGACTGAATGAACGTTTCCAGGTAATGAGGTTGTTGAAAAACGGTAACGGCTTTTCTGAGGCCTGACGTTCCTGGTTTCTGGTCCAGGAACGGCGAGCACTTGACGATCTCTATGTTCAGCGTTTCTGTACTCATGTCTTTGACCAAGCCTTCCCCCGCAGCGGGATGCGAAACTAGGTATAGTCTGATTTAGGAGTCCGTATGGTTACGGAAGTATATCAGGGCGGAGACAACGACGGCGGACAAGTCAACCGACTTTGCCTGTCCAGAACGGGATCACTTCAATAAGTGCGGTGGCTGCACAGGAGTGCCCTTGGCGGACGCTCGATGCGCAGGAGCACGAAGTCCTCCTCACGCCACCCGTCGGTCTATTACGGAGCGCCAGTAATCCAGGGTATCGACGAGCGTGCGTTCGAATTCGATTTCCGGCTGCCATTCCGTGCGTTCGACGAATTTGTCGTACCTACCTATCAATAGTGGCACATCAGTGGGGCGCACCCTGCTCGGTTCTTCCTGGACTCTTATTGAATCCGCGCAAGTGGACAGTCCGATCAGCTTCTCGAGGCATTCTTGCACTGTCAACACGCGATTGCTGCCGATCAGGTAAAGTTCACCCGGCTCGCACTTTTCGACGGCAAGAGCATATGCCTTGACCATGTCGCGCACATCAGTCCAGTTGCGCTTCGCGGCAACTGATCCGACTTGGATTATCGGCTCCTGCAGACCTTTCTCGATGCGCGCGATCTGATAGGCGAAGGTCGGTAACGCGAACACTTTATCGCGCCTCGGACCTTCGTGATTGAACGCCCTTGTGCGCACGACGTGAAGACCGTAGCTCTTGAAGTGCTCGTAGCACATGAGGTCCTGAGCCACTTTGCTCACCGCGTAGGGGTTTACCGGGCGCAGTTCCGAAAGCTCAGTGATCGGCAGCTCGTGCTCGTGGACGAGTCCGTATTCCTCGCCCGATCCGGCGACATGGAATCGTGTCTCTTTGAGTTGAAGCTTGCGCATGGCCTCGAGGAAATTGAGCGTGCCGTTGACATTGGTGTTCACGTAGATGTGCGGCATGTCCCAGGAAGGCGCCACAAAGCTCTCGGCCGCAAAGTGAAAGATCCAGTGCGGGCGAATCTTGTCGACTACCTCAAACACGGAAACCGGGTCGAGAATATTGCACGTGATCAGATTTATGCGCTTTTCAAGATCTTCGATGTGCTCGAGGAAATTCATCCGGCTGCTCCAGCGCCGGGTGCCGAATAATTCGACGTCCTGCCTATGCAGCATGAGGTCTGCCATGTGGCTGCCGACGAATCCCGTGATTCCGGTTATCAGTACTTTGAGCATCGTGGGGCTGCGTGGTTTGATATACGTGATCGGTTCGTTCGGCGAGCCGGCCGAAGTGCGCTGGTGCGCGAGCGAGAGAAAACAATGTCGAGCCCGACTTTATCGGTAGTTACTATAACACTCAACGAAGAAGAGGCGATCGGCAAAGTCATCCGAGACGTGCAAGCCGCTGTCGGGACGGAATGCGAGATCCTCGTTGTCGACAGCTCAACCGATCGCACAGCGGAGATTGCGGCGGGCCTGGGCGCAAGAGTGATTCACCAGGAGCCGCGAGGCTATGGGGCGGCAATGAAGGCCGCCCTGCTTGCGGGTTCTGGCGATGTTGTCATCTCTACTGACTGTGACGATACCTATCCCATGGAGATGATTCCTGAATTCCTGAAGTGGATCGAAGACGGTTACGACATTGTCAGCGGCTCTCGGTTGTTGGGAATGTTCAAGCCCCAGCACATGCCTGTGTCCAATTGGCTTGCCAACTGGGCCTTCGCTGCGATGGCTGAGGTGCTCTACGGCTTGAAGACGACTGATGTCACGACAGGGATGCGAGCCTACCGCAGAGAGGTCTTACACTCGATTGCCTGGGAGACGAATTACGCATTGCCTGCCGAACTTGTTATCCGACCGCACCTTGCCGGCTTCAAAATCAAGGAGATTCCGATTCCCTATCGCGAACGCGTGGGCGCCATCACTTTGGACAAGTGGCGCTCCGGCAAGGCGTTCTTGCGTGGGATCGCCAAATACAAGTTCGGCTGGCAAATCGACCCCAAGCTTTTATAGCGGCGGCACCTCCGTTGTAGAAACTTTCGACCGGAGGGGAGAATCCCACCCGCGACGAGATTTAAGATCTTGACGTCCGCAACCTCAGTCTAAAATGATCCGGTCACCGTATAGCTTGATGAAGCTGCCGCCGGCGGCGTCGCCTACAAGCCGATGTTTACCTTGACAGCGCGTCGGGAATAGCATCTTGTGGGGATCTGGCACAGAAAGTGGAAGATTCGCAGGGGGTATTCAACAAATGGCCGGACAAGCGTATGACAAAGACGCCGGTACTCACACCGATCGTGTCGTAGACAACACGCAGGCCGGAAGTGAGGGCAAGGTCCTCAAGGAAGTCAACGAGACCCCGCCCAAGGAGCGTCTTGATATCATCACCGGCGCGGGAGGCAGGGGCCAGGATGTGCCACCAGGCTTCAAGTCGCCCGATGGCAGCGATGCTACTGTGGTCGAGCACAAGCAGGAGCGCGTTGAAAAGACGTATGAGGACAAGGTTGTCCAGGTCGGCGCAGTGCAGGTCAGAGACATGGCTCCGGGAGTCGACTCCATGGCGGCCGTCAAAGTGCAGGTCCGTGAAACCACCGAAAAGACCACGACAGAAGTGACCGAAAAGCCCGGTGACGCTCATACCGGCGGGGCCCGAGGCCATGGCGAGGCAGCGGCAGCCGGGCGGGGGGCTGGGAGAGAAGGCGGACGTGAAGCCGGCAAAGAAGGCGAGCATCAAGGCCGTGAGGGTGAGCGCGCCGGCGCTGCCGAAGCTGCGGAAGGCAAAGGCAAAGAGGACGGCAGAGAAGGCCGTGGTGAAGGTGAGCGCGAGGGCGAAGCCGAAGCCGCGGAAGGAAAAGGCCGAGAAGCCGCCGAGGCTGGCGAGCAAGCCGGCAAAGCGCAGGAGGGTGCTGCCGAGGCCGGCAACGAAGGTGGCGATGCCAATCGAGCCGCTGCTGAAAAGGCTGCCGAAGCAGCCGGGGCAGGGGGCAAGGTCGTCGATTTCCAGGGCGGTTCTGCCGGCGACTCGCACGACACGCGTCGAAACCCACACAAGCGCCAGTAACCGGCTGGGAGCCGCTCATCTCACCCGACGCCGGATGGCGTTAGGGGCGCATCGCATGCGCCCGCCGGAGCCGGCGCTTCAGCGGCCGCCCTTTAGAACGAGCTTCATGTGCTCGGCTTTAACCGAGTGCTTGGTCTGATGGCCCATTTCATGCAAGACTGTTAGTACCGAGCCGTCTGTTCCGGCAGATAGTCGTGGGCAAAAGGCTAAGGAGTCCTCCCCGCAGACGGTGTGGCAAGATGAAGCTCCTCGGCGGAACTGGATCCAGGAGACACGTGTACCTCGCCAGCCTGATACTGGGGGGTGCGGTGATGGCCGCCGCCCTGGCGGCAACTCCTGGGTTGGACGCGGATCCGCCAACCGTGTACGTCGATGTTCCAGTCAAGCGGCTTGCCTTGAATGCTGCCGTTGCGGCCGGAGATGTATCGATGAGCCTTGTTGGCGACAATCATACGGTTACGCACGTAAGGCTCTTTCTCGCCAATGAGACGAACAAATTGCTTGATTTGTCCATTCCTGCCGGACAGGTTTTCGTCCCAGCCGATCCATCATTTCAGTACATGATGGTCACAGAGCCGGCCCGCGACGTGCTTACACCTGATATTGACAGCGAATTCAGGTTGACGACAGTATGCATTTCTCCGAAGTCGGTCAAACCGCCAGCTCCGACCTCGACTTATATGGTCGGACAGCATCCGGACGAGCGGCACGAAGCCGAATGTATGCAAATAATCGAGATCGCCAAAGAGCTGGACAGCAGCAAAGCCTACGACAATGTCCCGATCGCTCCGGAACGACGGGCCCAAACCATTGCCCAACTTGCGATCTGGATGAACCAGGGAGAGCGTTCGCGCAATCCGGACGATAAGGTGACGAGGAAGACCATTGCCGACGACATCTTGCGCTGCGCCGGAAAATCTCGCGCTTTGCTCGACCCGGCAGAGCGGCAGACTTTTGACGACTTCGTCGACCGGGTGTTCAAGGCGATTGACCTGACGCGGAAGCAGGCGGTCAAGAAATCCATTTCAACAAATTGAGAATGCCGGCACGAGCAAGCGAACGGTGTGGTGAGCGTCCTTTGTTGGCACGTAGTTCGTCGATGTGCTCTGTGTAAAAGGTGTAAGCCTCGCAAAGCATATCGAGATTTGTTTTTGTTGGCGACCAGTTCAATTCTTTTTTGGCTTTGGTTGTATCCAACACGAAGTTTGAGGCCAGCATGCGATAGTGGTAGGGCCCGAGAGGCGAAAGCCCGAGCAAGTGCAACCCTTGTAGCGCCAGCAGGCCGGCCTGCGCGGGGAAGGTTACCAGGCGCGCTCGCGTGCCGGCGAAATCAGCCAAGCCGGAATATAGCTGGCGAATTGTCGGGACAGCATCCGAGCCGATGTGATAGATGCCGGTGCGCTCCGAAGTCATGGCCAGCAGGCAAGCGTTGGCCAGATCGCGTGCATGAATGAACGAGTAGCGATTGTCGCCGCTTCCCAGAACGTACAGTCTGCGCCCTTCTCGCACGAAGTCGAAGAGAATGGTGAGCAGACCCAAACGACCCGCGGCGATTATTGTCGGGCAGCGGATGATGACACCATCCACGGTGCCATCATATGACACGATAACCTCCTCCGCTGCCAGCTTGGACTTTCCATATTCCTCGGCCGGAGAAGTCGGTGCCGACTCGTCGACAGCTTTGTCGAAGTTTGTTGCGAATACACAATTGCTCGACGTGAAGACCACTTTGGGAATCCCCAGCTCGCGCGCGATCTCCATCACATTGTGCGTTCCGTTGACGTTGGTGGCCTGGAGCCGGGCAAACCGCTTGCGGTCGTGGGCGAGGACGGCGGCCAGATGAAATATGCCGTCAACCTTGCCAAAGGTCTTGATCGTGTGTTTGAGAAGTTCCCGATCGGTTATATCTACTTGCGCTGTGAAGTACTGCTTGTCCAGCTCCTCATCAACTAAGCAGTCTATAGACAAAACTTCGTGTCCAGCTTCCGCCAGATACTGAAGAAGAACTGATCCGAAAAATCCCGCTCCGCCGGTTACGACAAATCGCATTGGACCCTCCAGCCATTACGATACTGCATCAAAACCGTTGCGGCTTTGACCAGGGCATGGGAGATTCCCCATTGTTCCCGCGTATTAATTCTCGTAAGCTCCACCCAGTTTAGGCAGCGGCGGGTTCTCAATGCTGGATAGGGTTAGCGAACAACAAACGAGCGGACTGGGCGCCGGTGTGGACGCGCAGGCAGTAGATCAGCTTCGGCTCCAGATTGAGGCTCATGAGAAGGAAGACGCCTCGCGCAGTGCGCTGAAGAGGATGGTGGGCTCGGTCAGCTCAGTGTTCGTCAAGGACGAGACCTCTCTCCAGGAGCTCAGGGACGCATATAGCCTGCAGAAGCAGAATCTGAAGGACGGCAGCGCGGTCGACACCGCTGAAATCCAGGCTCTGATCAAGAAGGATCGCGATGCCACGGAGACACAAAGCGAGGTCGTCCAGTATGGCAGCCAATTCCTTAAGACCGCCGGGCTGTTCATGCGCGGCAGATTCGGACTTGCCGGCACCGTCGGGCTGTACGCGCTCGACCAGATCAGACCTGGCGACAGTTTCAAAGATCAGCTCATCGATGCCACCCTGGGAGCAGCGAAGGGCGGCTTGATGAAGGGTACGTTCGCCCTGATGGGCGACAAGCCGGTTGGTATCGCTGCCAAAGGCGTCGGCCTTGGTGTCTCCTCCCGGATACTGGATCTGGGATTGACGCGCCAGACGTACCTGGACCCGACGACGGGCGAATTTAGTCTTAGCAAAGGTTTGACGGACACCCTTCATGCCAGTCTGAACAAGACGGCGCTGGCTACCGACGTTGTCATTTTCGGCGCTGCGCATGGCTTGCTGCGCGGAGCCAACAGCGCAACGCTCGGTCGAATCGATAAGAGTCCGTTTCTCACCACCGTGCTTACCGGCACGACGTTCGGTCTATCGTCCGGCGCCACAAGTGAAATCTTGCGCCAGAACGCAGCCGGCGAGCAATTCGATCTCAGCAAGATCGTCAAGCGCAGCCTGATTCAAGGTGCTCTGGACACGGCGGCCGCTTCCCCCGGCGCAGTGCAGTCCGACGCGAATGTTCAAGGACGACTCCGCAATCTCACCCGTAGCGGACTCGACAACTTGCGGGCACAGGTGGACGGGGTGAAGACCTCATTCCTCAATATCGCAGATTCCATCTCAATTCCAACAAATGGTGGACTGGTGCCGGAATTGTCGGGTGCTCCCGGCGTCCGCATCGACGTTCCAAACTTCAGACCTGAGCCAACTGGCAAACCCGCTCGCGACCTTAACGTCAACCAGCCGATGGCGATGATGGATGGGGCGACCGGTTCCGGAGCCAATCTCGACTCGCTTTTCGGCTCGCCCCCGAAGCAGGGAGCGGGCTCCGGCGACAGAGCAAAACCTGCGCCTGCAGGCGAAAAGTCGCTGCCGGGAGATCGACAAGTAGAGGTAAACTCTGCCATTCGAGTGCGCAGCGACGCCGAACGAGTCGCCTTCCATAGCTTTGAAGATCTGGCTCAAGCTGCAGCCAAAGCGGAGGGGGGAGCAAAGGGCAAGCAAGAGCTCTTCCAGTTCCTCCGCCAACATCCCGAGCTCGAGATACCGATCAAGCACTACGAAAAACTGTTGTTCGAGTCGGTGACGACGGGTTATAAACCTGGCGAACTCACAGCCGAGGAGATGAAACAGCGTATGGAAATAGTTTCAATGCTCGGCGAGTTCTACAAGCCTGATCGGGCGCGCGTCTTTGTCGATACCCCGCAGCAGGCACAGGCATTCGGCGAAGTGGTTGGACTCCTCCGCGGGTTGACGGCAGAGGGAACCGTCGCGGTCATTGCCAAGCAAGGTGTGTTCGACTACTTGAACCAGCATCCAGAAGTCCGTGATGTTGTTCGCAGATACGGAGCCTCCAGTAATGACGCGCGTGTGGTCGCCGTGCTGGACGAGTACTTTAAGACCAACCACTCCGCCGGACTGCGCGATTATCTTGCCTGGCGCGCCAATCCACTTGCGCAACCGACGGCGGCAGCCGCAGACACACGTGCCAAAGGACCGGAAATTGTAGCTGAACCTGTCAAACCAGCAGCAGCTGAGGGCGCGCAAAGGGTCGAGCAGCCTGAACGCGTATCGGAATTCATTGATCGAGATCATGTGCGACCTCTACGCTCTCTGGCAGAGGATCCATTCGTTTCATCAGTTAGAACCACTGCTCAGGGGCACAAGGTAATCAAGTTCGAACCCACAGTCGAGGGCTCGAAACGCGTAGTAATCGAAACCAGCGACGGAACCCAGTTGGACATGGTGGATGGGCACTTGACGGTCCGTATGGCCGACGGTCGGGTGGCCAAGCAGTCCCCCAACAACAAAGAGACAAGCTGGTGGGACGGGTCGCACATCGTTCGTCGTGGGGGTGTGGATGCTGACATAGACCAGCTGGTCACACAAGTTCTGAATGAGGTTTACTCGGTACCAAGGTCAGGTCCCTCTACCGATCCTCCCTCGCCTTACGCGCTGCTGCTTCGAGCCAAACAGCCGGGTCTTGCCGGTCAAGCTGCCGAGGGTACCGGCAAGGCCCCTACGCCGGAGCGACGTGATCCTACCGTCACGCCAGCGGTAGGGCCTGCGCTTCCACCAGAACAACGCGACGCAGCTCCGGCACCGGTCAGTAATGCACAGGCAAGATCCGAATACGCAGCCGTCGCTCCAGAACGTCGTGACGCTACTGCGGAGCCAGTACCCGCCCGGCCTGCCTCGGTAGCAGGGCCCGTAAGGGAGACGGTAACAGCCTCCGAGCTGGCCAAAAAACTGAGCGATCCGTCGCCGGCAGAACGCACCAAAACTGCCAGAGTGCTCGCTGACCATCTCGATAAGTTGACCGATGCAGAATTCCTCGCCTGGAAGTCCGTCGCCCCCAAAGCCATTATGTTGGGCAGCGCCCTCGATAAGCCCGAGATTGCAAATCTGCCGCCGGCCGTTCTCAAGCGCTTCCTGTCGAAACAGGCTGGAAATGCCGAAAAAGCGCCGCCGGAATGGGCAGCTGAACATGTCGAACGAGCGCGAGTAGCTGCCGAGCAGCGTGCTGCTGCCAGCGATCGTCCACCTCGCCCGCCGCGCGAGAAGAAAGATACGATCGAGATGCGCATCGATTTGCTGGAGAAAACGCTCAAGACGTTCGCGGATTCTCCCGAGACCGCCCAACGCCTGGTCCAGTTGGGCGCTCAGGATAGGGGAGCTCTCGAGAATGTGATGTTCAGTCTCGGACATCCCAAATTCGGCGAAGCCTACAAGAGTCTGTTGAAGCAAGTCATGCCGCATGCCGAGTCAGCCGATGCGGTGAACTACCTGTTCCAATTCGTCAAGCAGGGCGATACTGCCGGTGCATTTGCTGCACTGCTGCAAATGGAGCCCAAAGCCCAGGGCTCGGTGGAGGAGATCGAGCGGGAGCTACGGGCCGAGCGGGCGGCGCAACCCGCTAAGACATTTGAGCAATTTCTCGACGAGGCTACTGCCGACCTGATGGAACGGGACGGCTCCGCCGATGCCACGAAAGTAGTGTTGGAAGCCGAAAAGCGGCTTGAAGCGCAGGAAGAGGCTCAGAAAGCCGACCTCAAGCCGGAAGCCGAAAAGAGATTCGAGGCCCGAGAGACTCAAGCGCGTCAGCAGTGGGAAGCCATGCAACGGCTAGTCCACGACATCATGGCCGGCAACATTCAGGCCCCCCGCCAGCCTTTCGGCGGACGCGGCGGACCTGGCGGCGATCGCCGCGGCGGACGCGGGCCCGGTGGCGGTTTCGGCGGTGGCAACCGCTAGATTACGTTATGCTGTCGAGCGCGTCACGGTATGCCTGATAGGTGATTTCGTCGAACAAGACAAAGCGCACTTCTTCCAGCGTGGTATTCGACTTCAAGAATTCCTCAACGGTGGACAGCGCGACTTTGCCTGCCTGATCGACTGGGTACCCATATGCTCCAGTGCTGATCGACGGAAATGCTACCGTTTTGCAACCGGCCCCGGCTGCTAACTGCAGGCTATTGCGGTAGGCGTTTCCGAGAACTTCGGGCTCTCCCTTCTTGCCTCCGCGCCAGATCGGTCCCACGGTGTGGACGACGTGGCGGGCGATCAGGTTGCCACCACCAGTGATGACAGCTTCACCGGCCGGGCATCCCCCTTTGTGAGTCGTGGCGCGAATGCGTTTGCACTCTTCCAGGATTGCCGGACCTCCAGCGCAGTGTATGGCACCATCCACGCCACCACCGCCCAGCAGCGAAGAATTGGCAGCGTTGACGATGGCGTCTACCTGCTGCTTCGTGATGTCGCCCCGAGCCAGAGTAATTCTCGTTTGGTTCACTTTGCGGCTGATATCAATCATTGCTTGGCGACTCCTTTTGCAGCATTTGCAACCGTCTTCCCTGATAGACTATCGGGGGAGTCGGCTTCCGCATTCCGTCTGTTGGCTGAAATGACTGCCCGGGCGCGAGCCTCCATGGCGGCGGACTCCTGGTTGCGCTTCAATTTTTTCAAGCTCTCGGCGTAGCGAACAAGCGGACCGATGAGCCGCGGGCTCATCGGTCCGTATGTCTTGTCACGTTCTGCAATTAGGCGTTTCCACAGAGGTGCGGCCTTGGCGGCATTGCCCTGCCGATGGTATACGTCGGCCAGTTGCTCGACATACCAGACGACGCTGTAACTGTGAGGACCCCAAGTCTTTTCGCCGATGGCCACCTGTTTGCGTAAGATCGGCTCGGCTTTTGGCAGGTCAGACATTTTCAGGTAGAGAGCCGACAATGTCCGCAATTCGGCAAGGCTGTCCAAATCACGTGGCGGGCGTAGTTTTTCCCTGATGGCCAGGGCGCTTAGAAGGTTGGATTCAGCCTCGGAGTAGCGGCCAAGGCTGCTGTATAAGCTGCCGAGCTCATGCAAGGTGTCGGCCGTAAGCTCGTGATCGTGGCCCAGTTCTTGCTTCTCCGTTGACAATGCTTTCTTGAGCGTAGTCTCTGCCAACTCCTTGCGCTCTGTGGCCGCATAAATGGCGCCCAGATTGGTCTGGATCCTGACAGTGGCTGCAATATCCGGCTTTGCGGCTCGCGACTCGATTGTCAGCGCTCGTGTCAGCAGCGGTTCTCCTTTATTGAATTCCTCTGCTTTTCTGTATGCCACTGCCAGCGGTACCAGAATCCTCGCTACTTCTATACTGTCGGCTCCGTATTTTTTCTGCGCTTCAACAAGCCGCTTCTTGTATTTGGGTTCGAGAAGCCTGAGAGAGCCGCAGCCGCACGGCGGTCTCTTCGGCTTGATCGGAACGTCGGCATAGCAGGCCGCCGACAGAGCCAGGGACAGTAGTGTGCAGGCAAAGGGAGTACTGCTCAGTAGCTTCATGGAAGGATATCCGAAACCATTCTGCTGGTAGCTTAGCAGACGGAGGCTCGCGGAGGGAGAGCATCAAAGCGCCCCGGTCGAGAGCGATTTTGTTTTTCAGTTCCTATCTCTGTTGCGCCGGCGTGCCGGCGGTGTCCTGTCGAATGCGCTTCGCCTTCAGGGCAGCCGTCGCCGAATCTTGACTCTGACCCAACTCCTCGCTCACCAGTGCCAGATTGTTGAGAATCACCGCTGTCCTAAGCGTCTCGGCTGCATCCTTTTCAATTGTGGATAGAGAGCGTTCCAGGTACTGGCGCGATGAGTCGAGTGCCTTGGCCGAAGTTGCCTGATCGGGCTTCGTCATAGAGTCGATCAAGGCTACAACACCAAGGTTGTTCAAGTCTCGCGCGGCCTGGTTGGACGCTGCACGGCCAGCAGCGTGATCTGACTCCAGAGCCTGGTTATACAAACGACTGGCTTCGTCAAACTTGCCGGCATCGCGTTTGAGACCGGCTGCCGCTTGCAATGTTTGCGCGCAATACCCGTTTGTCTTGTTGGGTTTCGATAACAAAGGAAGGAGGACTGCACTGGCGTCCTCGAATCTAAGGAGCTGCCAATTTGCCAATGCCAGTTCATAGGTTGCCTGCTGGATTTTGTCATGGTCTCCGGCAGCGCGCGCGGACTTTAGCTCTTCCGACCAATGCTTGATGGCGCTCTTGGCGCCGAGTCGTATCCCGACGTCGGTACGGGACGGATCTGCGCCGATAGGCTCCATGGAACGTTCAATGCACAGAACAACGATCCACAAAGCGATCACACAAGACAGTAAGCGTTTGACAGTCAAAGGCACGCTCAGGCTGGGGACCAACGCTGCATAGATCTTGCCAGACCCGCGAGTGGCCTGCCCGATAATCCGTTAAGTGGTACGTGCAGTGCCAAGCGGACGTCGCTACAATACTGATGGGTTTGCCTTGATCTCTGTGGGGGCACCGTGGTAGATTAGTTTCAGTTAACCTTTCATCTTTCGCGTTCATCATTACTAATTGGGGGCTTGCCGCTGTGGTTCGACCGCTCGGCTCAGGGGAATATTCATGAAGCATCAGTCGGGGGGGCTTCAAGGCCCGTTTCCTGTGTCGAGTTCGCGGAGGATGGTCAAGCGCAGCGGGAGAGGCAGCTTTACTGCCGAATTACCAGTTGTGCTGCTCGTGCTTTTCATGTTCCTGGCTTTCCCAATGCTCAACCTGGCGACAAGTAGCGTGCGAGCGTACTTTCTCAGAAGCGCGGTTTTGCAAGCGGCTCACAACGCGGCCAAAGCATGCGACTTCGACGACGACCTGCCGGCGGAGGCTAACGAACCCGCATGCGATTCTGCCAAGACGCGCGCAAATCAGACGCTGAATGCTTTCAAGTCAAGCTTCAGCGGCGTATCGCTTGGAGCTCCAAACATCTACATAGTGCAACAACCTATCAATGGGGGAACCGCGACAACTTTCCCGGACGGAGTTCCGAAGAGTGAGCTCAACGACGAATTAAATACATACTTCATAGAGATCTCGGTGGACGGACAGGCGTTTCCGCTGATACCGATGACAGGGACCATCGTTCCTCAAGTGCCGGGATTGACGAGTCCTATGAATCTCAGGTTGAGCGGTCGAGAAATGTTTGAGCAAACCGAGGGATTGGCCAAAAATGGGACATGATTCAGGGCGCAAGCAGAAGCACGGCATCAGGCGTTTCGGGGAGCGCAGCGATGCCGGCGTCGGCATTCTCGTCCTGGGGGCCGTCATTGCTCTGGTCATCATCCCGATGGTCGGGCTTTTTGTTTTTGAGCTGAATCGCTATCAATTTACGCAGCAGACCCTATCAAAGGCGTGCGATGCTGCCGCGTTGGCCGGTGGCGCCAAATTAATTTCTGCGGAAATAGACCCTCTGGACCCGCTGGCTGCCACTCCGGAGGGACGCCGGATGATGAAGCAATCACAGGCATATTCAGCGGCGGTCGAGTTCATGAAGCAGCAGCGCATCCTCGGTGTCGACCTGTCGAATCCGTCCAACTTGGACGTTCTGCCCAAGACATCTGGTGGCCCGCTTACAGCTGGGGGGTTGGGACCGAATAAATGCCGTATCTTTGTCCACATCGTCGATCCGGCGACCAATTACGGCAATGTGCCAATTGGAAGCGAGAGCGGGCGCGCGATCAAGGTCGAAGCCTGTTTCACGGAAGTACCGACCTTCGTTCAGCATTTGGGTATCACTCAGGTGCCGGTGTTTGCCAATGCCAGCTCTGGAGCTCCAAGGCTAGACGTGATCCTGGCTCTCGACATGTCCGGCTCGATGGACGATTGCACGCGCGTCTCATTGGTGCGCAAGCAAGTGGAGCTAACGTCCCAGGGGCAGTCGGAGCTGGACCAGCTGGGACCGCCACCATCATTGCCTGATATCGATGCTCAGTGCGGTCAGAAGCCTGACCCCTGTAATGCAGACGATCCCAATGATCCGTCTTACGACGATTGCCGCAATTACCTCAGCTGCGTCGACGCTCAGTGTTCGGACTTCAACACCAAGTACAACAACTGGGAATCAGGCTTTAACAGCGCCACTCAGCCCAGCAAGAAGTACATTGACTACAGGTTAGCCGCCCAGGGTCAGCTGCGCGCCATCGTCAATACCCAGATGACAGTTCCTCCGGCTGGTAGTCAGGTCAACGCTTTACCTCACAGGCATCTCAGCTACATGAACCCCCCATTTGTACAGCCGAACGCGAACTTGAAGTTTAAAGGCTTCATCACAACCGGCGATCCGTGCGGAGGTGGCAGTGGTTTTACGGATCTGGTGGTAAACCTGGACAACAGGGTTTTGCAATCAACGGTTGCACAACCGATTCTGGACAATGACACGTTCCAGCCGGCAGGACCGTACAATAGCCTGGCGTCGCTCGTTGAGCGGGCTCGGGGCAGCAACAACGCCAATGAAGCATGGGGGCAATACTCCACTCAGACCCAGCAGCAATTGGGTGTAGTCACTTTCGGGGGCATCAGTGCCAAGCAACAATACGAGGATGATGCGAAGCGATACATCGAGCCGGCTGCTACGGTGGTTGATGCGGCCAAAGCATTCATCGACGCACTGGCAGATTCGGGCAGAAGTGTCAGGCTCGGGATTGTAGGCTACGAAGAAGATGTCCCCGACCCGCCGCCGGTCACAGAGGATGATCCGAATACCCCCGGCTTCGAAAACGCGAATCGGAAAACGGTCAAATCCGATGATCCGAGCGAGCCGGATCGTTTTATTCCTCTTGTGGGGCTGGTCTCACTGGCCGTTCCCGGCAACGTCAACGGACTCAAGCAGCAGCTTGATACCATGTTTTCGCTGAGGAAAACGGACATCACCAGTGCCCTCCAGCGTGGCAGGGGGCTCCTGACGGCGGCGCAGTCGACGCGCGCGGTCAAGCGGATAATGGTGCTTTTCACAGACGGGCAAAACACCAACCCTACAAGCCCGGTGAGCGTTGCCCAGCAATGTAAAGGCGACAGAATTGCCATTTATACGATCGGATTGGCTCAAAATCAAGATTTACAGGCCTCGATGGTGGCTCTTCTGACAGATAAGAATCCTGGCGGTATAGCATATGAAGCCGGCAACGGCGGTGTCTTTTTGTCTGCTCCCAGTGCGTCGGAAGTGCGTAGTACCTTCCTGAAATTGGCAGCGCGATTGGTCAAACTTCAGCAATAGAGGAATTATGCGCAAGCGTCAAGCAAACAACGAAAGCGGAGCCTCGATTGTCGAGCTGGCCTGTGTAGCGGTTCTATTTGTCGTGCTGGCGCTCTTGTGCGTCGACGCCGGAGTGCTGGTCATGGCTACGAGCTCCCTTGACGAGGCTGTACGAGATGCGGGGCGTGCTGCTGCGGAAACGAAGAACCAGAGCGATGCCACAAGCGCTGCTAATCAGGCGCTGAAAAAACATATTGGCCCGAACAATCCCGTGTTGAGGAATCTGGCGATCGTCGGACCTGTAACCTATGAGCCGTACGATGGCGCCACCAAGGTCTACATCAAAAGCGATACGGGAAGCACCGGCTTGACTGGCGCCCCTGCCGGTCAAATGCTGGCGACGCCCTTTGTCAGGTTGCAGGCAGGAATCGACGCGGTCGTGCCGGCGCCGATTCTGTTTATTGGCGCTTCCTTCGGTAAGGGCGGCACCCTGCACTTTGAGCAGACCGCTACTTTCCCGATCATCAAGCTTCCGGTTACAGGAACCGGCGACGTGTTCGACAAAAACCCGGTTGCTAACGTATATACTAACGGCTCTGGCGCGCCCTGTCCTCCGGGACGACCAAGTTGCCCACCTCAGCAGGGTGGCGGCGGACCAACCAACACCAGCACTACCGGCTCGACTACTGGTCCCGGACCAACCGGCGGTACTCCCCCACCCGGTTAATCAGGAGCAGATAGCTAGTACACGTGGGCACTCTGTCTAGCAGAAAGCCTGCCCTGGACGTCAATTGGCTTTTGGAACGCATGCCGGTCTTTTGTTCAATCGACTGGCCAGCCATCTCATGCCCGGCAGTTGCAAGAACGGATAAAAGATCCAGAGCAACGGCAATCTGCCTGCCAGGCAGCGCCAGACGGCAAGCCCGCTGTGCCACTGGTTGCCGGAGCGGACAGCTACGAGCACGCCGGGCTGCAAGTCGTCTGCGCAAGCCTGGTTCGTCAGGTCGAGCAGCCCAAATATGTCTAGTCTGCGGATAAGCTCCGCCATACGAGGTCCGGCCGTCGAGACACTGCTTACCACTACCGGCAGAGGCTCGCCGACCAGGTTGCGGGCTCGCGCTTTTATAGCATTCATAACTTTAGTCAAATCCGCTGGATCCACAAAGGCAACAAAGGTGGCGATCATGATCAACTGAAACAGCGGGATGTTCATAGCCCAGTCGAGCCCCAGGTGGAACAATATGGCAGCGGCCAACAGCCAGTAGCGTATGTCCCGGAACCAGATCAGCGTCCACATCGCCAGCTCGATTGTCAGCGTGCCCCAACTCAAGAGCTTGCAAATCCAGACGTGGTCAAACAATAAGGGCACAGGCAGTCGCTTGAATTGATCCAGCCTGGTGGCATAGTATACCGACAGTCCGCTCAGCCACTGCTCGCTCATTGCCTTGGTCCAGAATGCATCAGCATAGACGGCTGCCAGATTGAACTGTATGAGTCGTTGAGCCCAGGGCGGGTGAGGCGATCTGCCCACGCTGGCCGGATCTTTCGAGATGGCGACTTTGAGCAGATTGTCCAGTGACAGTGCTTCCCCGCAGGGCGACAGCATGAGCAAGAAGGAAGCAACGCGCATAAAGCAGTCGCCGCTGTGGAAGACGAACGGATTTCGGAACGTCAACGCTACCAGCCCGAGATAGACGACGAAGGCGCTCACTCGCGTGAAGAGACCGACAGTCAGACCCAGCGCCGCCACCATAAAGAGGGCAAAGAGAGATATTAGCGTGTTGTCGTCGCCTGGGAAAAGAAGAAGCACATTGAGTGTCGGGCCGTGCCACCACTGCCTCGCGGTCGCCATCGATACGATGGCATGTTCGCCGAAGAAGTTGGTCAAGTCCGGCCAGAGCAAAAATCCAAATGACAGAACAAGACACCCGAAGATGATCCGATAGAGTGCGATCGGCGTTACCGGCCTGGGCTCGAACCAGATTGCCTGCCACCATGTCCAAAGCTCTTTGAGCGTCATTTCAGGTCCTCGGCAACGACCTTGTAGACGAAGAAGGTCTTTTGCTCCGGCTGCGGCATGTTTTTCTGATCGAACTCTACGCCTGGTGGAGGGGGAATGGGCCGGGAGTGCGATTGAAGCGAAACCAGGACAGGTGGGTTGGCGGGATCAGCAAACTGCCTGGCGACGAAGCGGGCCGCATCGGGCCGGATCGCGCTGCAAGGGTCTTGTAAAAGGTTATCGTGCCACCATTTGCGGTATCGCTCCTTGGCTCCTCGAGCCGCCAGAGCGAGTCTTTCCATGCGGGGGAACACCCAGACAGCAGTAGTGCCGTCCTTGAGCGTGACCGTGGCGGTGAGGATCACGTTGGTGGTTGCGACGTACGGGGTAAACACCGCATACGACTGCGTCAGTCCCAAGGCCAGGAAGTATCTGTAGACAGGAGCAAGTATGCGGTCGCGCAGGGGCGAATTGGGCATGAGGATGAGCAAGATGCCGCCCATATAAATGAGGATAGCCACCGTCCCTATAACGGGGCGCATGCCGGCGCTGCAGCTTTTGAGCCGTGAAATCCAGGCCATCCGCTATTTCTCCGGAAAGACCACTTTAAGCTGCGACAGAAGCTGCGCGATGCGCTGGTTCCGCCGTGCTAATGCCACGACATCGGATTGATGAGTTCCGGCGTCGGGATAGAGGTCGAGCGCATCAGCGAGCACGTCGGCTGCGGTCAGATCGTCCCCGGACTTCATCAACTCGGACACCTTGCCATACAGAGGCTCTGCCTGAACCATGCCCGTGTACAGCGAGCGTGCCCACCAGGCCGCTGCCGGCATGGTTTCGCCGCGGTTGAAGAGCACCGTCCCCAAGAGTCTTGCTCCCATCACCGATTGGGGCTCGAGCGTCAGGTATTGCTCGAGAAGCGATTGAGCTTTTTTGCTATCACCAATGCGATAGTAGGCGGCGGCAGCTATGTAGAGCACGTCATGGTGGGTGGATACGAACTGCTTGTCGTCGGGCAACTTGCCGAGAATTTTTAGAGTGGCGTCACCGGGTTCCCTGAGGACGACAGATCGCTCTGCCATCGCATAGCGGGCGAAATCGTCCTTCGGGTCAATTGCCACCATCCGATCACAATCTTGTTTCGCGCGTTCAATGTCGCCAAATTCCAGGTAGGCTGCACAGCGAAGGTGAAGCGTATCCAGGTCCCTGGGGTCCAAAAGCAGCGCCCGGGACCACCAGTGGCAAGCTTGTGCCAGGTCGCCCATCTTCAGGTGCGCATGGCCGGCCACCCGCAGAGCTTTCGTGTTCTCTTTTACTGCCAGCGATGTATTGGTCCAACGCAGGGCCTCTTTCGGATCGCCGTTGCTGAGGGCGTCTTCTGCTACGCGTGCCAGTGCTTCTGCCTGACGCTCGGGCGAAAGCGTAGCCGGGATTGCAACGCTGTATGGCGGTGCAATCGCTATGGCGTCGAGCATTTGCTGGTTCTTGTCACCAAACGAGAAGCTTTCGTAGGTCTTGCCGACGGAGAATTCGAGGTGATTGGTGTCGTCAACGTTTGGTGCGGCTCGGTCGACCAGTTGAGCCAGTCCGGCAGTGTCGGCCTCGAGTCTCGAGACCACCGACTCGGGCGAATTCACGCCGACGCGCGCTAATGCTGCGGCGATCTTCGTATTCTTAAACAGGGTTTTCAGCCGGTCGAGGTCAAGCGTCAGTGGCGCGTCGCTGGCCAAAATGACCAGGTTGGCCGGACACGGGGACATGGCAAGCTGATACTTGAATTGAGAGCGCAGGCTGGCAATGATTGATCGCACGTTGACCGGTGAGACTTCACTGGTCTGCAACCATAAAGAGAAGACACCACTGTCCTTGAGGCAGTTGTGGCAAATCTCAAAATATTCGCTTGTAAACAGGTTGCAGACACCAGCCTGCCACGGATTGGACGGCTCGGAAATCACCACGTCAAACTTTTTGTCGGTGGCCAGCAAATAGTTACGGGCATCGTTGAATTCGATGTTGACTCGCGGGTCCTCTTCCGGTGCGTAATTGACGTGATGGAAAAGCGGTGACGCGTCGATCACAGCCGGCTCCAGCTCAATGGCCGTAATCGTTTTCACCGGGAATCTGGAAACGGTCCCCACGGACACACCTGTGCCCCAGCCGACAACGGCTACATCAGTGGCATCGGGGCGAAAGAGCATGGGAAAGCCGGCCAGCAAGCATTGAACCGGCATGTCGCCAGCGTCGGAACCGTCTACATGACCGTTGGTGATGAAGGAGTGCTTGGTTCGGTCTGCAGACTCCCAGACCGCGACATTCGATGACGGACCGTCCCTCCAAAATATTACATGTCCTAACCGGTGCATGGCGCGCACAAATTCTTCACGAGAGATGAATCGAAGCCTCTCGTCTAGTTTGCGTCTTTCCGGCTGAGCAAATGCAATCACGGTTCTGTCCCACATGGCCGGGCGGACAAGCAGCCATGCCACCATGATTGCGCAGAACACGACCGCAGCGATCTTGATGGCCTTGCCGATGGTCTTCGTGGGAATAAGCAGCACGATGCCGAGCATGTAATTGGCCGCCGCCGCTAGCAGCAAAGTTCGTTCCACTCCGAACAAGGGAATGAGCGCGAAGCCGGCCGCTATGGCTCCGACGATTGCACCAACCGTGTTGCCCGAGTAGAGAGCACCTACAGTGCCGCCGATCTTTTCCATATCTCTGGCGCACGCCCGCACCGCTAACGGAAAGGTGGCGCCTATGAAGGTTGACAGAGGCAGGAGGATTGATCCGGCCAGCACAAATCGTCCAAACAGGGCGACGTCCGGGTTGTCCGGCACGAGACCGTTGAATTGCAAGTTCCACCAGGGCAAGAGGTTGAACTGATAAAGTGCCAGCATCGCACACACACAGATGGAGAGCTGCAGTATGGCAAACCACGAGAGCGGCTCTTTCGCCTTATCGACTACCTTCGAGCAAATCAGGCTGCCGGAAAAAATACCAACCAGGAATGTGGACAGCATCACCGTGAAAGCATAAGTACTCGAGCCGATCACCATCAGCAGCGCCCGGGTCCAGCCGACCTCGTAGAGCATGGATAGCGCTCCGGACAGGGCAAATGCGGCAATGATCAATACTGCCGATGCCGGGACCATGTCGATGTATTGTGGTGCCTCCGCTTTCCGGGCAGCTTCCTGCCGCGTTTCCAGACGCTTGCCATGGGCGACCACCAGCCCGAAAAGAGCGAGATTGATAGCGGCGGCGAACATCGTGGTGGCGTTCATGCCTATGCCGGGCAGCAGCACGAACCCGGCCCAGAGGGCGCCGCCGACGGCGCCGACTGTATTGACGGCGTAGAGCGTGCCGACTTGCGCTGCTGCAAACTTGACGCTGGTCGTCAGGTGTTTCGACAGCAGCGGCAGAGTGGCCCCCATACAGGCGGTGGGAATCAATAGTATGCCGGCAGCGACAAAGAACCTGATCAGGCTGGCCATGAGATAGACCGGGTGTGCCCCTTGCCAGATAGCGCGATAGAGGGGAATGGCGCTGTCGAACATGAGCGGTGTGACCAGGGCCCAGAGCCCAATTATGCCTTCTAGTACGCCATACCAGAGCAGTGGTCGCTTCATACGGTCTGCCACCCGGCCGGCCATGTGCGAACCGAGGGCCAGACCGCCCATGAAGACAGCCAGTACTGTGCTGGTGGCAATGGTAGTCGACCCGAAGACAAGTACGAGCAGTCGGGTCCAGATCACCTGATATATGAGGCTGCTGAAGCCCGATGCTGCGAAGAGCACGGCCACGAACCAGTAGTCGGGCCCGGCGGTGGCGCGCGCGAAGACATCGTGCCACTTGGTTGCAGCGGTGGTGGAGGCACCTGGATCGGGCTGGCTAATCGAGCTCATGAAGACCGCTTATCGACGGCTGGCAAATTGCAAGCGCACGCCTGACAGGCTATTGTACTTCACCTGCCGCTACCGCGGACCGAGTCAGGACCCTAGCGGCCGCCTCTGATTGCCTGGCGGGCCAGTTGGTTGCCGAGGTGGTTGGCCATGCGACCGACTGAGTATCCTGCTATGCCCATGCCCATTGTGCGAGGAGTGATTGCCATTCCGCCGCCCGAGTACGATCTGAAACCGCCGCCGAATGGCCGGCCGAAGCCCTGACCGAGCAGGCCTGCGCTGGCCGCCATCATCATGGGCACTGCCATCATGCCGGCCATCATTTCTTGCATTGAGGGCGCCGCGCTGTCGACGAGCTCGCCTACCGGCTCACCAACAGCTTCTCCGACAGGCTCACCGAAATCGGTGTTGCCCTGGTAGCTGCGCTGTCCGTTGCCCGCTATTGGCGCTGTCACTCTCCCGTAAGCATTATTGTCGCCGGATGCTTGAAACGCCGTCGAATCCCCGACAATGTCTACCTGGCTGACGCTGCCTGTCAGACCTGCCGAGGGATCTTGCGTTCCGGTTGCTGGCGCCATCGTGGCAGAGTTGAAACCGTTGGCTCCTGCGGCCGGCGACCACTGAGATTGATTCATGCGTTGCGCGTGTTGTTCTCTCGCTTTCGTTGCCATGGCCCGATTAGCGTTAACCCAATCCATCGGCGACATGCCGGTATTCATTTGACTTGCTGCCTGCGGTGCTGCCGAGATGCCTTTAGGGCCGGGGGCTGACCAGCTTGACTGTCCGACATTTTGCACAGGCTGGATGCTGGATTGTCCTGTCGTTTGCGCGGGCGCCGACCAGGACGATTGCCCCAGTTGTCCGGATGCCTGGCTCATCTGACCTGACGACCAGGCTGATTGTCCCAACCCGCCATTGATTGCGCCACTTTGAGCGGATGTTGCCCACTGCGACTGTCCGAGCCCGGCACTGGCCCCGGCGCTCTCATTTGGCATCGACCATGCCGATTGACCCAGCCCGCCGCCGGCACCGGCACTCTGTCCTGGTGTTGTCCAACCTGATTGCCCGAGTCCCTGAGCAAACGCGGGACAAGCGGACTGCATGATCACGAGCAGTGCAACGAGCGCAAGCTTTTTAGAATGGGCGTGAAATAACATCGGAGTGTCTCAGCTCCTTGGCGCAAACAGCGGGGAATCAAACTTTTGATGTGATGTTAGACTCGAAACCCAGCCAAGTCAATGGAAAAGGGGGAATCCTACGAAGTGTTCCTTCCGCATTGTAAACACGTGCCGTCGAAGAGGCGCTAACTAGCTGACTTCAATCTGTACTCGCTGCGCTTGGTGACTTTGCCGTAGTCGTTGTAATGCTCTTCGCTGACGCTGCCATCTGAGTTAGTAATGCGTTTGGCTGCGAGGAATGGGCTGATTCTGCCGAGATTATCTTGATACTGCAACTCCGATACAGTCCAAGTTCCATTCTTGGCGATATCACAGACATAGAATGGTCGTGCATATCGATCGGTTATGCGTTCTTGAGCGCTTCCATCCTCGAATCTGGAGTGAATTCTTACGGTGCCGTCCGGATGCGCCTGCTCGGTCTTGATTGAGCCGTCCGGGCGGACACTGTGGTTGAGCGGCCAATCGGGATAGAAAAGCGGGCGGAGGACTGATGATGCTGACACGGCATCCACTTCTGGGCGAGACACTTGTGGTTCTTTCAATTCACCAAATCTGGTGTCTTTCACTTGCACTTCCGCCTTCTCCCCGTTTAGGTCAGTGACGGCAACCCTGGACACAACCTGGGGTTCGCAGGTTCCTTCGAATATTTCCAGAGTCGGTAGAGCGACGCCTCTAGCGAAGGCTGTATTGCTCGAGCGCGACACCCGAGTATCGGCCAGAAAATTCTCCATGTCGCCCCAGTCGAAGCAAATCGCCGCCTCCATTGGC